>Ga0068864_100000623_pt1 | contig 29851 bp, 18 predicted proteins | sample KBSSwiS72_FD_66586 | JGI IMG/M metagenome (GOLD analysis project Ga0068864, IMG submission 66586) | Switchgrass rhizosphere microbial communities from Kellogg Biological Station, Michigan, USA - KBS Switchgrass S7-2 | ecosystem: Host-associated > Plants > Roots > Rhizosphere > Soil ...
GGGAAGCGGGCGGCGAAGAGGGATGGAACGGGGTGCCTCACACGAAGCGCGCGACGCGACGATGCTCTGCGAGGAGCTCCGGATTGCGGAAGATCGGAGTGAGGAGCAGTCCCGCGGCGAACCCGCCGACGTGGGCCCAGAAGGCGACACCGCCTCCTTCCTGCGGCATGCTGCCTCCCAGCAGCTGCAGCACAAACCAGTAGCCCAGCATGAAGAAGGCGGGGATGTCCATGAAGAACACGAAGACGAAGGTCCGGATCCGGGCGTGGGGATACAACAGGACGTAGGATCCCATCACTCCGCCGATAGCGCCGGACGCACCGACCATTGGAACCATCGACGAGGGTCCCGCCGCCATCTGCGTCGCGACCGCCGCGAGGCCGCAGAGCAGGTAGAAAATCAGGAATCGTCCCCGGCCCATCGCGTCCTCGACGTTGTTCCCGAAGACCCAAAGGAACCACATGTTGCCGATCAGGTGGAGCCAGCTCCCGTGCATGAACATCGAGGTGAAGACAGCATACCAGGAGAAGCCCGGGGTAACGACGCAGCTCATCCCCTGGCCCATCGGGATCTCGAAGCCGACGGGAAGCCGGTGCAGAAACTCCCCCGGAATGAGCCCCAACTCGCAAACCGATTGACTGAGCCGTGGCTCGGCGCCCATCCCCTGCACCAGCACCCAGGTCAGGACATTGAGCGCGATGATGCCGTAGGTCGCGTAGGGAGTTCGGAGGGTTGGATTTTCGTCGCGGATCGGGAACATGACTCAATATACGGCTCATTTGACACCCTGCCTCGGCGTGACAAATGGGTCGCCAACCCGGCATATTCCGCAGTCCTTATTTCACAGCCTTTGTAGGGTGGCGCGTGTCCGGAGGTCTACCCTGCCCAGCGACGATCGCGACTGCTCCGTTCTTGGGGTGCCCCGCTCTGTTGGCGGGGCGTTCGTGGGTCTGGCAGCAATGGTGTGCCTCGGATTGGTTGCTGCGGCTAATCCTGTTTCGCCGGTTACTCCGCGCTCCATGGATGGAATCGAGGCCAACAACAACCGTACTCCGGCGGGCCAGCTTCGGGGTGATACCCTCAGCATTGCGCTCGAAGTCAGGATGGGGACCTGGCGTCCCGAGGCGGACAGCGGCCCGGCCATCGAGGTCGCGGCCTTCGCCGAGGCGGGTAAGGCGCCACAGGTGCCCGGTCCACTTATTCGGGTTAAGGAGGGAACGACGATTGCGGCAACCATCAGGAATGCCCTCCCGGACTCGACCATCTCAATTTTCGGCCTTTTAACTCAGTCAGCCGGGCTGAGGGACAGTTTGACCCTGCAGCCTGGAGAAGCCCGACAGGTTCGCTTCACGGCAACCGCGGCAGGCACCTACTTCTACCGTGCGGTGCTCGGCAAGCATACCCCGGACCGGCACGTCAACGATGAACGCGAGCAGGTGGCGGGCGCCTTGATCGTGGATCCTCCGGGGCCTGTCGCTCCCGACCGGATTTTGGTGATCAACATCTGGGGTAGCCGGGTAGACTCAGCTGTGTATCGCCCGATTGATTATCGGAACGCGATGACGATCAACGGGCGTTCCTGGCCCTACATCGACCGGATCGAGGCGACCACAGGAGATACCGTGCGCCTGCGGGTCATGAACCTGAGTGGCCGCATTCATCCGATGCACCTGCACGGGTTCTACTACCAAGTCCTGTCCCGGGGCGATGGGGTCTCAGACACGGTCTACGCGGCCGATGACCGGCGCATGGTGGTCACCGAGGAGATGCGGTCCTTCACGACAATGGCGATGAGCTTCGTGCCAAATCGTCCCGGCAATTGGCTCTTTCATTGCCATGTAGGTTTTCACGTCGTGCCGCAGTCCCGGCTCAACAAGGTGGCGGCTGGTAGTCATGACGAGATGTCCCACGATGCCATGGTTCACATGGCGGGGCTCGCGGTAGGGATCACCGTCCATCCGGGTCCGGGCTGGACGCCTCCGAACCAGGGAAAGGCGCGTCGCCTGCATCTCTACGTAGACGAGGGCAAGCAGCGGTATCGCGCGAAGCGGGCGCTCGGATTCGTCCTGCAGAGAGGTGCCAAACCCCCGCAGCCCGACTCCGTGGAGATTCCCGGCTCAGTGCTGGTGCTCACTCGAGGACAACCGACCGATATCGTCGTCACCAACCGGCTCCGCGAGGCGGCGGCGATCCACTGGCACGGAGTGGAGTTGCTGAGTTACTCCGACGGTGTTGCAGGATGGAGTGGCGATGGCCAACAGCTCGCTCCGGTGATAGCACCAGGCGATTCGTTCACGGCGCATCTCCTCCTGCCTCGCGCCGGCACGTTCATCTATCACACCCATCTCAACGACCTGGAGCAGCTCTCCTCGGGCTTGTACGGGGCAATCGTGGTTCTTGAGCCCGGCCAGCGATTCGATCCCCTCAGAGATCATGTGTTCGTGGCGGGATGGGATTCGCCGAAGCCCGAGCCGCCTCGGATTCTCATCAATGGAGATTCTCTACCCGACCCGCTTGAACTGAGGTCCGGAGTGCCGCATCGGTTCCGCTTCATCAACATAGGACTGGCGCTGCCCGTTGGATTCGGGATATACCAGGACAGCTCACTGGTCCGCTGGCATCGAGTGGCCAAGGATGGCGCCGACCTTCCGGCGCACCAGGCCGTCGAAGTCAACGCCCTGCAGGCCGTCCAGGTCGGCGAGACCTATGATTTCGAATGGACTCCGGAGCGAGGAGAGTACCAGTTGAGGGCGGGGCCGCCGGGAAAGCCGTTCTGGGTACGGCGGTTGATAGTCGATGGTCGTGGGTCATGAGTCTGGAGTCTGGAGTCTGGAGTCTTGAGTCTCGAAAATAGTGACCCAGAGCCACTAGCCCAGCACCAACCACTGACCATCGACCATTGACACACGACCCACGACTCTAGACTCACGACGCCCTTGACCATCAACGATCGCCTCACGTCCGCCCTCTCTGACCGTTACCGCGTCGAGCGGGAGCTGGGACAGGGAGGCATGGCTACGGTGTTCCTGGCCCACGACCTCAAGCACGATCGCCAGGTCGCGATCAAGGTCCTGCGGCCGGAGCTCGCGGCCATGATCGGTAGCGATCGGTTCCTGCAGGAAATCCGGGTCACCGCAAGGCTTCGTCATCCCCATATCCTGCCGCTCTACGACTCAGGCGCCGTGGACGGCGTCCTGTACTACGTCTCCCCTCTCGTCGAAGGCGGTTCCCTCAAGGCGCGGCTCGAGCGCGACGGCAAACTGCCGGCGGCCGAAGCGGTCCGTATCGCCCGCGAGGTGGCGGACGCGCTGGAGTTCGCCCACCAGCAGGGGGTGATCCATCGCGACATCAAACCGGACAACATCCTGCTCGAAGCCGGACACGCGGTGATCGCCGATTTCGGGATCGCACGAGCGGTCTCCGCCGCCGGGCCGGATCGGATGACTCAGGCCGGGGTGAGTGTGGGAACGCCGGCCTACATGAGTCCCGAGCAGGCCGGCAGCGACCTGGAAATCGACGGGCGCGCAGATATCTACGGGCTGGGGGTCGTGCTTTACGAAATGCTGTCGGGGAAGCCGCCGTTCACCGGGCAAACCCTGCAAGGCTTGATCGCGGCCGTCCTGACCCGGGAGGCGACACCGCTCCCCGCGTCACCCGATATTCCGCCTGAACTCAGCAGTGCGGTCTCCAAGGCGATGGCGAAGAAGCCGTCGGACCGATTCGCGTCGGCGCGCGAGTTCAGTCAGGCGTTAGGGGTTCATGAAGAGCCCCAGGCTCTTGCGGCCAGCTCGGCCCGCCGGACTCGAGTCCTGGCCTTCGCAGGTTTGGGGGCCCTCGCTCTCATCTTCTGGTTGACGAGTCACCGGAACCAGCGGCCTGCTCGAGCTAGCGCGACTCGCCTCGCGCAGATCACCTCGGATGAAGCGGTGGAGGAGTGGCCCGGGTGGTCTCCCGACGGGAAACGGCTCGTGTTCTCCCGGACCGAAGGTGGGTATCGCAACCTGTTCCTCAAATCCTATCCCGGCGGTGAAGAAACTCAGCTCACCAAGGGGCAGCGGGACGACATCCAGCCGGCCTGGTCTCCGGACGGCAAAACGATCGCCCTGGTTCGCTCGAACACCGCCAGTGGAAAACTCGAACCATCCGATGTGCTGGGGTGGTACGACGGCGGAGACGTGTGGAAGGTGGACGTGGCTTCGGGCCAAGAGGCGCTCCTCGTTTCAGGGGCGTTCAATCCGAGCTGGTCGCCGGACGGGGCGCACCTTGCCGTAGACGCGGGGATCAGCGGAGCCCACCGGATTTGGGTCACCGACGCCAACGGCCGTAATTCGCGTCAGGTCACCAACGACAGTTCGGAAGTCGTGGTCCACATGAGCCCCGACTGGTCGCCCGACGGGAAGCGACTGGTGTTTCGACGGCTTCAGCAGCAGAAGTCGGACATCGTCGTAGTGGATCTCGCGACCGGCAGGACTACGTGGGTAACTCACGACGACGTCGTAGACGTGAATCCCGCCTGGTCGCCCTCCGGACGCTTCATCTACTTCTCCTCGTTGCGGGGCGGAGGCCTCAATCTCTGGCGAGTGGCGGTTTCTCCCACGGGCGAACCGCGCTCCTCACCCGAGCAACTCACCACGGGCGCGGGAGACGATCTCGAGATTTCGATCGCACCCGACGGGAAACGCCTGGCCTTCTCGATCTTCCGGATCGAGGCCGATCTCTGGCGGCTGCCGATCGATCCGGTGACCGGGCGAACGACCGGTCAGGCCGAGCCGGTCATTGCCACGACCAGGGTAGAAAGCCGGGGTGCCTGGTCTCCGGATGGGAAAACCATCGCGTTCAATTCGGACCGCAACGGGGACATGAACCTCTGGCTGCATTCGGAGGGCGAGTCGGACCGGCAGCTCACCAATGGTCCCGGAGGCGACTACCAGCCGAACTGGTCGCCCGACGGGAAAGTGCTGGCCTTCTTCTCGTCACGCTCGGGCCGGAACGACATCTGGACGGTTCAGGTTGCCGATGGCGCTCTCAAACGACTAACGTCGGACAGCGGGATTCACATCAACCCGTTTTTCTCACCCGACGGCAAGTACATCGCCTATCACGAAGACCGCGACGGGCGCTTCCAGCTCTGGGTGATGAACTCCGATGGCTCGAATCCGCGCCAGCTCTCGAGCGAAGGCGCGGCGGGACACTTCGTGCGCTGGTCCGCCGACGGCAAGAGCATCATCTTCCGGGCCGAGCCTCCGGGTGGAACGCAGATCCTCTCGGTCAACGTGGAGACCGGGGCTGCGACACGCCTCCCGGACGTAGCGGGTGGGGCTCACATCTCCTTTTCGCCCGACCATAGTCACATCCTCGACGTGAAGGGCCATAAGACCGTCTGGATCACTCCAATGGATGGCAGCAAGCCATATCAGATATTCGAGTTCCCCGATGCCGCCATCCGGATCGATTACCCGGTGTGGTCTCCGGATGGACACTACGTGCTGTTCGACCACGACGCGCCCCATGGAGGCGACATATGGCTGCTGGATGGAGTCGAGTGATTGAGGTCAGCTGCGTCCCGTCAGCATGAGCGACGCTCCCCGTATCCCGGCCTATCTTGCTGCCGTTCTAATCGGAATTTTCACCGGGCCGAGTTCAGGGCGCACGTTGGCTGAGCCCGGGGCGAGCCTCCCCGTCGTCATTGCCAATGACAACCGGACTGCGGCGGGCCAAGTGCGGAACGACACGCTCCACATCAGGCTCGAGGTCCGGATGGCAGTGTGGCAACCGGAGGCCGACAGCGGACCATCCGCCGAGGTGGCCGCATTCGCCGAGGAGGCCAGAGCACCACAAATCCCGGGACCGCTCATTCGAGTGAGGTCGGGGACGATCATCAGTGCCAGCATTCGGAACGCTCTTTCCGACTCGACCATCTCGGTGCATGGCCTTCTGACGCGGCCGGCCGCTACGGATGACAGCCTGATTCTCCGCCCGGGAGAGATCCGCACCGTCCGGTTCACAGCAGGACGGCCCGGCACCTACTTCTACTGGGCCGTCATGGGCAAGCACAATCCGGAAAAGGACGATGAGCGGGAGGAGCTCTCCGGCGCGTTTGTGGTGGACCCACCCGAAGGATCACCGCCGGATCGAATTCTGGTGTTGAACATCTGGGGGAAGACCATCGACTCGGCGAATTACCGGAATGCTCTCGCCATCAACGGCCGGTCGTGGCCATACACCGAGCGAATACATGCCACGGTAGGCGACACCATTCGCTGGCGGGTGATCAATGCGACCTGGCGCCCGCATCCCATGCACCTGCACGGGTTCTACTACAGCGTGGAGGCATCAGGAAACGGGTTGCGGGATTCGCTCTACCAGCCGGATGATCGCCGCTTGGTTGTGACCGAGGACATGAGGCCGTTCCAGACCAGATCGGTCTCCTGGAGTCCGGACCGCCCGGGCAACTGGCTGTTTCATTGCCACATCGGGTTCCATGTGGTTCCGGATACCCGGCTCGACCCACCGGCAGCCGACAGTCACGACCGCATGGCTCACGACCCGGCTGTGCACATGGCCGGTCTGGTTCTGGGCATCACCGTTGACCCCCGGGGAGTGGCTGGCGAACTGCCGCTCGCGGTCGCGAAGCGGGAGCATCTGTTCATTCAGGAAGGTCTCCGACATCGTCGAGCGCCGCGGACGATGGCCTTCGTGCTGCAGCGTGGGGCGGTCCCCGCACCTGATTCAATCGAGGTACCGAGCTCCCTCCTGCTGCTGACCCGTGGTCAATCCACCGACATCGTGGTCATCAACCGGCTCAAGGAGCCAAGTGCCATCCACTGGCACGGAATCGAGCTGGGGAGCTACTCCGACGGGGTGGCCGGCTGGAGTGGAGCCGGAACCACGCTTGCGCCGTCGATCCAGCCCGGAGACTCGTTCGTGGCGCACCTGATTCTCCCCCGAGCCGGGACGTTCATCTATCACACCCACATGAACGATCTCGAACAGCTGACGTCGGGACTCTTTGGCGCCATCGTAGTGCTCGAGCCGGGGAAACCATTCGACCTCTCGACCGATCACGTCTACGTGGTGGGCTGGGATGGGCCCGCCGATCCCCCCAACGTCGTGGTGAATGGAGACACGACAGCGAAGCCGATGTCGATCCGTGCCGGTGTCGACCAGCGATTTCGCCTGATAAACATCGGTCCCGCGGCGAGTGTCGAGTTCGCCATTTATCGGGATACGTCGGTGGTGAGGTGGCGAGCCTTGGCCAAGGATGGAGCGGACCTGCCGCTGTCCCAGGCGACCACCAGGCCGGCTCGGCAATTCGTCCAGGTTGGAGAGACCTACGACTTTACGTTCAGGGCGGACCCGGGAGAGTACCGGCTGGTAGCGATCCTCAGGGGAACAACCAAACAAGTCTTCCGGCAGGCCCTGGTGGTGAACTAAATGATCCCTATGAGGGAGGATTAGAAGTGACGCGTCATCCCCGCATGATTTACGTCGCGATTGCCACGCTTTGCGCTGCGTGCGCCTCCTCCTTCCCCTCCTCCTCCGACGGGGAGAGGCTGGTACAACAGGGGCAACGCGTCACCATCATCCGCGACGACTGGGGTGTCGCGCACGTCTACGGCAAGACCGACGCGGATGCCGTGTTCGGCATGATCTACGCCCAGGCGGAGGACGATTTCAACCGGGTGGAGACCAATTACATCAACGCCATGGGACGTCTCGCCGAAGCCGAGGGAGAGAAGGCGATCTATCAGGACCTCCGCATGAAGATGTTCATCAACCCGGATGAGATGAGGGCACTGTACAGATCGAGCCCCGGTTGGCTCAAGGAACTGATGATCGCGTGGGCCGATGGGCTCAATTTGTACCTGCTCAAGCATCCCGAGGTGCATCCCAGGGTCCTCCAGTACTTCGAACCCTGGATGGCGCTGACCTTCACCGAAGGCAGCATCGGCAGCGATATCGAAAGCGTTTCCCTCGAGGCCCTCGAGGCACTCTACGGGAAGGCTTCCGGCGCCCAGGGAGAACGCGGTCCCGCCTTGCCACCAGAGACCACCGGATCCAACGGGATCGCCATTGCGCCGGCCAATGCGGTTTCCCACCACGCCTTGCTCCTGATCAATCCCCATACCTCCTTCTTTTTCCGGTCGGAGCTTCAGGCGGTAAGCGAGGAGGGCCTGAACGTCTACGGCGCGGCCACCTGGGGGCAGTTCTTCATCTATCAGGGCTTCAACGATCGGCTGGGGTGGATGCATACCTCCAGCGGGGTGGATGCGATTGACGAGTATGCCGAGACGATAACCCGGAAGGGTAACGGCCTGTTCTATCGTGACGGGAGTGTCGAACGGCCTCTTACTGTCGAGAAGATCACGGTGCCGTACAAGCTGGAGGGGGGCATGGGTAGGAGAGAGTTCACCGTGTACCGCACCCGCCACGGCCCCATCGTCCGGCAGGCCGATGGGAAGTGGATAAGCGTGCGCCTGATGGAGGACCCGGTTCGGGCGCTCACCGAGTCTTATACCAGGACCAAGGCCAGGAACTACAAGGCCTTTCGCGAGACCGTGGATATGCGCACCAACTCCTCCAACAACACGGTCTACGCCGATGCCGACGGCAATATCGCCTACTTCCAGGCCAGCTTCATCCCCAAGAGAGATCCGAAATTCGACTGGACTCGCCCGGTGAACGGGAGCGATTCGGCGACCGACTGGAAGGGGCTGCTCACCCTCGACGAGATGCCGAACGTCCTGAATCCGCCCAATGGCTGGATCCAGAACACGAATAACTGGCCCTACTCGGCGGCCGGGGAAAACAGCCCGAAGCAGAATGGCTTCCCGCGCTACGTGGATACCTATGGCGAGAATCCGCGCGGCATCCATGCGATGCGACTGCTTGAGGGGAAGAAGGACTTCTCACTTCAGGGGCTGATCGACGCCGCCTACGACAGCTACCAGCCGACGTTTGCGGTCCTGGTCCCCCCGCTGATCAAGGATTACGACGCGCTACCTGCGACAAGTCCCCTGAAATCGAAACTGGCTGAACAGGTGAAGCTGCTCGGTGGCTGGGACTATCGCTGGTCCGCCGAGTCGGTGCCGACCGCTCTGGCCGTCTATTGGGCCGAAGAACTCTGGCGACGGGTACCACAGAACGCGAACGACGAAGATCTCCCGGGGTGGGAGTACATCGCAAAAAAGGCGACGGCAGATGAGCGGCTGGAGTCGCTGGCGGCAGCATCGGACAAACTGGCACAGGACTTCGGAAACTGGAAAACGCCTTGGGGAGACATCAACCGCTTCCAGCGGCTGACCGATGACATCGTCCACCACTTCAGCGACTCGGCTCCCAGCATCCCGGTTCCCTTCACCACTGCACAGTGGGGATCATTGGCGGCGATCGTGCCCCAGGCGAACAGCGGGACCAGGAAGCGGTACGGCAGGTATGGGAACAGCTTCGTCGCGGTGGTCGAGTTCGGCGATTCGGTCCGGGCCAGAGCGGTGACGGCGGGCGGCGAGAGCGGCGACCCCAAGTCCAAGCACTTCAACGATCAGGCGGAGCGGTACAGCAAGGGGGACCTGCGAGAGGTGTATTTCTACCGGTCACAGCTGAAGGGGCATACGGAGCAGGAGTATCACCCGGGGGAATAGGGGAGACGGGAGACGGGAGACGGGAGACGGGAGACGGGAGACGGCGCAGGAGCGAGGGTAGCACCTCATCCCGAGCGCAGCGAGGGATCTAGTGTCCTTGCCTTGGCGTCCTGGCTACGAGACTAGATCCTTCGCTGTTCCTATCTTGCCCGATTCCCTGCCTGTCCCTTTGCCCTCGTTCTGCTCCGGAACTTCGACCCGGTGGAGAACCGGTAGATTGGCTGGGGTGCCTGGTGGGGGCTGGACATGACTGAGCAGACGCGTCTGGAGGCGGCGGTCGGGGACCGGTACCGTGTCGAGCGGGAGCTGGGTCGGGGCGGCATGGCTACGGTCTACCTGGCAGAGGACCTCAAGCACCACCGCCAGGTGGCCCTCAAGGTCTTACGACCCGAGCTGGCCGCCGTGCTCGGGCCCGAGCGCTTCCTCAACGAGATCCGGATCACCGCCGGGCTCGACCATCCTCACATCGTCACCCTGCTCGACTCCGGGGCCAGCAACGGCCTCCTCTGGTATGTCCTCCCCTACATCCGCGGTGAGTCCCTCCGGGTTCGGCTGAACCGGGAAAAACAACTCGGCGTGGCGGACGCCCTGGCGATCGCTCGGCAGATCGCGAGCGCGCTCGCCTTTGCGCACCAGCGCGGGGTGATCCACCGGGACGTAAAGCCGGAGAATATTCTGCTGCATGAAGGCGAGGCGATGCTGGCCGACTTCGGTATCGCGCTGGCAGTGAAGGAGGCGGGTGGCAACCGGCTGACCGAGACCGGCCTCTCCCTCGGCACACCACAGTACATGAGCCCCGAGCAAGCCACTGGTGATCGGGCGCTCGACGCTCGCAGCGACGTGTACTCGCTCGGCGCGGTGCTGTACGAGATGCTGGCGGGCGAGCCGCCGGTCACCGGCCCCACCGCTCAGGCCATGATCGCCAAGCTGATGACCGAGCGGCCGACCCGGCTGCGGGTGGTGCGGGACACGGTGCCCGAGGGGGTCGATGCCGCGGTGGCAAAGGCGCTCGCCAAGGTGCCCGCGGATCGCTTCGCGAGTGCCGAGGAGTTTGTCCGTGCGCTCGTCCTTCCTGGTGCCGCATCGTCAGGCCACGCCAGGCAAGGACGGCGCTGGATCACCTTCACGGTCGTTGGTGTCGTGGCGCTCGGGCTCGGTCTGGCAGCCTGGATCGGTCTCCGCGGCCGACCGGCGGCTCTTCCCGCGTTCACGCCCCAGTTCGAGCAGCTTACTACCGACGGCAACGCCCGATATCCCGCGCTCTCACCAGATGGCACCAGGCTGGCCTACGTCGCGCGCGACTGCGACCAGCACGAGCGCTGCACCGACCGGCTGGTGGTGCGCGACATCGGTGGCGCGGGATCCATTACCGTGTTGAAGGCCAGCAAGATCCCCTTTACCAACTGGGCAGCGGACGGCCGGTTCCTGATCGTCGGTCTCGGAGAACCTGGTGGTCGGTGGAGAACCGTCGCGGTGTCTGCCCTGGGCGGCACACTGTGGTCGCTGCCCGGCTGGGGGGTTGGGGTGGTGGGCGTGACGGATACCGTACTGGTCAGTCCGGGTCTCCGGCCACCTGGTGACAGCGTCAGCTGGCTACGTATCGTGACAATTAGTGACGGGCTGGCGCGGGACAGTATCGCGATACGGCGGCCAGCTTTTCTCCAGGTCGGGTTTCCAGCCCCGGCTGGCGGCCGCATCGCCCTGGTCAACAGCACGGTAGGCGGAGTCGTGATTTACTTGATGGATCGGTCCGGAAGGACGACGGATTCGCTGCCCGGGTTAGTCACGCTTCGAGCGGTCCGTTGGTCGCCACGGGCCGACGCTCTCCTATTGCAAACGGAACTTGGAGGTGGGAATCCGCTGTTCGGGGAACCGGGCGGCGCGCCGGTACCTTCCATTGTGGTTCGGCGCCGAGTAAGTCCCGACGGGAAGTTCGTCGGACCCGCCGACACCCTGTTGCGGCTCGAGCCGGGCAGCCAGATCGCCAGTCTCCGGAGCGACGGATCGGCGCTTCTGACGCGAGGGCCGGTGGAGGCCGTGGTGTACGCCCTCGAGCGCAGTGGCCCGGGCCGGCTCGACTTCCGATCGCGGCGTCTGGCTTCCTCGACCGCAGGACTCCAGGCGCGGCTCTCCCGGGATGGGGCCATGGTGTGGTTGAAACGCGGCGGGGCGAGTGCAGGCTCGCCCCGCAGCGATGCGTTCCTGCCCTTCGAAGGAGGCTCGGAGCGTTCATTCAGCCTGCCCCCCGGTGACGAAATCTCCTCTGACTGGACCCGCCCGGTATCAACCGCGCTGCTCTACGCCGTCCGCGACAGCGGCGGCCGAGCCCGACTACTGGAGATCGCAGTCGGGACCGGCCAGTCCCGAGAAGTGGCCGATCTGCCAGCCCAGACCCCATGGATCTTCGGGATTCCGGGCGGAGGCTACGGGGTGCCGGACATTGGGTCGAACTCAGCCAGGATCCATAGGCGACCGGGAAAACCCGATACGATCTGGACGGTGCCCAACATTCCGGGCCGCCTGCTGACCGTGCCGGGGGACATGACGAGCGATGGTCGCGCCTTCCTCGAGTTCTCCCAGGGTGGCCAGGCCGACACGGTCTGGGTTCGCCGCGTGCCGCTCGGCGGTGGTGTCGCCTCGGCCAACGTGCCGATGCTCGCGGATGGTTGGCTCGGCGTCTTCCCGGATGGAAGCTACGAATCAGTCCTGAGGGATTCGGCCGGCGGTCTCGAGTGGTATCGCGTCCCTCCCGGTGGCAGCCGTGGCGTCCGTCTCGGCGATGCGCCGGTCCAGGGTACGGTGACGACCTGGACCAACTCCGACGACGGGCGACGGTTCATCGTGGTGAAGCCGGTGGACCGACCGGATGTTTATCTGATCCGCAACTTCGGCGAGCTGTTGCGGCGCTGACCTCACCTAATGATTTCGTTGAGCATCGGTTCGGCACGACTGGCCCCCGCATCCCCCTGTCCGTAGCTTTCGGAGTTTCCTTCACCACAAGGATCTACCATCAGCCTCGAGCCCCGGCTGCAAGCCGCCCTGGGTGATACCTACCGCGTCCTCAAGGAGTTGGGCGGCGGGGGAATGAGCCGCGTCTTTCTGGCCGAAGAAACTCGGCTGGGCCGCCAGGTAGTCATCAAGCTGCTCCCCCCCGACATGGGCGCCTCGGTCAATGTCGAGCGGTTCGAGCGGGAGATTCAGCTCGCCGCCCGGTTGCAGCACCCGCACATCGTCCCGCTTCTCGCCGCCGCCGCTTCCGGCGATCTGCTGTACTACATCATGCCGTACATCGCGGGCGAGTCGCTCAGGGCCAAACTGGCGCGAGAAGGAGAGCTGCCGGTCGGCGAGGCCACGAAGATCCTGCGCGAGGTGGTGGACGCGCTTTCGTACGCCCACCGCAATGGTGTGGTGCACCGCGACATCAAGCCGGACAACGTGTTGCTCTCGGACGGGCACGCGGTGGTGACCGACTTCGGCGTCGCCAAGGCAGTTACCGCGTCCAGCGGCAAGTCCTCCCTGACCTCACTCGGCGTGGCACTGGGGACTCCGGCCTATATGGCTCCCGAGCAGGCTGCCGCCGATCCCCACGTGGATCACCGGGCGGATATCTACGCTGTAGGAGCCCTCGCCTACGAGATGCTCACCGGAAGGACTCCGTTCGTCGCACCGACACCGCAGGCGCTGCTGGCCGCGCATATCACCCAGGCCCCGGAGCCGGTCACGCGCCACCGGGCTGCAGTGTCCGCGGCGTTGAACGGCGTTCTGATGCGCTGCCTCGAGAAGCGTCCCGCGGACCGGTGGCAGAGCGCGGGTGAGCTGTTGGCCCAGCTCGAGGCCGCGACAACGCCCAGCACCGGAGGAATGACTCCGACCGGGACCACACCGGTCATTTCGAGCGGGACTGAGGAGGCGATTCGAAAGAGCCGCCCGGCTCGAGTGGCATTGTTGTTCGGGGCTGCCTCGGTGGGAGTGCTGGGCCTGGTTTACCTGCTGGTCCATCAGCTCGGCCTGCCCGACTGGGTGTTCTACGGCGCCATCGCGCTGCTGCTCATCGGCCTGCCGGTCATACTGATCACCAGCCGGTTCGAGAGGCGCCGTGCGTTGGCGCGGGCCAGTGGGCGAGTCTCGGTTACGCCGAGCGACGGACTGCATGGGTTGTTCACGTGGAAGAAGGCGATCCAGGGCGGCATCATGGCCTTCGCCGCACTCGGGGTGGTCGCGGTCATCTATACCGCGATGCGTCTGCTCGGGATCGGGCCGGTGGGTACTCTGGTCGCGTCGGGACGGCTAAGCGAGAAGGACCACCTCGTGGTTGCGGACTTCGAGAACCGCACTACCGATCCCAATCTTGCCGGATCGATCACGGAGGCATTTCGCATCGACCTCGGCCAGTCTGCTGTCATTCAGATCATGAGTACCGCCCAGGTCAGCGATGCACTGCAACGGATGCAGCGTGACCCGAATACCCCGATCACGAACGCCGTAGCGCGGGAGATCGCCGCCCGGGAAGGGGCAAAGGCGGTCGTCGCGGGCGAGATCAGTTCGGTCGGCAGGGGATATGTGCTCTCAGCCCGCATCCTGAACGCGGGCGATGGCGCCGAGCTTGTGGCACTGCGGGAAACCGCCACCGACGATGCCGGAATCGTTGCGGCGATCGACCGGCTTTCCGGCAATATCCGGGAGCGGATCGGGGAATCGTTAAAGACCATCCGCAATGGCGAGCCGTTGGAACAGGTTACCACCTCGTCGCTGGAGGCGCTCCGGCTCTACAGCGAAGGATCGCACCTCAACGACCAGGGATCTCCCGACAAAGCCATCCCGCTGCTGCAGCAGGCCATCGCGCTGGACAGCGGATTCGCCATGGCGTGGCGCAAGCTCGCGGTCGCGCTGAACAACACCCGTGCCAGCCAGGAGCAGCAGATCGCTGCAACTACGAAAGCCTACGAGTACCGGGATCGGCTTCCGGAGGTGGAGAAGCAATTCACCATCGCCTACTACTACGACAACGTCGAGGTCGATCCGGTCAAGGAGGAAGAGGCTTACCGTCGCTTGTTGGCGGTGAACCCGGATAACTACGGGGCGAACAACAACCTGGCTATTCTCCTGACGCGAACGGGGCGAGCGGCCGAGGCGGAATCGGTGGCAGCACCATTTGTCCGCACCAGTGTGGGCAACATGCAGCTGCAGCTGATCAACGCGCAGATGGCCCAGGGACATATGGACGACGTCCGTCGAACGCTACGGGAGATGGGCGCTCTCAGCCCCAACGCACCGAACTACCTTCGCGCAAAGGCGTTGGCGTTCGGCGGAATGGGCGAATATGACAGCGCCCAGCGCGCGTGGGTCGACGTCGGCGTCAAGGTCCGCGATCCCGGGTATCAAAGCCTGACCTACATGGCACTCGCCGGACTGGCCCAGACGCAAGGTCGCCTGGCCGAGGCGGAACGCCAGACCCGGTTTCATATCGAGGTCAGCGAACAACGAGGGCTCCCGGGTACCGCACTCGAAGACGAAGCCCAGATTGCCCTGCAGTACGTCTTGCTCCGCGGCGACACCGTTACCGCCCTGCGGCTGCTCAGGACGGCACTCGAGCAGCGTCCGCTCAACTCGATTCCGGTGCTCGACCGGCCCGCTGCCGCGATCGCCTTGGTTTACGCGGTCGCGGGTCAGACGGCGGAAGCGCGCAGGTGGCTCAACGCGTACGAGGCGAGTGTGCCGGAAGGCATTCGGCGTGGAGATCTGGACTGGTACCGCGCTACTGGATGGCTGGCGTTGGCAGAAGGCCGCCCGAAGGACGCGGTCACCGCGTTCGTGCGAGGGAGATCGGCGGCTTCATGCTGGGACTGCACAGCCTGGGCAGAAGCGGTCGCCAACGAGCGCGCCAACCAACCCGACTCGGCCATTGCCGCGTACGAAAGAGCCGTCGGCCCTGGTAGCGCGAGCAAGCAAGTGGCGAACGCCTGGGGTTTGGCACCGAGTCTCAAGCGGCTCGGCGAGCTGTACGAGGAACGAGGAGATAGGCAGCGCGCGCTCGACAACTACAGTCGGTTCGTGAAACTGTGGAAAGATGCTGATCCAGTGCTGCAGCCGACGGTGCGGGAGGTGCGGGGGCGGATAGCGAAGCTGGCGGGGGAGACGGTGAAGAGTCAGTAGGGGCGGCTTCCGCGACATTTGCGCCCGGCCGCTGTCTGGCGACACTGCCCGGATCACAGTGGCAGCCGGCAATGCGGACTCTCCCCCGACGGGCGTCTCGGTCGAATCGGGGAAAGATGAGGGGTACGTCAGGCCGTTTCCCGAGACCAGCCGGGCCCCGTGGCAGGTTTCCGCCGCGGGAGGATCGAATCCCGCGTGGTCGCACTCGGGGCGCGAGCTGTTCTATGTGGACCGGGCCGACAGCCTGGTCACGGTTAGTGTGATGGGTACGACCGACTTCCAGGTGGGTGCCCGCCGAACGCTGTTCAGCACCCGTCCATTCCTGCTGCTGCCGTACCATCGTACGTTCGACGTGTTTCCCGACGACCAGTCGTTCCTGATGCTCAAACGGCCGCTCACCAGCAGCAGCGATGCCAACCGGCTCACGGTGGTGCTCAACTGGTTTAACGAACTCGAGGCGAAGGTGCGGCAGGGTCGTTGAGCGAGTGGATGGGCGTAGCGATTGCAATGATTCAGCGCCCGGTCCCAAAGGACCGGGCGCTGACAGGACCCCGCCGCTCAAAGCGGAGGTTCACTACCGTATCACGACCTGTCCCTGGGGTGTCGAAAAGATTGGAATGACATCGTCGAAGGCTGGAGCGGCATTGCAGTCGACTACACCCGGAAAGATTATCGAGACGGAAATCTGGTCCGGAGGATCCGTCGCGGAACGGCCGTTGTCCACGAGCTTCGTGAGTGCGGGCTGGCCAACTTGGTCGCTACTACTGGATTGAGTGACCACGCCACTGACATATGCCCGGTTGCCAATCACGTTCAGACAGTTGATGGCAACGTGAACGCCACCACCGCCGTTGACGTTTGAGAATCGATCCACCCATTGCCCCGTCACGCTGCCATCGGCACTTTGAACCGCGACCAGGGAGAAATTCGCGTCGCATCCGGGCTTATCCCCAACCGCCGAGCAGATATCGGGGGAACCCGCGGTTGCCTGGTGAACCACCTGACCGCCGGCGCTGGCCTGCAGCGTCCGGCCGTCCGACTGTGCGGTTGGGGGGATCGCACTCTCGGAACAGCCGAAGACAGCGGCCGTTGCGAGGATCATGAGAATCCGGTTAGTCAACATTTGAGTACCTCCTGCTGAAGGGGAACGAGATCATCCGAGCGCAAATGCTTGGCCGCGCGGCCCCGGCGGAGCGTGACAGGGCGTAACCGTGTTTGCCCCGTGAAGGCCATGAGAAGGTCCTCCCTGGGGTCACACAGGGAGGACCTTAGTGTTATTTCAGGACGAACGGCTGCCCCTCCTCGACATCATGGCTTAACGCGAGCTGGCCGATGCGGCGCCCGAGGATCAGACCCGCGTCGGCGTCGAAGCGGTAGTGGATGCCCCCGAGGATACGAGACTCCGCCGCTTGGTCCGACATGGCGGTCAGAGACGCCCGCTTGTCGGCAAAAAACGCCCCCAGCACCGTCGTAGAGGCGGTGGAGACCGAGGCGTGATTGGATGGATACGACGGGTGGCTGGGCAGAGGGATAGACAGGATAATCAGCGGATCGGCCTGACTGGGGCGGATCATCCAGTAGGTGTACTTGGCGTCGTGGCTAGCGATGATGGCGTCGTACGCCGCCATGTTCATCAGGGCCAGAATATGTGCCGCTTGGCGCTCGTTTCGGTGGCGTTGGACCAGCAAATCCGCTGCGACCGCATTCCAGTAGCCCTGAGTCGAAACTGCCCAGAACTTGGCGACGCTGTCCTGTTCGGCCGTCCGGGTATCGGAGATGTGGCGTACCTCCGCGAGAGCCGCGAGATACCGCTCCGATCCAAAGGCCGGCGGTGGCCCGGGACGGAACTGCGAACCCGACTCCAGGAAGAAAGGAAGCGCGCTCCCCAGGAGAGGAAACAGCGGCGGAGTCGTGGCCACCCAGCAGCCCGGGCAGATCGGCACGGTCCCGGTCCAGGTCGCGTTGAACCCGTCGCTCTGGGCTCGCACGACGATGCCGGCGGCAACACCGCGACCGATCTCCGCGCCGGCCGCGAACCGCGAACTTCCCTCGGTTCCCCAGGTCTTCTGTTGAGCGAGGAGCTGCTGCTCTAGGGCCGCCGCTTCGGTGGGATAGAGGTAGGTGAGGGCAGCGACCGAGGCGCCGGCGGCGGCGCCTGCCGTCCCTGCCGGGCCTCGCATCGAACTCTGCTCTGCAGCGACGATGGCGTTGTACTGCGAGACGCTGAGCAGGGCGTAGACTCGGATAGCGAAGATCGGGCTTGAGAGGGTCTTCACGACCAAATCGCCCGCGGTCTGATTCCAGACGAGGGTCGCGAGTGGCTTTACACTAGTGACCGAAGCGTTCGCGTCGGCTGGCGGCGATTCGGTCGGCTGCTGGTCGCAGCCGGTCGCGACCAGAACGGCGAGAATCAGGAAGAGGGCTGTACGCTGCATGGAGACCTCACTTGTGGAGGGGCGATTTTGCCCGGTTCTGCTAGCACGCCCCGGCGCTAGGGTTACATTCCCAAAGGGACCCGACCAGCGTACCGCCCCGCAGTAACCCACGCGTGATCAAGGCGTGACCGGCCGGCCCACCACTCTCCCCGATGCTCGGGACCGACACCCGGCCGATGTTGCACACCCTGGGCGCGGTCGGCGTTGATGGCCACCGCGACGTCGGAGTAGTACCGATCTCCATCCAGCCGAAACGTCTGGCCCTCCTGGTCTACCTCGTCCTCCATTCACCTCAGTTCTGTCGTCGGGATACTCTCGTCGCCCTCTTCTGGCCCGAGCTCGACCATGCGCACGCGCGCGGGGCGCTCCGACAGGCGGTGCGCGGGTTGAGGCGGCTCTTGGGGGAGGCGGCGGTAGTCACGCACGGCGAGGAGGAAGTAGGTGTCTCATCGAATCGCCTCTGGTGTGATGCCGCGGTGTTCGAGGCTGAGGCGTTGGCCGGTCGATCGGCAGCAGCGCTGGAGCTATATCGGGGCGATTTCCTGGCGGGGTTCTTCGTGAACGATGCCGCGGTGGAACTCGAATTCTGGGTGGATCAGACCCGCGCTCGACTCAAAGGCCAGGCCCGTGAGGCAGCGAGGCGTCTCCTCGATGCCGCCGAGCAGAGCGGCGACCATTCGGGGGCGGTGTCATGGGCCCGTCGAGCGATGGAGCTGATGCCCGACGACGAGCGGGGAGTTCGTCACCTGATCCGACTGCTCGACGCCCGGGGAGACCGCGCCGGTGCGCTAGGCGTGTACGAGGCTTTCCGAAAGCATCTGATAGCCGAACACGGAGTAGAGCCGTCGCCCGAGACGCTGGCGCTGATTGGTCAGGTGCGCTCTCGGAAACAGCTGGTCTGGGAGTCACCGCTCAGGGGCTGGCCGCCGACAACCCCGTCCACGGACTGACAGTCCGGTGACCGATCCGATCGAGCGCCTGCGCGCCGCACTAGCCGATCGGTATCCCATCGACCGGGAGCTCGGCCGGGGCAGGATGGCAAGGGTGTATCTGGCTCGTGACCTCCGCCACGGGCGCCCGGTAGCGCTCAAAGTGTTGCACCCAGCCCTTGCCGTGGGGGTGGGCACCGAGCGCTTCTTGCGTGAGGTCCGGATTGCCGCCGCCTTGCAGCATCCCCATATCCTGCCGGTCCATGACTCCGGCGAGGCGGTCGGGCAGCTCTACTACGTCATGCCCTACGTAGAGGGGGAGACACTGCGGGCGCGGTTGGACCGAGACGGCCCGTTGCCAGTCGATGAATCGGTGCGACTCGCGCGCGAGGTGTTGGACGCGCTGGGTTACGCGCATCGGCACAACGTGGTCCACCGCGATATCAAGCCGGAGAACATTCTGCTCTCGGACGGCCATGCCCTGGTGGCTGATTTCGGGATTGCAAAGGCGCTGGTGACTGCGGGAGACCAGCGCCTGACGGAGACCGGCTGGAGCATGGGCACTCCGCCCTACATGAGCCCGGAGCAGATCGGCGCCGGAACAGTGGATGGCCGGAGCGATCTATACGGGCTGGGCTGCGTGCTGCAGGAGATGCTCACCGGTGCGACACCCTTCACCGGTGCGACCCCCCAAGAATTATTCGCCAAACATGTGCGGGACCGGCCACCACCATTGCGCACCCTGCGGCCCGAAGCGCCGCTCGCCGTTGAGCAGGCGATCGAGGCCGCGCTGGCGAAGGCGCCGGAGCAGCGCTTCCGCACTGCGGCGGAGTTCGCGACGGCGCTGGGAACGCCGTCGGACACCCGGCACGGCGCCAGGCCGCGTCCTGCGCGCGCCGCGTTCCCTCGGGCAGGCGCGATGCTGGTGGTCGGCGCCCTGGTTGCCGTCGTCGCCATCGGGGTTGTGGTCATGCGGCAAGGCTCGTCGCCCGGACTCTCGCTGGGCAAGCGCGCCGATGTCACCCTGGAGCCCGGGCTCGAAATGAACCCGGCGATTTCACCAGATGGCAAGATGGTCGCGTACAGCCGTCTGACGACCACCGGCAGTGCGGTGATGGTACAGCAGTTGGCTGGTGGCGCGCCCGTCACCGTGGCCCAGCTGCCCATCCTCCAAGCCGGCATGCCAGCCTGGTCTCCCGACGGTGACAGGCTGCTCTATCTCTCACAACGCGGCCTCGAAGTGGTTCCAGCACTGGGTGGCGTGTCGAAACTCATCGTCCCGCTGACGCCGCCCGGATTCGTCTCCCGCGTCCTAGGTTGGGGGTCGTGGGCCCCCGACGGACAGCGCATCGTGTACGGTGTGGGCGATACCCTCTTCACCCGCGCACTCGCCGACTCGGCACCGCAGCTGCTCGTCGCCGGCGGCCAGCCTAACTCGCCGATCTGGTCTCCTGACGGAAAATGGATCGCTTACGTCTCAGGCAACCTTGAGTATGTGCCGTTCGCCAATGTGGTGCCTAGCAGCATCTGGGTGATTCGGGCCTCGGGAGGCACTCCGGTGCGGATCACCCCTGACCAGCCTCTCAATGCCAGCCCGGTCTGGTTACCCGGGAGCCGGCACCTGCTTTTCATTTCGAATCAGGATGGCGGCCGCGACATCTACCGGGTGCAGCTGAACGGCTCCGGTGCGCCCGACGGGCCGCCCGTCCGGCTTACCGCGGGGCTCGACCCGCACACCATCGCGCTATCCAGCGACGGCCACCGACTGGTGTACTCGCTGCACGTCGAGACCTCCAATGTCTTCGCGTTGACCATACAACCAGGTCGATCGGTTCCCCTGAAGGAGGCCCGACCGGTCACCAGCGGAACCCAGATCATCGAAGGCTTCTCGGTCTCGAGCGACGGACAGTGGTTGGCGTTCGACTCCAATCGCGAAGGGAATCAGGACATCTGGCGGATGCCCCTCGACGGCAGTGGGCAGCCTGAACAGCTCACCACGTCACCAGAGGACGAGTTCCAGCCGGCATACTCGGCGGATGGGATGTTCCTCGCCTTTCATCAGGCTCGGAACGGTTATCTTCGCCAGCTGTTCATCATGCCTGCCTCAGGCGGGGATCCTGTCCCAGTCCGAACCACGACAACCAACAACATTTCGCCGCTTTGGGCACCGACCGGACAGGCGCTGGCTTACAACTCCATGGACGCCGGAGTGGCCTGTATCGTGAGTCGCAGGCCGAACTCGCGATCCTGGCAGGAGACCAGCACCAAGCTGTTCCCCGCCGGCACTCAGGGCATCCAATGGTCTCCAGACGGAAGGTGGATAGCCTACGCAATCAACGACAGCATTGCGGTCGCTCCATCTGACGGGGGTTCGCCCCCCAGAGACATCGCCCTCCCGCCGGGGTTTTCCAACTTCGCCTATACTCGATGGGCGCCGGACAGCCGCACAATCTACTTTTCTGGGCTCATGCCCGACGCGAGATTTCTGGTCTACGCCGTGTCCCCCACTGGTGGCCCGCTTCGAGAGGTGGCACACTCCGACGGACCGTCTTTCCAGACCTATCGGTTCAGCATGGATATTCGGGGCAACACCCTGTACCTCTCGCTTGCGGACCGGCAGAGCGACATCTGGATGGCCGAGGTTGAGGCCAGACCGTGAGTTCGCCCCCCGACAAGCTGGGAGTTGACCATCGACGATCGACCGTCAACTCACGACTCCAGACTAAGACTCCTTGACTATCGACCAAGGACTATCATCCGCTCTCGCTGATCGCTGCCGGATCGAGCGAAAGTTGGGACACGGGGGCATGGCTTGCCGGTCCGTCGCTAAAGCGACGACTCGGCCCCTGTCGCTGAAGCGACGTGGCCTAGGCATGGCAGTCACTTTAGTGACACAAGCTGAGTCGCGGCTTCAGCCGCGGACCGGCAGATCCGCGACCCGCAAGCCACGACCGACCATTGACCATCAACCATTGACCGCCTGAGCGTGAACGCTCTCGACGCCCTCGCCACTGCACTCGCCGACCGGTACCGGATCGAGCGGGAGCTGGGACATGGTGGTATGGCGACCGTGTACCTGGCCTACGACCTCCGGCACGATCGCAAGGTGGCGATCAAGGTGCTGCGTCCGGAGCTCGCCGCCCTGATCGGTGCCGATCGGTTCCTGGCCGAGATCAAGACCACGGCCAACCTGCAGCATCCCCACATCCTGCCGCTCCACGACTCGGGAGAAGCGGGCTCCGCGCTCTTCTATGTCATGCCCTACGTGGCGGGTGAAACGCTGCGCGACCGGCTCAACCGAGAGAAGCAGCTTCCCATTCCTGACGCGGTACGGATCGCGACCGAGGTGGCGAGCGCCTTGGACTACGCCCATCGCCACGGCGTGATCCACCGCGACATCAAGCCGGAAAACATCCTGCTCCACGACGGCCAGGCCCTGGTGGCCGATTTCGGAATCGCCCTGGCGGCGAGCAAGGCGAGTGGGAACCGGATGACCGAGACTGGGATGAGCCTCGGCACACCGCACTACATGAGTCCCGAGCAGGCGATGGGCGAGCGGGAGATCAACGCCCGTTCCGACGTCTACGCTCTCGGTGCCGTCACCTATGAAATGTTGACTGGGGACCCGCCGTTCACCGGCTCAACCGCGCAGGCCATAGTGGCCCGGGTGCTCACTGAGTCTCCCCGGCCACTCTCGGCGCAACGCCACACAATCCCTGCGGCAGTGGAGAACGCAGTTCTGATCGCACTGGAGAAGCTTCCAGCCGACCGCTTTGCCTCCGCGGCTGAATTTGCCGCAGCATTTCGGGGCGAAGGAACCCGAGAGCACCCCGCTCAAGCGACACGCGTCACGCCAACCCTCTCCCCGGTTCCCAGGTCCTCGAGAATTCTCCGGATCGCGCTCTTGACGGCGGGGCTCATCGCGGTATTGACCGCCGGCTACTTCCTGGGTCACACCAAGGTCCGTTCCACCCCGCTCCGCGCCAGTCTAACGGCTCCACTCGGTTGCGTCTACGAAGGCGTGGGCAACAGCAACCTGGTCCAGTTGTCGCCGGACGGGAGGATGGTGGCCTTCGTGGCCCGCTGTGGGGAGGATCAGGCCTTGTGGGTGCGCAACCTGACAACGGGAGAGACCCAGCAACTCCCAGGGACGATCGACGCGGTCTACCCGTTCTGGGCCCCCGACAGCAGGAGCCTCGGGTTCTTTGCGCCCACCAAGCTCAAACGAATCGACCTGGGAAGCGGCGCGGTGCGCGATCTGGCTCCGGTCATTGCGGGACGGGGAGGAAGCTGGAGTCCAGACAACGTTATCCTCTACACCCCCGACATTTCAGGTCCGATCTATCGGATTCCTTCCGGAGGGGGGAGCCCCGAGACTGCCACGACGATTGCCGAGGGCCAGTCCCGGATTACCCATCGACTGCCGTACTTTCTGCCGGACGGCCGCACCTTTCTATTCACCCAGGGAACCATAGACGGCCTGGAAAGCACGGTGCGGGTCGCACACCTCGGCTCCTCCCAGAATCAGCAGCTGCTGGATTTCGGTTCCAACGTGGCCTACGCCACGGGACGGTTGCTGTATGTCCGGGATGGTCTACTGATGACCCAGGATTTTGATCCAAAGCGGGCGAAACTGAAGGGCAGCGCCGTAAGCCTGCTTCCAGGTCTGGAGACCTGGGCATTCAAGTTTCTCGGCAACTTCTCGGTTTCCGGGTCGGGCGACCTCCTGGTTTACCAGCCTCCTCCCACCAACCGGGCAAGGGTGGTTTGGTTCGACCCCCGCTCGGGCGTCCTGTCTCGGGTGCTGGATCCTGGTTCCGTCGGCGCGGTCCGGGTATCACCCAGGGGCGACCGCGTGCTGGTGGAGCGTGGAGAGCGTGACAGCCCGCTCTTCGATCTGTGGCTCTACGAAACGGCGAGCGAGGCGTGGACCAAGCTCACTTCGCATCCGGATCTCTACTATGAGGCTGTCTGGTCCCCCGATGGAACTCGCTTCGGTTACACAGCGGCAAACGATTCGCTGTCACGCATCGTGACAACCGATCGCTCGAGCTCGGTCCCCCTCCAGTTACCGAGGCATAACATCGAGCCGATGCTGGACTGGTCACCGGATGGTTCGTTTCTGCTGGGATGGCGGCAAGTGCAGGCTACAGGGTTTGATATCATCATCACCCAACTATCGGGCAAGCCCGAACCCCGGGTCCTGATTTCTACGCCAGCAAACGAGGATGGACCGCGGCTCTCGCCGGACGGCAAACTGCTGGCCTACATCTCGAATCAGAGCGGCAGGCCGGAGGTGTATCTCACCCGGATGCCCGACGCGAAGGGCCAGTGGCAGGTCTCGGTGAATGGGGTGAAGCAGTTCCTGGGATTTCGTGGCGGAGTGGCATGGGGACGCGACGGAAGGCAATTGTACTTCGTGGACGGCGGCAACCAACTGGTATCGGTTTCCATCACGAACGAATCCGAACTCCACATGAGCCGGCCTATTCCCAATTCCGCCGCACCGAGAAACATCGTTAATTTCGACACTGCGCCCGATGGCCGTCTCCTCCTGGTCCTCGACGAAGCTCCCGGACAGACGCCGCTGGCCTTGATCGAGCATTGGCCGGCCCTCCTCGAGCAGGCGCATTAGCAAGGGGCCGGTCTTGTTTATTGAGCAGCAGGGAGTAGAACAGTGGGATATCGTCGCTTCACCGACCCTGAAGGAAACGAGTGGGAAGTCCGGGACTTCTCCAAGACGGCATGGGAATTTCACCCCGTCGCCGACAACCCGGGCCGGATCATCCGGATCGATCCGCCGGGCTATGAATCCGATCCCTTCGAGATGAGCGAGGAGGAGTTGCAGCGGCTGCTGGGCCGTTCCGGTGGTCCCGGTCGCTCCCGTCCTCCCAAGTCGCCGTTTCGCGACTGACCAGCCAGTTCACCAACGTATAGCGCAGGAGCAGGTCATGTGCCGTAATATCAGAACGCTCTACCACTTCGATCCCCCAGTGACGACCGAGGAAGTCCGCGCGGCTTCCCTCCAATTCATCCGCAAGGTCAGCGGATTCAATAAGCCCTCCGCGGCAAACCAGGAAGCGTTTGACCATGCGGTGCATGAGGTGTCGCACGTGGTCCACCATCTGATGGAGTCGCTGGTGACTACCGCACCTCCCAAGAACCGCGAAGTCGAGGCAGCCAAACATCGGGCGAAGATCGCGAAGCGGTTTCCGGAGAAGCAGCGGGCGTCGTGAAGCGGTGAACGGTGAACGGCGAACGGGAACCAGGCTCAAGATTGGTAAGGAGCCGGTATTCTGGGTTGGCGCCCCGTTCACTGTTCCCCGCTCACCGTTCACCGCCTAACACGCCAACCTCCCGCCCTCCCCTTCCCCCGTCGCTATCCCCGGGTCCGAAACAGGCTCGCATTCCCCGCCAGGATCCGGGCCGTCGCGACCGGGTCAGGCGTCAGGTCCCACACGCCGAATTCGTGGGTGCCACCGAGCACGATGCCATCGCGGCGCGGCATCATGTACAGGAAACCGTCGCTGAGGGTGGTATAGTCGACCTCCGGCTGGGGCAGGAGGATGCACAGCTGGCCTTTTATGGGGATCAATTCCTCATCGCCGAAGAGCGCCTTGGCCCCCAAGCCGGTGCAGTTCACGATGACCGGTTCCGGGAGCGCCATGATCTGCTCGACCGACTGGAAGTCCTGCACCACTACGTGGCCGCCGGCCAGGTAAAAGTCGCGGAGCACTGCAGCGAGATAGATCGAGGGCTCGACCAGCATGCTGGCAAAGCGTTGAACATGGTCAGCCCGGAACGGATGCTCGTCCCGGGTCAACTCGCGCGAATCGGGGATCACATCCTTGAGTTCCGCATCCATCCGGGTCGCCACAGGGGGTGCGGAGGAGATCGCATAGTTCTCGATCCACCGTACGCCGTAATAGTCGCCGACCAGGTCTTGAAAGGCCCGGTACGCCACGTGGGCGGCCCGAAGGAATTGCGCCGTAAACTCGGCAGTGAGACGATTCTCCTCGAAAACTGAAAAGGGGTCCCAGATGGCCCCGGCGACGTTGGAGGTCGTGTCCGGGGGAAGCTCTCGCGCGTAAACAGTCACCGTCCACCCGTGGCGCTGGAGCAGCCTCGCGCTCGCGAGACCGATGGCACCACACCCGAGGACCGCGGCGATCCGCTGGCCGGTCTGACGCGCCTCGTCCAGGGCGAGATGGGCGGTTCCCCAGGAGAGGGTCACGCCACCTCCACCATGCCCGTAGTTGTGGATGATCACCTTCGGGTCGCGTCGTTCGGCCCGGACGACAAACCCGGATGAGCGGAATGGCCGGAGCCCGGTGACAGTTCGAATGACCCGTTCGGGCGAGATCAGAACCCGGGCGAAGCGGTCCCGGGACGAAGCACTGGATGCGAAGCGAACGGCCCCGGACACACAGCCAGAGTTCGTGGCAACGCCGAGCGCGGCGAGACCCGTGGTCTTGAGCCAGCTTCTCCGGTCCGGCAGGAATCCCGGCATGCCTTTCACCTCAGCTGCTTGAATGCCACAATCTACCCGCGGGAACCTGGCGAGGTAGCGCGGGCTCCGGCCCCCCACGTCCTCGGTCGTGCGGGCGCCCCGCGGAACAGGGGGTCAGGTTGCCGCCTTCCGTCCCGCCTGATACCATCCCCATCCGGCAGCTCTCCTGCCAGCCACAACATCCAGCGACGGTCCTATGCGCCGACTAGTCCTCTGTCTTAGCATTGCCCTGCTCAGCTCCCCGATCGCTCACGCCCAGGTCGGCGGCGTCATCAAGAAGAAAGCTCCGAGTGTTCCCAACGTGCCGGGCACAACGGCCCCGACCACGACCGCCGCCGCCAAGCCCAAGTGCGAAGCGTCGAAGCTGGTGATCACCAGCGACATCGTGAACCGCTACCTCCAGTCGTTCGCGGCGCGCGACGCCGAGGTGCAGAAGCTGGCCAAGGAACCCGGAGCGACAGGCGCCTACTACTCGGCCCTGCTCAAGCGCCAGGAGATACAGAAGCGCAAGGCCGAATTCGACCTGCAGCGGGGACCCGACTGGGACAAGCAGCAGGCGATCCAGAAGCGGATGATGCAGGGCGACACCACAGCAATCAAAGAGTATACGGCCCTGGGGGCATCGCTCGAACCGAGTTCGGTAGAGATTCCGCCGCTCTCGTGGGACGACCAGGAGAAAGTCCAGGCCCGGATCGAGAACGCCATGAAGGCGGGGGGCAAGTTCACTGATTGCGACTGGCTTGACCTCGGCGAGCGGCTGCCGCGGCTGGTCTCGATCCTAGCCGAGAATCCCAACACCACAGAACTCCAGGGCTACGGCACCGCCGCCGAGGCGGCCGCTGTCCGGCCCAAATTGCCGCAACTCGCCGCCGGGATGGGGTTCAACTACCAGTCCCCGGAGGACAAGGCGCGGAAACAGAAGCAAGCCGCAGCCCCGGTCGAGCTGCCATCCACCGGCGACCCTCAGCTGGACTGCGTGCAGAGGTATCAAATGGCGTGGACCGAGACTCACAAGGCCGAAATTGAGACGGCCCAGAAGGCCCAGGACACCAACGCCATCATGAAGATCAACATGCAGATGCAACAGGAGGCGATGGCCAAGTGCATGCCGCCTCAGTAGCCGGCCGGGGCCGAGTCGCGGCGGTCCTCACGATCCTGGTGGGCGGCACAGCACCGTTGGTCCCGCCGCTCGCCGTGGTGACTCCGCATGGGCCATCGGCGCTGGTAGATCTGCCGCGCGGCGAGGCGGCGCGGAACGCGGCCTGGCGTCCCGGTCCTCCCGGGCTCGACTGGACCGAGATCGAGTTGCAGGGTCGAGGAGAAGCGAGAAAGACTCGGGTAGTCGTGGCGCGTCTCGACCCCACCAAGTTTCGGCTCTCACTCGAGAACGGAATGGCCCCGGGTGGATTCCTCCACGTGTGGACCCTGGATCTGGCTCCGCCCGAAGCGACGCTGGCACTCAATGCGGGAATGTTCGAAGGCGACGGGGCCTGGGGTTGGGTAGTGCATGAGGGTACCGAGTACCGAGTGCCGGGTACGGGACCGTTGGCTCGCGCGGTCGTGGTCGACACATCGGGCGCGGTGAGGTTGTTGGATGATGAGGAAGTCAGGGCGGTCAGGGCGAACAAGGCGGACGTCCGCGACGCCTTCCAATCCTACCCCGCGCTCCTTGACCACGGTGAATTGCCCCCCATGCTCACTTTGGGAATGCCCTCGACCGCCGTGACCGCCTCGCCCGCCCTGACCGCCATCGACCTGACGCATCGCGACGCGCGCCTGGCGCTCGGTCTCGATGAGAAGGGATGGCTCATCATCGCGCTGACCCGCTTCGACGTGCTGGGTCCCTCCTTCGGCTCAATCCCATTCGGCCTGACCATTCCGGAGACCGCGCTTCTCATGCGCGGGCTCGGAGCCCAGACCGCCGTCGCCCTCGACGGCGGCATCTCAGCGCAGTTACTGCTTCGCGATGCCGTTGGCGAGACGCACCAGTGGCCAGGGCTGCGGGCAGTCCCGCTTGGGCTGAGTGCGGTAGAGCGACAATAGCTCTCCGGATCTACCGGGGTCCCTCCGTATAAGGAAACCGTCGCTTGAGCCGATTGATCGGCGCCTCATACCAGTGCCACGACATCGCCGCCAGAGTGATGGAGATTGTGCTGAAGACCAGGAAGGTCTCCGGATTACGAGTCGGATAGGGGAGTCCTGCGGTGCTGGTCAGCCGATACAACAGGCCGGGCACGAAGAGGTGGATCAGGTACACGCCGTAGCTGATGCGCCCCAGATAGACCAGTGGCCTGAAGCTGAGCACACGGCCGACCGCTCCCCCGACACCTCCGGCCGCGCGATCGATCACCCAGGCTCCGAGGACTGCCCACGCGGTGTCTTCCAACCCAAGCCTGAGCCAATCTGCCGGAGGCCACCAGTCAGTAGCTCCCTCGATCCAGGTTACCAAGACCAAGGGAAGGGCCAGGAGGGCCGCACGATTCAACTGTCGTCGGTAGGACGGGATGGTCTCCGCCGGCATGGTGTAAACCCATGCCAGCCAGGCGCCCAGGCCGAGACTGTCGAAGGAGGCCGGCAGCAGAACCTCTAGCGCGATCCAATTGAGACCGGCGAGATACCCTGCCATCCGAAAGAACGGACCGGCGAAAATGAAGGCAAGCACCATGGTCCCGAGGTGACGACGCGGGACCAGGAACATGAGCAGTGGCCAGATGAGGTAGAACTGTTCCTCGACGCTCAACGACCAGAGATGAGAGGTCGTCTGTGGCCAACGATTCTGGATCGCGAAGAGCACATTGGAACCGTAGGCCAGATGCCAAATCATCCCGGATCTCACATCGGGGACGCCGAGCGCCCAGGTTACGGCGAGAACGAGATAATAGATCGGGAAGATGCGGAGGAATCGTCTGATATAGAATCGGCGGATGGCGAGGCCGGTTCCACGCCCGGAGTCTTCGACCAGCGCGCGGGAGCGAAGCAGGATTCCCGTGATCAGAAACCCGCTCAGGACAAAGAATAGGTGGACCCCGCGCGCGCCCAAATCCAGGCCCGGCTGCAGCTCGGGCCAGAAATGGCGAATCAGGACCGCGGTGACGGCGAAGGCGCGCAGCGTATCGAGCTGATCGAGGTGCTCGCCACTGCCCTCGCCCAGAGCACTCAGCGGGGTGACCGACACTTGGAAGC
>Ga0068864_100000624_pt1 | contig 29840 bp, 28 predicted proteins | sample KBSSwiS72_FD_66586 | JGI IMG/M metagenome (GOLD analysis project Ga0068864, IMG submission 66586) | Switchgrass rhizosphere microbial communities from Kellogg Biological Station, Michigan, USA - KBS Switchgrass S7-2 | ecosystem: Host-associated > Plants > Roots > Rhizosphere > Soil ...
CCGCCTCCGCCTGATCATAGCCGTGCTCCACGGCAAGCGTTCCGCCCGCGACCAAACGCTCCGGGGCGCCGGCGACGATCTTCCTGATCGCGCTCATGCCATCGCCGCCCGGCGTCAACGAGCGTCCAGGCTCGAAGCGGACGTCGCCCTCCTCGAGATGGGGATCTCCCGCAGCGATGTACGGCGGATTGCTTACAATCACGTCGAACGCGCCGCCCTGCCACTCGAGAGCCACGCGCTCGTACCAGTCAGACTTCAGGAAGTGCACGTTGCGGAGTGCCAGCGCACTCGCGTTGTCGCGCGCCACGTCGAGCGCGTCGGACGACACGTCGGTCGCGAGCACCTGCGCCCGCGGCCGCTCGTGCGCGATGGCGAGCGCGATCGCGCCGGAGCCCGTGCCCAGATCGAGCACTCGCAGATCGCGATCCGCCGGCAACCGCGCGAGCGCCAGCTCGACGAGCGTCTCCGTCTCGGGGCGCGGAATCAGCACCTCGGGCGTCACCCGCAATCGAAGTCCCCAGAATTCCCGCTCGCCAGTCAGATAAGCAACCGGCTCGCCTTCGTGGCGGCGCCGAGCGAGCGCCACGAAGGCGGCCCACTGCTCTCGCTCGAGCACGTCGGCGCCGTGAGCCACGAGCCACGCGCGGTCTTTGCCGACGACATGCGCGAGCAGCACCTGCGCATCGAGCGGGACGAGTCCCGATTGCGCGAGCGCGGCGGAAACCGTGGGAGTCACGGTTGCTGAAGCGTCAATCCGGCTCGCGCTCCGCGGCGAAAAGCCGCAGCCGCTGATCGTAGTAGTCGCCCCAGCCGGCGTCTTCGAGCCCCGCTTTCATCAGCACGCGCTGGGACGCCTTGTTGCCGCGATGCGTGACGCCGATGATCCGATGCAGGCGGAGGTCGTCGAATCCGTAGTCGACCATCGCCTGCGCGCCTTCGGTCGCGAAGCCTTGCCCCCACGCATTCGGCAGCAGCCAGTAGCCGACCTCGACGTCGGGCGACTTTCCCGCGTACTTGAGCGAGAACCAGCCGATGAAGGCGCCGGTGTCGCGGCGCGACGCGTACCAGTAGCCAAGCTCCGGGTACAGCGCGTGGTAGCCCAAAATTCGGCCCAGCACGCGCGCGACACCTTCATGCGTCAACGGCTTGCCGGCGCCGATGTAGCGCATCACGCGCGGATCGCTGCCAAGGCGAAAGAGATCGTCGTAATCCGCGGGAACGAATTCGCGGAAGTCGAGGCGCATCGTTTCCAGCCACGGCGCGGGTCGTGCACCATGCTTGCGCCGGCGAACCGCCTTTCGCGTCATCCGTTCTCTCCCAGCGCCGCGAGCTGCTCCGCCTGATGCTCCTGGACGAGCGCCGTCGTGAGCTCCGCCAGATCGCCATCCATGATCGCGTCGATCTTGTGCAGCGTCAGGTTGATCCGGTGGTCGGTGACGCGGCCCTGCGGAAAATTGTACGTGCGAATGCGCTCGCTGCGGTCGCCGCTGCCGACGAGCGACTTCCGCATCGACGCTTCCTTTTGCTGGCGCTCCTGCATCTCGCGATCGAGCAGACGCGAGGCGAGCACGGCCATCGCCTGGGCGCGATTGCGATGCTGCGACCGGTCATCCTGGCATTCGACGACGACGCCCGTCGCGAGATGCGTGATTCGCACGGCGGAGTCCGTCTTGTTGATGTGCTGTCCGCCGGCGCCCGACGAACGGAACGTGTCGATCCGGATGTCGGCGGGATTGATCGTGATGTCCGCGACCGGATCGGCTTCGGGCATCACCGCGACCGTGCACGCGGACGTGTGGATGCGGCCCTGCGCTTCGGTTTCCGGCACGCGCTGCACGCGATGGCCGCCCGACTCGAACTTGAGACGCGAATAGGCGCCGCGGCCGATGATCCGCAGGATCACTTCCTTGTAGCCGCCGAGCTCGGCGGGACACTCGGAGACGATCTCCACTTTCCAGCCCTGGCGTTCGGCAAAGCGCGTGTACATCCGGCACAGACTGCCGGCGAAGAGCGCCGACTCGTCCCCGCCGGTCCCCGCGCGGATCTCGAGGAAGACGTTGCGCTCGTCGTTGGGGTCGTTCGGCAGGAGCATCCGCTGCAGCGTCGCCGCCAGCGCTTCCTTCCTTGCCGTCGCCGCCGCGTGCTCTTCGTCGGCGTAGTCCTTCATCGCCGGATCGCGCGCGATCTCGTCGGCTGCGACGATGTCCTCCTCGGCGCGCCCGTACTCGCGATACGTTTCGACGACGGGCTCGATGTCGGCGCGTTCCTTCGACAGCGCCCGGTACCGGTCCATGTCCTTGACCGCGTCCTCCGACGAAAGCGTCGCGTCGAGCTCGACCAGACGTCGGACGAGCGATTCGAGCTTGTTGCGAAGCGAAGCTTTCATTGGGACAGGGCTACCGCGAGGGCCGCGGATGGAACGACAATCGAAAGGGCAACTACGAAGGCGGCATTTGCACCGCCGGCACGGCCGATTGTCGCGCTAATGCTCGCCGTCGGGAATGCGGTAGATGCGCTCGAACATGGCCACGAGCTCCGCCCGCTCCGCATCGCCCGCCTGGCTCAGCGCCTGCGTGGGCGCGTGCAGGAACTTGTTCGTGAGGCCGCGGGCGAGGAGGTCGAGAGCCTGCTCGGGCGACAGGCCTCCGGCCAGGAGCTTGCGCACCCGCTCGAGCTCGGCGGCGCGCAGCTGTTCGTGGTGTCCGTGCAGCGCGGTGATCGTCGGAACGACCGAGCGGCCTTCGAGCCAGCGCAGGAAGCTTCCGGCCTGCGTCGCGATCATTTCTTCCGCCTCGCGCACGGCTTCCTGCCGGATCTGCAGGTTGTCCTTCACGATCGCCGCGAGGTCGTCGACGCTGTACAGGAACACGTCGTTGAGCTCCGCCGCCTCGGGCTCGACGTCGCGCGGAACCGCGAGATCCACGACGAAGATCGGTGCGTGGCGGCGGGCCTTCACGACGCGTTCGAGCAAGCCTTTGCCGAGGATTGGCAGGGTGCTTGCCGTGCACGTGACGACGATGTCGAATTCGTGCAGGCGTTCCGGCATCTCGTTCAGCGTGATGGCCTCGGCGCCGAAGCGCGCGGCGAGCTCCCGGCCGCGCTCCAGCGTGCGGTTGGCGATGGTGATCGACTGCGGGTTCCGCGCCGCGAAATGCGTCGCCGTAAGGTCGATCATGTCGCCGGCGCCGATCAGCAGGAGCCGCTGCTCGGCAAGCGACGGAAAGATCCGCTCGGCGAGCTTGACGGCGGCGGCGGCCATCGAGATCGACGCGCTGCCGATGTCGGTCTGCGTGCGCACATCTTTCGCTACGGCGAACGTGCGCTGGAACAGGCGATTCAGCACGAGTCCGAGGCTGCCGGCCGATTCCGCGTGGCGGACCGCTTGCTTCATTTGACCGAGGATCTGCGGCTCGCCCAGCACCATGGAATCGAGACCGCTCGCGACACGGAACGCGTGCGTCACCGCGCGCTCGCGCGGCAGCGTGTAGAGATACGGCGACAGCGAATCGGCCGGCACGCGATGGAATTCCTCGAGCCAGCGGGCCACGGGCTGCGGCTCCGCGCCGTGCACGTAGACTTCGGTCCGGTTGCAGGTCGAGAGGATCGCCGCTTCCTTGACCTTCGGCCGGGCCAGCAGGTCTCGCAGCGCATGGCCGAGAGCGTCGGGCGAGAACGCGATCCGCTCCCGCACCGCGAGCGGCGCGGTCTGGTGGTTCAAGCCGAGCGTATAGAGGGACATCGGTCAAGGCGTCCTGACCGCGCATTCTAGCGCAACCGCGGGGGGCGTCTCGGGGCAAAGCATTGATTTGGGTCACGAAAGGAGCTGTTATGCGGCCGGAGTAAGATGGCACCCCCGTCGGCCAGCCCCGGTCTTTCCGGCAAACCCTCGATGCCGCACTTCAAACCGGTGCTGTACCTGGCCGTCCTGTGGTTCCTCCTCGCGCAGTCCGCCCTCGCGACGGAGACGCGAAACGTTCTCGTTCTGTACTCCAATAACCGTCTCGTGCCGGGTAACGTGGCCGTCGATCGGGGTCTGCGCGCGGCGATCAAGAGCTCCGGCGACCGGCCCGTGCAGCTTTTCTCCGAATTCCTCGATCGGCCCGAGTTCAGCGGGCCGGCTTACGAAGCGACAGTCATGGCGTACCTGCGGGAGAAATACGCCGCGCGGCCTCCGGATGCGATCGTCTCCGTTTCCGACGAGGCACTCGACTTCCTGTTGCGCAATCGGCCGAATCTGTTCGCGCACGTCCCCGTGATCCACACGGTCGCGTCGAAGGCGACGCTGCGCTCGTATCCGGCGATGGGCGCCGACGTGGTGGGCGTTCCCCTCGAATACGACTTCTCGGGAACGATTCAGCAAGCGCTGCGCTGGCATCCGGCGGCCCGGCGGCTCGTGATAGTGACGGGCACCGCCGAGCGCGACCGCGGCCGCGAGGCGTGGCTTCGGCGCGAAGTCCCCTCCATCGCGGGCGGCGTGACGGTGGAATATCTCGCGGGGCTGCCCACCTCCGCGGTGCTCGAGCGCCTCTCCAGGCTTGGCCCCGACTCGGTCGTTTTCACGCCGGGTTATTTTCGCGACGGCGATGGTGGCCTCTTCAATCCCCGCGACGCCGCGGCCCTGATGGCAGCTGCAAGCGGCGCTCCGGTGTACGGACCCTTCGACCCGTTCATCGGCACCGGAGTCGTGGGTGGCCGAATGCCCAGCTTCGAGGAAATGGGCGCGCAGGCCGGCCGGATCGTCAACGACATTTTCGCGGGCGCGACACCAGCTTCGATCCAATTGCCGGACGTCACGCCGACAAAGCTGCAGGTCGACTGGCGGCAGGTCAAGCGCTGGGGAATCGACGAACGGGATATCCCGGCGGACACGATCGTGCATTACAAGGAACCTACGTTCTGGGACAAGTACCGGAACATCGCGGTCGTCACGCTCGTGGTCATCCTGCTCCAGGCAGCGCTCATCGCGAAGCTCCTCCTCGAGCAGCGACGGCGACGCGCCGCCGAGCTTGCGGTGCAACGCCAGCGTACGGAGCTCGCCCACGCTTCGCGCCTCGCGGTCGCCGGAGAGCTGACTGCGTCGATCGCCCACGAGATCAACCAGCCGCTCGGCGCGGTGCAGACGAGCGCGGACGCCGCGGACCTGATTCTTCAGTCCGGCGCTGACCGCAGGGACGATCTCCTTCGCATCGTGACGCGGATCCGCAGGGACAACCTTCGTGCGAGCGATGTGATCCGCCGGTTGCGCGCACTTCTCGCGCGCCACGAATCGGAGCGAAAGCCATTCGACGTCACTGCAGCGTTGAGCGACGTCGCGACGATCCTCGCGCCCGAAGCCCGCCAACGGCACGTTCGCGTCGAATTCGAGCCCGCCACGACGTCCGCCCTCATCGCCGGCGACGAGACGCAGATCCAGCAGGTATTGATCAATCTGCTGCTGAATGCGATGGACAGCGTCGCGGACATGCCCGAGGAGCGCCGATCGGTCGTGGTCGCGGTCAGCCGAAACGAGCGCGAGATAGGGATCACCGTGCGCGATCGAGGTCATGGCATTGCGCCGGAATCGCTGCCCAAGCTGTTCGATTCGTTTTTCAGCACGAAAGCGAGGGGTATGGGCCTCGGCCTGTCGATCGCGCGCACGATCGTCGAGGCGCACGAAGGACGCATCTGGGCGGAGAACGGCGCCGGCGAAGGCGCCGTGTTCCATGTCGAGCTGCCCGCTCTCGATGAAGCGGCGATTCCCGAGCGGAGCCACGCATGACCGACAGGGCGCTGATCCATGTCGTCGACGACGACGATTCGCTGCGCGCAGCGCTTCTCGATCTCCTGGATGTCGCCGGCTACGACGCCCGCGGCTACGCCTCGACCGGCGAGTTCCTTCTGCATCCGCCGCCGGACCGCCCCGGCTGCGTGCTGCTCGACGTGCGCATGCCGGGGCCATCGGGCCTCGACCTCCAGGCTGCTTTGCAGAGATACGCCGTAACGCTGCCGGTCGTCTTCCTCACAGGGCATGCGGACGTGCCGACCAGTGTGCGGGCGATGAAGGCGGGCGCCGTGGATTTTCTCGAGAAGCCGGTTGCGCGCGACACGCTGCTCGACGCGCTGCAGCGCGCCCTCGCGCGGGATGCCGCACAGCGACTCGACCGTGACGCGGCGGAGCGGCGCAGCGCGCGCCTCTCCACGCTCACGCCCCGCGAGCGTGAAGTCTTCGATCGCGTCGTCGCCGGCAAGCTCAACAAGCAGATCGCCGATGAGCTCGGCATCGGCCTGCGCACAGTCAAGGCCTTTCGCGCGCAACTGATGTCGAAGCTCGGCGTCGCCACGGCTGCCGAGCTCGGCAGGCTGGCCGGAGAGCCGCAAGACGGCTCGTCCTGACCGCCGCGCGAGCGCCGGCGCGCGCCCGCACGGGTCGTGTCACGCCGTTCTTCCGCGCCGGCGGGTGCCCGCCCTGTCCTTTGGTGCAACGAAACTGCACCTCGTGCCACTTACCCGGCCGCACGACCGGTGTGAGGATTGACGTCGGGAGCATCCGGTCCGTCATTCGTCCAGTCCGTCACGCACGTAACCAGGAGATCGAGATGGCGCCGGGCACAAGAGGGAGGGTCCTCGTGGTCGACGATGACCAGAGCATGCGGGAGGCAATCGAGAGCCTGCTGGACGCCGCCGGCATCGCGAACACCGGCTATGCGTCGGCAGAGGCGTTGCTCGCAATCGGCGCGATCGACGACGCGCTGTGCGTCATCAGCGACATCAAGCTCCCCGCGATGTCCGGGATCGCGCTCCTCGACACGCTGCGCGAGCGCAGTCCAAAGCTGCCGGTCATCCTCATCACGGCGCACGACGCGCGCGGCGTTCGCGACAGCGCGATTCACCACGGCGCCGCCGCCTATCTTCCCAAACCGTTCTCCGGCCGCGCGCTGCTCGATGCGATCGAGCGCGTGGGCCAGCCGTACGCCCAATGATGCGGATTCTTTCACCCGTTGTTTTTTCAAGGAGCAGCGCATGAACAAGCGAGTCGCTATTGCGGTAGCGGTGTCTGCACTGTGCGTCGCCGGTTTCGCCGGTGGCCAGGAAATGATCCTGAACATGGTCGCCCAGAAGGTCATCGGCAAATACCAGGCGGCGTCCTGCGAGCAGTTGTGGCAGCAGAAGGGCGAGCCGAAGTCGCAGGAGGAGCAGCGCGCCGTGAACTTCCTGCGCAACGACCCGCAGGCCCGCACGGAGTTCATCAACAAGATCGCGGGCCCGGTCGTCAACAAGATGTTCGAGTGCGGGATGGTGCCCTGAATCGGACGGCAAGCCTTTTTACATGGACGCCACGACGGGAGACCTCATGACGGCGATCGAAACATTGGGACGTGCGGCATTGCTGGCGGCCGGCCTCGCGCTCGCCGCGGGCGCCGCCGCCGGGCAGGCAACTGCACCGTCGACAACACCGACAGCGAAGGCAGCGAAAGCTGCGAAGCCAACCGCGAAGGCGGCGCAGCCGGCACCGCCCGAGCTCGAGCCCAAGGCGATCGACGTCCTGAAAGCGATGAGCGCGAAGCTGGCGGCCACGAAGGCGATGTCCTTCACCGCGATCGTCACGTACGAGAGCCCGAGTCGGCTGGGCCCGCCCCTCGCCTACACGACGAGCTCGGACGTCGTCGTGCAGCGACCGGACAAGCTGCGCGTGATCACGTTGGGCGACGGCCCGGCGTCGGAGTTCTACTACGACGGGAAGGCGATGATGGCGTTCGCGCCTGCGGAGAACCTGGTCGCCGTCGCGGCGGCGCCCGCAACCATCGACCTCGCGCTGAAGGCGGCCTTCGACACGGCCGCGGTCTATTTCCCATTCTCGGACGTCGTGGTTGCCGATCCGTACCAAGGTATCGCCGAGGGGCTCAAGGTCGCGTTCTACATCGGCCAATCGAAGGTGGTGGCCGGCACCACGACGGACATGGTGGCGTACGGCAACGACAACATCCTCGTGCAACTTTGGATCGGCGCCGACGACAAGCTGCCGCGGATGATCCGCGCGATCTATCGCGACGACCCGCAGCATCTGCGTCACCAGATGGAGCTCACCAACTGGAGGCTCGAACCCTCGGTCGCGGCCGATGCATTCGCGTCCGCAAAAGCCGCCGCGGCCACGAAGATCGCCTTCGCCGCACCGAGCGCTCCGCCGCCCGGGCTCAAGCCGCCGGCGAAAGCGAAGCCCGCCGCCAAGGCGCAACCCGCAGCAAAGTCGTGAGGCCGGCCATGAAGAAGATCATCGTTACCCTGTCCGTCCTGCTGGGAGGCGTGCTCGTGGCGGGCCCCGCCGGCGCCTGGTCGCACGCCAATCATTACGGCGGCAGCACGTCGCACTCCTACGGATCGACGAGCCACACCAACGCGTACGGCGGAAGCACGCAGCACGCGTACGGGGAGGGCACCGAGCACACGAACGCGTACGGCGGCAGCACCGCGCACGGTTGGGACGGCGGCACGACGCACACGAACGTCGCGGGTGGCACGACCACGGGCGCCTACGGCGCTGGCGCGGTTCACACCACGGCCACCGGATACAGCACGTATCACCCGCCGTACCCGGCGACAGCCGCCTATGCTCCCTACCATCCGCCCGTTACAGTGCCGTACTACGCGTCCGGTTGCTACAACTGCGGCGGCGCCGCGGCCGCAGGCGCCGTCATCGGCATGGCCGCCGGTGCGGCGATGGCTTCGGCCAATACGGCCGCGGCAACGTCGAACGCGTATGCAGCGGGCGTCGCCACGGGCAGCGCCGGAACCGCGGCTGCGTACTCGTCGGGCTATGTGGCAGGCAGCACGACAGCGGCCGTTGCTGCCAAGCCTGTCGCGCCGGGGGCGGTTCCCGTGATGGGCACCACGACTACCGTCACCACGACCACCACCACCTACGCGATGGGCATGAACTACGCGGCCGTACCGGCCGGCTCGATCATGATCAACAAGAACGGCGGCACGTATTACCTGAACGGCAATACGTGGTTCCAGCCGGCGTACGGCGCCAACGGCGTCTATTACCGCGTCGTGACCGCACCCTGAGGGTGGCGGCTGCTTGCGGTCGCGCGGTGCGACCAATCCCGCGTGATGCGAGCGACCTTCCCTTCTTCGTACCAGACAACGGAGAGCAGCACATGAAAAGCAAAACCCTACTCGGCTTCGCCGTGCGCCACCGGGCCGCAATTGTCGCGGCAGCCTTGGTGGCGATGGGTCCCGTGCATGCACAGCAAGTCACGGGTACGCTCGGATCTCCCAGCGCCACGACCACCATTCCGGGGAATCAGCTGCCGCCGCCCCCGCCGAAGTTCGGCGGCGTGATCAAGGAGTCCGCGAAGGATTCCACGCCTTGGTGGCCGCCCCGGATCGTGCCGCCGAAGGGCGCGCCCAATGTGCTGCTCATCATGACGGACGACCAGGGCTACGGGGTGCCGGGCACGTTCGGCGGCGTCATCCCGACACCGGCGCTCGACCGCGTCGCGAAGGCGGGCTTGCGGTACACGCAGTTCAACTCGACGGCGCTGTGCTCGCCCACGCGCGCAGCGCTCATCACCGGCCGCAATCATCACTCCGTGGGCTTCGGCGTGATCTCGGAATTGTCGACCGGTTATCCGGGCTACGACTCGATCATCGGCCCGGACAACGCCACCATCGGCCGCATCCTCGCCGACAACGGCTATGCGACGTCGTGGTTCGGCAAGAATCACAACACGCCGGGCTTCCAGTACAGCGTGTCCGGTCCGTTCGACCAGTGGCCGTCGGGCATGGGCTTTCAGTACTTCTACGGCTTCATGGGTGGCGAGACCGACCAGTGGCAGCCTTATCTCTTCCGCGATCATTCGCAGATCTTCCCGTGGATCGGCAGGAACGACTACAACCTGACCACCGACATGGCGGACGAAGCGATCCGGCACATGCGCGGCTTGAACGCGGCGGCGCCCGAGCAGCCGTTCTTCGTGTACTACGTGCCCGGCGGAAGCCACTCGCCGCACCAGCCGAAGAAGGAATGGATCGCGAAGTTCAAGGGCAAGTTCGACATGGGTTGGGAGAAGCTTCGCGAAGAGATCTTCGCCAATCAGAAGCGCCTCGGCGTGATTCCCGCGAACGCCAAGCTCACGCCCTGGCCGGCGGAGTTGCCGAAATGGGATTCGCTGTCGATGCTGCAGAAGAAGCTGTACGCGCGGCAGGCCGAGGTGTACGCCGGCTACACGGCTTACACCGACAACGAGATCGGTCGCGTCATCCAGGCGGTGCAGGACATGGGCAAGCTCGACAACACGCTCATCATCTACATCGACGGCGACAACGGCACGAGCCCGGAGGGAACGCTGTCGGGCACGTACAACCAGATGACCGCCTACAACGGCATCCTCGACGTTCCTGAGCCGCTGCAACTTTTGCACTACGAGGACTGGGGCTCAGCCGCCACGTATCCGCACATGGCGGTCGCGTGGTCGTGGGCGTTCGACACGCCGTTCAAGTGGACGAAGCAGGTAGCCTCGCACTTCGGTGGCACGCGGCAGGGCCTCGCCATTTCCTGGCCCGGGCACATCAAGGACGTCGGCGCGGTCCGCCATCAGTTCCACCACATGATCGACATCGTGCCGACGATTCTCGAAGCGACGGGCATCAAGGCGCCGCAGCAGGTGGACGGCATCGCGCAGAAGGCGATCGAAGGCGTGAGCATGGCTTACACGTTCGACGCGGCGAACGCCAACGCGCCGTCGGCGCGCAAGACGCAGTACTTCGAGATGGCCGGCAACCGCGGCATCTACAGCGACGGTTGGTACGCGAACACGCATCCGCCGGTGCCGCCCTGGCAGCTCAATGCGAAGTTCCCCGACGTAGGCGACTACCGGTGGGAGCTCTACAACCTTGCCGAGGACTACTCGCAGAACGACGACCTCGCGGCGAAAATGCCGGACAAGCTGAAGCAGATGCAGGCGGTGTTCCAGCAGGAAGCCGAGAAGTATGGCGTGCTGCCGCTCGACAACTCGCAGTTCCAGCGGGCGATCTCCCCGCGGCCGAGTGCCGTGGCGGGACAAGACGTGTTCACATACGTCGGCGAGAACGCCGGCATCCCCACCGGAAACTCGCCGAGCATCCTGAACAAGTCGTTCACGATCACGGCCGAGATCGAGGTGCCCGCAACCGGTGGCAACGGGATGATCGTCACCGAGGGCGGTCGCTTCGGCGGCTACGCGCTCTACCTCCTCAAGGGCAAGCCAGTGTTCGTCTACAACCTGCTCGACCTCAAGCGCTCGCGCTGGGAGGGTGGGGTCGGAGGCGCAGACTGGCTCGGCAAATCACTCAAGCCCGGCAAGCACACGATCGTGTTCGACTTCAAGTACGACGGCCCCGGCATCGCGAAGGGCGGCACCGGTGTGCTCAGCGTGGACGGGCGTGACCTTTCGACACAGAAGCTCGAGCACACGATCCCGTTCCTGCTGCCGCCCGACGAGACGTTCGACGTCGGCGTGGATACGCGCACGCCGGTGGACAGCAGCTATCAGATCCCTTTCCGGTTCGACGGCAGGATCAGCAAGCTCACGTTCAAGCTCGGCCCGACACAGCTCGCGGCAGAAGACAAGATCAAGGTGCAGCACGCGATCGCGCGAGCGCGCGACTGACGAGCGGGCGCAAGCGATGGTGGCCGTTGTGTCCGCAAGCGATGGAGGCTCGAGCCTGTCGACGAAGGTGCTGGCATTCGCGGCGCTCGTGGAGATGGGCACCGGTGTCGCCTTGCTGCTCATCCCCGCGCTCGTTGTCGGACTTCTGCTGGGTGCCGATCTCGCGGGAGTCGGAATCGTCGTCGCGCGCTGCTTCGGCATCGCGCTCATCGCTCTCGCATGGGCATGCTGGCCTGGGGAGGCGCGCTCCGTAAGGGACGGCGCCGCGGCGGCGCGTGCGATGCTGATCTACAACGCGCTGATCGCGCTGTATTTAGGCTATCTCGGAGTGGTCGCGCACATGGCTGGTCTCCTGCTGTCGCCGGCCGCCGCGCTGCATGCAGTCGTGGCGGTGGTGCTCATTGGTGCACGGCGGCGAGGGGAAGGCCTGGCGTGAGCGCCGACTCTGCTAGGCCTTGAAGAATTCCTCGCGCCCGCCGAGCCACCGTTCGAGGTGAGCAGCGGCCGCCGCCGGGTCCTTGGCAATGAGCTCGTCGGCGGCATCGCGCGCCTTCTCGATCAGCGCGACGTCCTTCTCGAGATCCGCAAAGCGCAGGAGCGGCACGCCGGACTGCTTCGCGCCAAGGAACTCGCCCGGACCGCGGATCACGAGGTCCTGCCGCGCGATCTCGAAGCCGTCGGTGTTTTCGAAGATGACCTTGAGCCGCGCTTTCGCCGTGTCGGTGAGGGGCTCCTCGAACAGGAGATAGCACGTGCTCTCCGCGGCGCCGCGGCCGACCCGCCCGCGCAACTGGTGGAGCTGCGCGAGGCCGAAGCGCTCGGCGTGCTCGATCGCCATCACCGACGCATTCGGCACGTCGACGCCGACTTCGATCACCGTCGTCGCGACGAGCACCTGGATCTTCCCGGCGACGAAGTCAGCCATCACCGCGGCCTTCTCGTCGGACTTCATGCGGCCGTGCAAGAGTCCAACTGAAATAGCGAAAGTAGGGTCAGAGACGACTTTATCGGAGCCCGAATGCGCGGCGGACGCGCGCACCTCGCTGAAAGTCGTGTCTGACCCTATTTTCATAGCATCCGTCGCCGGCTGCGCGTCCGCGAAAGTCGTCTCTGACCCTACTTTTCCCAACACGGTCGTAAGCTCCGCGTGCAGCGCCACCGCCGTCTGCAACTCGAGTTTCTCCGACTCTTCGATCAGCGGACAAACCCAGTAGGCCTGCCGTCCTTCGACGCACGCTCGGCGCACGCGCTCGATGACCTCCGCGCGGCGCTTGTTGTTGACGAGCCGCGTCGCCACCGGCGTGCGGCCCGGGGGCATCTCGTCGATCACCGAGACGTCGAGATCGGCATAGAACGTCATCGCGAGCGTGCGCGGGATAGGCGTGGCGCTCATCATCAGCTGGTGCGCTTCGCCCATCGCCTTGCCGCGTAGCTTCAACCGCTGCGCAACGCCGAAGCGATGCTGCTCGTCGACGATCGCAAGGCCCAATCGCGTGAGTTGCACCTCGTCCTCGAACAGCGCGTGAGTGCCGATCGCGAACATCGCCTCGCCGCTCTCGATGGCGGCGAGCGCCTTCTTTCGCGCCTTGGCGCCCATGCCGCCAGTGAGCCACGCGATCTGCACGGGCAAGCCGGCGAGCCATTGCGCAAGCTTGCGGTAGTGCTGCTCGGCCAGGATTTCCGTCGGCGCCATGAACGCGACCTGCCGTCCCGACTCGATCGTCTGCAGCGCCGCCAGTGCCGCAATGATCGTCTTGCCGCTCCCGACGTCACCCTGCAGCAGCCGCTGCATGGGAATTGCGCGCTTCAGGTCGTGACCGATCTCCCGCCACACGCGCTGTTGCGCACGGGTGAGCTCGAACGGAACGCGTGCGAGCAGCGCCGCCGTCAACGTGCCTGTCCCCGTCAGGACCGCTGCACGGCGCGCGGCGCGCGCCTTGCGATGCGCCTTGAGCGAGAGCTGCTGCGCGACGAGCTCGTCGAACTTGAGGCGTGTCCACGCCGGATGCGTGCGGTCGCCAAGCGCCTGCTGCGCGAGCCGTGACAGCCGCGGGGGCGGCGCATGCAGAAAATGCACCGCGTCCGGAAACTTCCACAGCCGCTCGCGCCCGACGAGCCATTCCGGCAGCGAATCCGATACGAGGTCGGCATCCGCAGCCAGCGCCCGCGCGATGACCTTGCGCAATGTCTCCTGCGGAAGTCCCGCCGTCGTCGGATACACGGGCGTCAGCCGATCGGGCAGCGCAGCGCCCGGCTCCACCACCTTGAACTGCGGATGGACGATCTCGCGCCCGAAGTGGCCTTCGCGCACTTCGCCGTATACCCGCACGCGCTTGCCAGGCGCGAGGGCCTTCTGCTGGCTCGGATAGAAGTGGAAGAACCGGAGCACGAGCTGCGCTCGCCCGCGGCCCTCGTCACCATCCTCTTCGAGCAGCGAGACGAGCTGTCGTCGCGGCCGATAGCGGATGTCGGTGTTGACGACGACACCTTCCGCCTGCTGGTCGACGCCGGTCTGCAAATCCCGCAGCGGCACGATGCGCGTGTGGTCTTCGTAGCGAAGCGGCAGATGCAGGACGAGGTCCTGATCGCGGACGAGGCCGAGGCGCGCGAGCTGCTCGTCGAGGCCGCGCGACGGAGCCTTCGCTGGGGTTTTCCGGGATTTGGGCAAGGGAGCGGAACAAGATCCACCGACTCCGATTATCGTTGGTTTCCGGTCTCGTGACCGGAGGCCACGAATCGAGCCTCAGGCGCCCGCCTGCTCGGCGTTCGGGAAAAACAGCTGCTCGCCGTTGATCTTGTAGCGGGCGATTGCCTTCTGGCCCGAGGGCGAGACGAGCCAGTCGACAAAGGTCTGGCCCAGCTCCTTCTTGACGTTCGGATGCTTCTGGGGATTCACGAGCGCCACGCCGTACTGGTTGAACAGGCGCTTGTCCCCCTCGACCAGGATCGTCAAATCGCCGCGATTCTTGAACGCGAGCCAGGAGGCGCGATCCGACAGGATGTAAGCGTTCATCGAGTTCGCGGTGTTGAGCGCGGGCCCCATCCCCTGTCCGACGTCGCGATACCACGCACCCTTCGCTTTCGCGATGTCGATGCCGGACATCTTCCACAACCTGAGCTCCGCGAGATGCGTGCCGCTTTTGTCTCCGCGCGAAACGAAGGGCGCCTGCGCCGCCTGGATCTTCTTCAGCGCTTCGGTGATGTCCTTGCCGCCGCCGACGTTCGCGGGGTCGCTTTTCGGGCCGATCAGCACGAAGTCGTTGTACATCACGGGAAACCGCTGCACGCCCTCGCCCTCGGCCAGAAACCTTTCCTCTGCCGCTTTCGCGTGAACGAACACGACATCGGCGTCGCCGCGGCGAGCGAGGTCGAGCGCCTGTCCCGTGCCGAGCGCGACGACGCGCACCTTGATGCCGGTCTCCTTCTCGAAGATCGGCAGGATGTGCCCAAAGAGTCCGGACTGTTCGGTCGACGTCGTCGACGCGACGGTGATGAAGCGCTCCTGTGCCCACACGCCGACTGCGCCGATCGCCACCAGCAGCAGGAGAGAAAGGCCACGGATGATCACCACGGCAACTCTCCTTCGAGGAAACGGGCCGCCTCCGACGAGGCGGGCTGCTTCAGGAACTGATGGGCGGGCTGACGTTCCAGCAGGCGGCCGTGATAGAGGAACAGGATTTCGTCCGCCAGCCGCCGCGCCTGGCCCAGGTTGTGCGTGACCATGACGATCTTGGTCCCCGCTTCATGCAACGCGAGGATGACTCGCTCGATCTCGTGCGTAGCGACGGGATCGAGGCTTGCCGTCGGCTCGTCGAGAAACAGAATCTCGGGCCGCAGTGCCCACACACGCGCCATTGCAAGCCGCTGCTGCTCGCCGCCGGACATCACGCGCGCGGGACGGTCCGCGTGTCCTTCGAGACCGACTTTGCAAAGCGCCTCGAACGCCCGGTCTTCGTGCTCGCGCCCCCGAATGCCACTCACCTTGAGCGCATAGCGAATGTTGTCGAGCGCGCTCCGGCGCAACAGCACCGGTCGCTGGAACACCATCGCCTGCCGCCGCGGCGCACCTGGCAGCTCCGGCGCATTCCAGGTGACGGCGCCTGACGTGGGCGTGAGCAACCCATGGCACAGGCGCAAAAGCACGCTCTTGCCGGCGCCGTTCGGTCCGAGAATCACCGTGCGCGCGCCACGCCGGAACGTGGTCGAGATGCCACGGATGATTCGACGTCCTGCCGTCTCGAAGACGACAGCTTCCAGCCGCAGCGGAAGCAGCGAAGTCGGCGCGCGCATCGCGGTCATCCGTAACGGTGCTGCGCGGTCTCTTTGACGACATAAGCACCTGCGTTCACCACGAGGACGATGGTGAGAAGCACGAGACCGAGCGCCAGTGCGAGCGGCAGATCGCCCTTGCTCGTCTCGAGCGCGATCGTCGTCGTCATTACCCGAGTGACCCCGTCGATGTTGCCGCCCACGATCATCACCGCGCCGACCTCGGACGCCGCGCGCCCGAAGCCCGCGAGCAGGATCGTCACGAGCGAGAACTTCAAGTCCCACAGCAATGTCATCGCGGCGCCGAGACGCGTCTCGCCCAGCGAGCGAAGCTGCTCGCGATATTCGCCCCAGCCGTCGGCGACGACCTGTTGCGAAAGAGCGGCAAGCGTCGGCGCGATCAGGATCGTCTGCGCGATGACCATCGCGGTAGGCGTGAAGAGAATGCCCCACGATCCCAGCGGGCCTGCGCGCGACAGCAGCAGGTAAACGACCAGGCCAACGACGACGGACGGCAGCCCCATGAGCGCGTTCAGCATCACGATCACCGCGCGACGACCGGGGAAGTCGGTCACCGCAAGCCAGGCGCCGAAAGGCAATCCGATCAGCGCACCGAACACGACGGCGGCAAGGCTCACGCGCAAGCTCAGGAGGACGATCGCGACGAGCTTGGGGTCGCCCGCAGTGACGAGCGCGAGCGCCTGCGCAGCCGCTTCGCCGATGGTGCTCATGACCTCGAGGAAAATTGCATATACAACCGTGCCGCGTTACGCGGAATATTGTTCTGATTTTTAATATGTATTATTGTGCAGTACAGTCCGGAGGCATTGGCCCAGACCTGCCGATGTTATCCGAGGTAAAGCCCTCGTCAAAATAGGTAAACCACGACATATGCGTATCGTTCCCACCCTGGGTTGGGCGTTCGACAGCGAAAACGGCGAACCGTTGGACCGGCGCCTCATCCCTTTGCTCGAAGCCATCGCCTCCACGTCGTCACTCGCCGCCGCCGTGATCGCGTGCGAGATCTCCTATCGCGCGGGCTGGGGCTTGCTGCGCGATTACGAGCGCAAGCTCGGCAAGCCGCTCGTCCGCCTCGAGAGGGGACGCGGCGCGGGACTCCTCGAGCTGGGAGAAGCGTTGTTGCGGGCACAGAACGTCGCCCGTGAACGGCTCGCCCGCGTATGGTCGGACGTCGCGCTCGACGTTGGGACGGGCGTCCAGCGAAGCGAACGTCCGCCCGCTCCGTTGCTGCGCGTCGCCCTCAGTCACGACCTGGCGCTCGCGGCGCTCGCCGACACGCTGACCGATTCGGGCACGCTGTCGCTGGAAGCGTCCGTCATGGGCAGCCTCAAGGCGTTGAAGGAATTTGCCGACGGCCGCACCGATGCCGCCGGTTTCCACGTTCCGATCGGCGACATGGCGACCTGGGACCGGTCGCCTTTCCTCCAATGCCTCCATGCGCGGCGCGACAAGCTGATCCGCTTCGTGGATCGCGAGCAGGGCCTCATTTTGCCGCAGGGAAATCCGGCGCGCGTGCGCAGCCTGCGCGGCGTTGTGGAGCGCGGCCTCAAATTCATCAATCGGCAGCGCGGCTCGGCCACGCGCCTCCTGATCGATCGCATGCTGGCCGTCGAAAACGTCGACGCGTCTCGACTGCAGGGCTTCGAGAAGGAAGAGTTCACGCATCCGGCCGTGGCGGCCACTGTGGCATCCGGCGCCGCGGATGCAGGTTTCGGACTGCGCGCCGCGGCGGCGGAGCATGGGCTCGCGTTCGTGCCGCTCGTGCGCGAGCGCTACTACTTCGCAATCCGGGCTAAGAATTCGGGAAAGGCGTCGCACGTCCGCTTCGTCGATGCGTTGCGCAGCCCGGCGCTCGCCAAGCTCGTGCGCCGCATGCCGGGTTACGACGCGACCGGCGCGGGCGCGGTCACCGGAATCGAGGTGTTGAGGCGCGGGGAAGCGGCCTCCCGCAGTCGCTGACGCTAGCGCTTCGCATGGGCGGGAGAATGCGAGCCGTTATGCGGGCAGGACGACGATCCCCTCGATTTCGAGCTTCGCGGCTTTCGGCAGCGCCGCAACCTGATACGTCGCGCGGGCGGGATACGGCGCGTTGAAGTACGTCGCCATGATGTCGTTGACCTTGGCGAAGTCGGCCAAGTCTGCCATGAGGATCGTGAGCTTTACCACGTCATCCAGCTCGCCGCCGGCGGCCTGTGCGACTGCGCGAAGATTCTTGAACACCTGGTGCGCCTGGGCCTCGATGCCGTCGACGAGATTGCCGGTCGCCGGATCGAGCCCGAGCTGCCCCGACAGGTAGACCGTCTGGCCCGCGCGAATGCCCTGTGAGTAAGGCCCGAGAGCGGCCGGAGCGTGCTTCGAATGGATCGCTTGCTTTGGCATGGTGGTTCGCTCCCTCGAAACTGCGAAGCTTACCGGACGCGCCCGCAAGCTACACCAGTCGACCGGCCGGCGATTTACGCGCCCGCTCCGAGTGGGCTATAATTTCGAGCCCGTGGGGACGTAGCTCAGCTGGGAGAGCGCCGCGTTCGCAATGCGGAGGTCGGGAGTTCGATCCTCCTCGTCTCCACCAGGATTGTAATAAGGCCCTGAGCGATCAGGGCCTTATTTTTGTCGCCATTGTGTCGGGACGGTACAACCGAGAGCCGCTTTGCCTTAGACCGCTCCCGCGTCGCGTGCGACCTGGAGGGTGTCGAGGTATTGCTGGAACTTGACAGCCCGACCGTCACGGACCGTCCAGACGTGCGCGACCTGTGCCTTCCGTTCCTCGACTTGCCCGTGAAACCTGAAGGAATAGTAGCCGAGAGCAACGACTCTCTCACGTCCGTTGGACGCGAAGATCTCGTCCACGTCAAACACGAGTTTGTCGAAACCTGCCGTCAAGCGCTCAAAAACGCCTGAGCGCACATCAGCTTTTCCGCAATACGGGCTGCGGTCCGCCAACGGCGAATTGTCAGCCACGATCCACACGATGTCGTCGGCCAAATAGGACATCACCGCTTCGTAGTCGCGTTCGCCTAAACGTGCGTAGAGTGTTTGGATATCTGCGATGGTATTCATGCTCGGTACCATAACCTCGATACGCCTTTCGCGCGAACATTGGCGCGAACGGCTCGGGTCGCGAACGAAAACCCGCCGCGTATGGCGCTCATGTGAGAGGGGAAGCGGCTACCGCTGCCCGTGTTGGCTCAGCGGCCGGTCGGGTAGGCGCACCGTCGTCGCCGTCTGCCTTTTGCTTGCTCGGGCCAGCGGCGCGCCCTTTAACCGACCGATTTATTGGAGTCCGCCCCGTCAGCCCTTCGCCTGTCGCGCATCGTGCGCCGCTCCACTCCAACATGGGATGATCCAGCGACCTCCGAGCGCTCCGACATTCGACGGAGCGTAGAGCGACGGTCTGAATAGGGGCGCGGCAGCACTGACTGCCTCGCGTCGGTCGCCGGGCCGCGTCCCTTGCCAAGTGCTGTGTAGCCACCGCCGGTTGCTTGAAATGCATTGGGTCTGTTGAGAGGAAGAATCATCCTGACCAGATTCAATAGCGCCATGACTTGCGCTGCACCGCTGAACGTAAGGGCGAGCACCTCGAGTGCGGCGAAGCTGTCCGATAGTTCGTTATCGTGTATCGCTTCCAGAGGATTGCGCAACGGGTATGCGTAGCCGGCGCGCCGATCTTGCTCCCAGCCGCATGCATGATCGAGCCAGTCCAGCAAGCTCGGGGCCGTTCGCGGCGACTTGTGAATCCTTTCGCGTAGCCGACGCAAATCCTCGTCGCAAACCGCGAAGAGCCTCGTCAAAAGAGCTGCGGACGACGCGGCGGCGAGTAGATCGCCCGAAAGCGCAATGACGGGAGTTTTGTTCATGGCGCGGGCCGTTTCACTTTGCACCGGTTGTCGTGTGACGTCGACAGTCGCGTGTGGCGACGCGACGGTGCAAGTCCCGCGACGCGAATGTCCAGCACAGCGGCGGTAGCGGATGTACGCTTGGGTGCTGAAGCATTGCTAGCAGGTCTCGATCCATTTCGCCAATTCGCGATCCCAGGGGATGGGTTTTGTTCCTAGACGCTTACAAGTCTCGACATAGCGTTGGTATGCGCGATCTGCATCTGCCGGTTCGAAAGCTTTCATGTCGGCGTCTTCTCCCAAGTCGAGCAATTCGTAGAGTCGGGCGACGCTGGGCCTGACCAGGAAGTCCACGAAATGGCTCCGCACGCCCGGTTCGGAGCCGTAGCGGCGTCGGCGTCCTCTATTCATTCCGATCATCCGCCCGCCGTCCGTGGCTCTCTCTCCGATCTGTCCCGAACCTGGGCCGCGGGAAGTTTCCGCGATCCGTCTCCCTGCGAAGGTCTTTGCGACGATCCGAGTAGTGCAAGTAAATGCAGTCGCAACGCCAAGGGAACGAGCACCCCGGCAAGGGCAACCGAGGAGCTTCGTTGCTCAGAAAACGCTTATTGCACAGCGCCTCCGCAGCGAAGCACGCCTTGCCCTTTCCAACGACTTTGACTGCGTGCCAAGACTGTGGGGGGGCGCGAGCCGGCTTTGTGTTCGCCACCATATGCGGACGTTTCCGAGGTCGTTAGCTACAAAGAAGTCGTCCGATCCTTGCGACGCGCGAAACCGATAGCGGCGATGCCGAAGGTCGCGAGCAGTGCATTGACTCAATGCCTGCTCCCTTCGCAAGTAGCGGGCCAGCCCAGTAACGCCTTGATTTGGTTTAACTATGTTGTACATATCAGAGTGCACACCCGGCCGCCTGAAAAGTGTTCCGACATGCAATTCACGTAGTGAACGAAGTGTTTCGGTCACAAGTAGTACGCCATGCGCGAGCTCGACGAGCGGCTGCTCGAACGGAAGATGACGGAGATCGAGCAGGCGCGCGCATGGAGTCCGCGCGTCGTTTCGAAGTTTGAGACGCCGGTAAGGAGCGGCGACGACCTCTCTCTGTCGCGTTCGACTCGTATGTTTCCGGTGGTGCCGCCGAGATCCTGCCCGTCCTGGAAGAACTTGGCATCGGCTTCGTATGCTTCAGCCCGCTGGGCAAAGGCTTCCTGACCGGCAAAATTGACGCCGCAACGACCTTCAGTGAAGGGGATGTCCGCAAGAACCTGCCCCGCTTCGCCGACGACGCCCGCGAAGCGAATCACCACCTGGTGCAGCTAATCGGTGAAGTGGCCAAGCGCAAGAACGCTACGCCGGCGCAGGTCGCCCTGGCCTGGCTGCTGGCGCAGAAACCCTGGATTACTCCGATCCCCGGCACCGCCAAACTGCACCGCCTCGAAGAAAACATCGGTGGCGCCAACGTGGAGTTGATGGCTGCGGACCTCAAGGCACTGGCCGATGTGATGGCGAAGGTCCCTGTCACCGGCGAACGCTACAACGCCCAGATGATGAAGACGGTCAACCGCTGAGGTGAACGCTATGCTGTCGCGCGCGGACGACGTAATTCAGTAGGGTGCCGTCGCACGACTGCCATCCGGCACGCTCGGCAAGGACCGCTTCTGGCGCGTGAGTAACCGAGCGCGATCGGCGCTAGCCGATCGACTCGTGGGCGAGGCGCGCGGCCCAACGATTTCATTAACAGCCAACCGCAACTTGTGAGCTCTACTTGATCGCCGGTTCCGTCGTGGTCGAATCTTGCCCTTTTGCCGAACCAGTCATCACCGCCCATTCGTCCATCTTGTCCTTGAAGATAAACGCTTCCCGAACCCGCCGCACGACCTGCGTTTCATTGGAATAGTACGTTTTCACCGTGAAGTCGACGACCGCGGCAGTGACCATGGCCCCTTTGGGGATGCCCTCCACCTGGTACTCCTGCAAGGTGGCCGTAGCGGCCCTGCCGAACTTCACCGAATTGAGCGTGAGGGCGGACTTGGGAGTGCTTGAAGTCGCTGCCCTGTTCCAGCGGCCCTCCAGCGCCTGCCGGACGATCTCCTCGGTGGGGGCGTTCGTTGCTGCTTGAACTGCATGCGTGATGACCAGCGCGATCGCCAAACTAAATAGATGAACGAAAATTCGTGAAACGTTGAGGGCTGACTTCGTGGCACGCATGGTCTGCTCCGGTGACGTGTGGGATCTCACAGTGTGCGCCATCGCCAGAGCCGCTGAACCGGAGCCGGACAAAGCACAGGCGAACTATATCCCGGCGTGTGCGATGCGATGCCGGTGCGCCGGCCGCAGTCAAGGCGCTAACGGCTGACATTTTGCGACTGTCCGGTTGTCGCTTTGGTGCACGCTTCATCGTCCAATACACCAGTCGATTGCATCCTCCAGGCGATCGTCCCCCCAGAAGATCTCTTCTCCGCATACGAACGTTGGTGAACCGAAGATTCCCATCGAACGAGCCGCATCGGTCGTGGTCGCATATTGCGCACGGATCCGTTCGCTGTTCGCTCGCGCCACGACTTCGTCCGGGTCTTTGCCCATTCGCGCAAGCACCGGGGCCAGATGTTCGACATTGCCCGGGTCCTTATTCTCGACAAACCAGAGGGCGTACGCGGCCTTGGCAAAGCCAGGGCACCCACCTTCCGTCGCGGCCAACGAGGCTACGCGGCTCGCAAGCTCGTCCGGATCGTTGGGATAGTCAGGAATTCCTTTGAACGGGATTCCGTGTCGCATCGCCCTCCGCTCTACGTCCCGCCACATGTAGTTGAGCTTGACGGGCTTGCCAACGAATGGCCGGTTGTTCTGCTCGAGCATGATGCTGCGGGCGCTGAAGGGTCGCCATCGGAGCGAAATGCCTTTCCGGGCGGCCACCGACTCGACTCGATTGACCGTCAAATAGGTATACGTGCTGCCAAGGAAGCAGAAGAGATCGAGTTGTTTAGCCATTGCTCCCACTATCAAACAGAGCGGACGCCAGCATCAAATTGTGGCGGAAAAGACATTCGACGGTTGTGGGCGATGGCTGAGATTGCCCATTGGATACGGGAGTTGACACTGCGTCGCGCAGCGAACCGCGGGAGCTTTGCATCTCGAATGGCAGGAGCAGCGCCAACAGCTCAATCGCCGACGCCTGCAAGCCGCAATCCCGCGAAGAGCGGCTCATAGCCCGCGAGGTCGGCGGCCGGATGCATCCATTCCTTCATCGCGGAGATCGTATTGACATTGGGAACCGCCGCCTTGAAATCCGCCAGCGCCGCTTTCGCGCGCGGCAGGCGCCGCAGGCGGCCTTCCGCAGCGACCAGCGTAAGGCTCACCGCGCCCAATCGGGGATTCCCGAGTTCTTCGCGGCTCATCTGCGTCTTTGCCTGCTGCGCCATCTGCACGGCAAGCTCATCCTGAGCGAGAGCGTAGTAAATGGAAGCAGCGAGGGCCATGTCCGGCCACCACCAGTCGCGACGATCGCGGATCTGATTCAGAGAGTCGAGGGCTTCCGCCGGCCTGCCCAGCTTCAAGAGATCGTAGGCCTTAAGCGAAAAGGCCTCGGTCGCCGCCGGATCCTTCTTCAGCACCGAGTCGACGATCAGCAGCGATTCCTCGAACCGCCCGTGCAGCGCATAGAGCTCGGCCTTCAGGCTACGCATGAAGGAAGAGTCCTGGTCGCGTTGAAGATACTTCTCCAACGCCGCGGCACCGATCGCCTGCTGCTCCTCGACATTCTTCGACCACCCGTCTACGCAATCGCAAAGGTTGACCTGCGCCGTCAAACGAAGCGCCAGCGGGTCGTCGGGTGCGATTGCCAACGCGCGGTTCAGCAGGTCGGTCGCCGTCGTATAGGCGCCTTTCTCGTCACGCTCCCGCTTCTTCTCCCGCCATTCCACCCAGGCACGAAGCGTCAGGTCGCGTACGTCGAGCGCCTCGACGGGCTTGTTCCGGCCACGCTGGACTTCGGCTTGCACCGCCTTGTAGTTCAGGAAGCCGATCGCAACATCGAGCTCTTCGCGCAACCGCGGTGTGAGGGCGCCGTTGCCGACGGCAAGCGTCCTGGTGTCGATTACGCGCTCCGTGGCGCCATCGACGATCAGCAACTCGACGCTATAGCCTGAGGCTGCGGGCGTCACGTTCCCGCGAATGAGAAAGTGCACGTTGAGGTCGGACGCGAGATCCTTCGCTGCGGCACGCCGCGCAACGGCCTCCTCGACACTCTTGCGCGACGCCACCTGCGCCCATAGCGGCCGGCTCTCCTCCGCGGCAACTGCCGCTTCGGTCATCGCGGCAGCAACCTGCGCGCCGGTGGTGTCGCCCGACGGCGGCTGGAACGGAAGTACCGCAAACGTCATCCGCCGGTCGTCGATCGAATACGGCGCGACAACCGCAGGATGAAGGAACCATCGGTTTGCGCTCCACCCGGCCACGCCAAGACCGATCGCGACAACGGTCACGAGCACCCATGGGCGTCGGGAAGATCGCGTGGTCGTCCGTGCTGCGCGGTGCACGGGTGGCCGCACGACCGGCGTCGCGCTTTGCGGACCCAGCTCCACCCGGTAAACCTCGACGGGCCGGACGATGTTCTTGACTTCCTGCGCGCCGAGATCGTCGAACGCGAAGCTCAGCTTGTCGAGTACCTGATCGCGCACGACGCGGCTGACGCAGATCCCGCCCGGGTCCGCCAACGTCTGCAGCCGCGCCGCGACATTGACGCCATCGCCGAAGATGTCGTCGTCGTCGATGATGATGTCGCCGACGTTGATGCCGATGCGAAACTCGATCCGCTGGTCGGGCGCCACATCGATATTGCGCTCGGCCATCCCGCGCTGCACGTCGACCGCGCAGCGCACCGCGTCGACGACGCTGGCGAACTCGAGCAACAGACCGTCGCCGGTCGTCTTGACGATCCGGCCGTCATATTCCGTGATCTTGGGATCGATCAGCTCACGCCGGTGGGCCTTCAAAGCGGCCAGCGTCGCGCTCTCGTCACGCCCCATCAGCAGCGAATAGCCGACTACGTCGGCCGCTACGATGGCTGCCAGTCGTCGGTGGTCGCGCGCCAAGAGTGTCTCCCCTTCACCCCCTGCGATTCGCATCATAAGGAACGGCTCGCGACCTCGCAACGGGCGCGCCCGCGAATCGGGCTGGCGGTTCAGCGGGCTGCTGTCCTCGGTCATGGGGCAGCCTGTTTACGAGCGGATGGGATTTCGCACGATCACCGAATGCCCGAGTCTGGGAGCTCCCGCACAGGACGTCGCGCCGCTGCAGTGACGATGGCCGCGAACTTTCCCCCTGGACTTTTCACGCGTCGCGACGGCAAGTCCCAGTCCGAAGCGACCCGCTGACTGCGATCAGGACTGCAGCACCCATCAAGCCGGCCGCACAAAGAAACGTCACGCGCATTCCGGTCGCGATGGCCGCCGCTGACGCTTGCGCGAAGTCGCTTCCGCCCACGGTGAATGCGAATACGGCGGCAAGTGCCGATGCCCCGGCAATGAGGCCGACGTTCCGGGATAGCGTAAGCAAACCGGAGACCGTCCCCCGACGTTCCTTCGCGACATCGGCAAGAGCCGCAGTGTTGTTGGCCGCCTGCGCGAGCTGGTAGCCCGGCGTCAACAGCAGGATGCCGAGCAGGTAACCGGCTACGCCGAGACTCGTGGGCAGCAGTCCCAGTACGAAGCCTCCCGCAATCATCGCGACAAGTCCTGCAGTTCGAGCGCGGCGCGTTCCCCAAACGTCGACCAGGCGTCCGCAGGGAGCCCCGCTGACGATGGCGATGAGCGGACCGATCGACATGACATAACCCACCATCGCCGCCGAAAGTCCGAGGCCGAGACTCAGGTAGAACGGACCGACCACAAGCGTCGTCATCATGACGGCCGCCACCAGGAGGTTGATGACCAACGCGGGGCGGAGATTGCTGTCCACAGCGACCTTCGGGGTCGCCGCATGCGGCCGGCTCCGGTCGGTGGAGCTTGGAAGCGACACGAGGGTCAAGACCAGCGCCACCAGCGTGAGCGGCACCTGCACGAGGAAGACCACACGCCATCCCGCGATCGGAATGAGCATGCCCCCGAGCGATGGCCCGAGCGCCGTCCCGACCGCTGACACGGTGCCAAGCAAGCCCATGGCACGCCCCACGCCGCGCTCGCTCGCGAGCTCGCGCATCAGAGACATCGAAAGCGTCATGAGAAACGCTGCGCCGGCTCCCTGCAATGCCCTCGCGCCGACCAGCAAGGGAAGCGTCGGAGCGATGCCGCATAGGAGCGACGCGGCGGCGAACAGGCCAAGACCCGCGACGAGCGCGCCCTTCGACCCGTAAATGTCACCGAGCCTTCCCGCGAAGACGGCGGAGAGCGTCATGGCAGCAAGGTACGAAACGGCGACCCATTGCACTTCGGCGAACGAGGCGGTGAACACCTGGGCCAACGTTGGCAGCGCGATGTTGACGATGCTGGTGCCAAGCGATGCGAGGAGGATCGCGAGCGCGAGCGCCGCCGTGATGCCACGTTTGGTCTGGTCCGGCGATGAAGATGGGGTCCCGTTCATTCCGTGCTCCTTTGCGGAAAAGGCCGCGTGAGAGCAGGATACGACCTCAAGTCGACTTGAGGTCAAGCATGAAATCGATCGATATTGGCGAGGTGGTCGCAAGCAGCGGCTTCCCGCCTTCGGCGCTGCGCTACTACGAGGAGCGCGGACTCATCTCCTCGGCTTCGCGGCGCGGCTTGCGGCGGCAGTTCCCGGCCACGGTGCTGTTGCAACTCAAGCTGATCGCCATGGGCAAGCTGGCAGGGTTCTCGCTAGACGAAATCGCGGGCATGTTCGGTGCGAAGGGTGCGCTCAACCTTCCACGCGCCCGCCTCCGCCAGAAAGCGGATGACCTCGACCGTCAAGTGCGCGAGCTGGCTGCGCTCAGCGACACGCTACGTCATGTCGCCGACTGCAGGGCACCGTCGCACATGGAGTGCCCGACCTTCAGGCGGCTCGTGGAGGCCGCCGGCAAGCGAACCGTCCGCGCCAAGAAAGCGACGCGGAAGAAACCATGACCGCCGCTTTCGCCACGGGCCGCATGCTCTTGGGCCTACAGCCGGGCGCTACCTTCGGCAGCTTACGTTGCCGGCGCGCCCCAATTCCAGTTGCGTATCTCCGGTAGATCCTCGCCGTAAGTCTCGATATGTTGTTTGTGCTCGATCAGCTTGCGCTGCAGCTCGAGCTTCAAGGCGCCGCCCTTTGAAGCCGCCTGCGGGACGCGGTCGATCGTGTCCATGACGAGATGAAAACGGTCGAGATCGTTCCGCACCGTCATGTCGAATGGCGTCGTGATCGTTCCCTCCTCCTTGTAGCCGCGCACATGGATGTTGTCGTGATTGGTGCGGCGATACGCGAGCTTGTGGATCAGCGACGGATAGCCATGGAAGGCGAAGATCACCGGCCTGTCCCTGCTGAATAGCGCGTCGAAGTCGTCATCGCTCAATCCGTGCGGGTGCTCGCTTTGCGGCTGCAGCTTCATGAGGTCGACGACGTTGACGACTCGTATCTTGAGCTCCGGCAAGTGCACGCGCATGATCGACACCGCCGCAAGCGTCTCCAGCGTCGGCACGTCGCCGCAGCACGCCATGACGACATCCGGCACAGCCCCGCGGTCGTTGCTCGCCCACGACCAGATGCCGATGCCCTCGCCGCAATGCCTGACCGCCGCATCCATCGTGAGCCATTGCGGCGCCGGGTGCTTGCCTGCGATCACCACGTTGACGTAGTGACGGCTGCGCAGGCAGTGGTCCATGACCGAGAGCAGGCAGTTGGCGTCCGGTGGAAGATACACGCGTACGATCGCGGCCTTCTTGTTCACGACGTGGTCGATGAAACCGGGATCCTGGTGGGTGAAGCCGTTGTGATCCTGGCGCCAGACGTGCGAGGCAAGCAGATAGTTGAGCGATGCGATCTTGCGCCGCCAGGGCAGTCCTGCCGTCACCTTGAGCCACTTGGCATGCTGGTTGAACATCGAATCGACGATGTGGATGAACGCTTCGTAACAGTTGAACAGCCCGTGCCGGCCGGTGAGCAGGTAGCCCTCGAGCCACCCCTGGCATTGGTGTTCGCTCAGCATTTCCATCACGCGTCCCGTGCGCGCGAGGAATTCGTCATTCCGGTCGGTGGCGGCCTGCCATTGGCGAGCCGTCACCTCGAAAAGCGACTCCAGCCCATTGGAGATGGTTTCATCCGGTCCGAAGACACGGAAGTTGCGCTGCTCGCTGTTGTTTTTCGCCACATCGCGAAGGAATCGTCCGAGAACGTGCGTGTCGCCGATCCCGTGCACGCCAGGCGACGGCACTTCCACCGCGTAGTCCCGGAAATCCGGCATCCGCAATTCACGCAGCAGCAGACCCCCGTTGGCGTGGGGATTCGAGCCCATGCGCCGCGCGCCTTGGGGCGCGAGCGATGCCAATTCGGGATTCAAGCGACCGCGCGCGTCGAAAAGCTCTTCGGGACCATAGCTCTTGAGCCAGGCTTCGAGTTGCCGCAGGTGCTCGGGAGGCGCCGTTGCCGAAACGGCGAGCGGGACCTGATGCGAGCGGAACGTTCCTTCGTTCGCTTTGCCGTCGATCGCCTTCGGACCCGTCCACCCTTTCGGCGACGCGAGGACGATCATCGGCCAGCGCGGCCGCGAGAGGTTGCCGTTGCCGCGCGCGTCCACCTGGATGGTCTTGATCTCCTCCACCGCCGCATCGAGCGCCGTGGCCATCGCCTCGTGCATCAGCGCCGGGTCGTGGCCCTCGACGAAACGCGGCGACCAGCCGTACCCGCGAAGGAGCTGCTCCAGCTCTTCGCGGCTGATGCGGGCGAGGAGCGTCGGGTTGGCGATCTTGTAGCCATTGAGATGCAGGATCGGAAGCACGGCGCCATCGGTGGCGGGATCGAGAAACTTGTTGGAGTGCCAAGCCGTGGCCAACGGTCCTGTTTCCGCCTCTCCATCGCCGATCACGCATGCCACGACGAGATCGGGATTGTCGAAGACCGCTCCGAACGAGTGGCTCAGGGAGTAGCCGAGCTCGCCGCCCTCGTGAATGGAGCCGGGACACTCGGGCGACACATGGCTGGGGATGCCGCCCGGAAAGGAGAAGCGCATGAAGAGCTTGCGCAGGCCCGCTTCGTCCTGGCTTACCTCCGGGTAAATTTCGCTGTAGGTACCCTCGAGGTACGTGTTGGCAACGACGGCGGGCCCGCCGTGACCGGGTCCCGAGACGTAAATCATGTCGAGATCGTACTTCTTGATGACGCGATTCAAGTGCACGTAGATGAAGTTCTGGCCCGGCGTCGTGCCCCAGTGGCCGAGCAACATGCGCTTCACATCCGCAAGCACGAGGGGTCGCTTGAGGAGCGGATTGTCGTAAAGGTACATCTGCCCGACGGACAGATAATTCGCGGCGCGCCAATACGCGTCGATGCGGCCCAGCAGGTCGGTACTAAGTGTCGGGGTGTTCATGGTGTCGCGAACCGGATGACTTGACGATGGTGTGAACACCTAACGGCGTTCCGTTGCAGCTCAGGTTAGCTCGTTAGCTCGTGAGCCGGATTCTCTCCATGGTATTCGCCTTTCGGTCGTCCTGCATGCTACGAGCTCGGGCGCCGGTGCGCGAGCCGCGCCACTGGAGCGCGTTCGTCACCATGATGCTGCTGGCGACCGGCGGCTTCATGCTGATGCCGTTCGGCAGCGCGTACCTCGTCAACAACCTGGGCATCTCGCTCACGAACCTGCCGACGATCTACCTCATCACCGGGGTGTTCACGATCTTCATCGGGCCGCTGGTGGGCAAGCTCGCCGACCGGCTGGGAAGATACCCCGTGTCCCTGGCGGGCAGCATCCTGTCCGTTGTGATGGTGCTGATCTACACGCGGCTGCCGCCAGTGTCATTGCCGGTGGTGATCGTCGTGAACGTGGTGCTGTTCGTGGGAATCTTCTCCCGGATCATCCCGTTCCAGGCGATGTCGACTTCGGTGCCGGAGATGACGAAGCGCGGATCGTTCAACGCGCTGGGTGCGGTCATCCAGCAAGTTTCAGGTG
>Ga0068864_100000629_pt1 | contig 29654 bp, 26 predicted proteins | sample KBSSwiS72_FD_66586 | JGI IMG/M metagenome (GOLD analysis project Ga0068864, IMG submission 66586) | Switchgrass rhizosphere microbial communities from Kellogg Biological Station, Michigan, USA - KBS Switchgrass S7-2 | ecosystem: Host-associated > Plants > Roots > Rhizosphere > Soil ...
CCGGGCATCGACTGCTGGGCGCTTCGCGCAAAGTCGCCCATCAGGCGCTGCATCGACGAGAACGCCGTGCCGCCGGAAGCCATCACGCCCTGCATAGCGTTGACCAGGTTCTGCGCCTGCTTTAAATCCGGCATCATCGCCATCATCGCCTTGGCCTCCTTGGCGCCCGGCACACCGCTCATCTGCTCTTCCATCAGCGCAAACAGCCGCTTCTGCATCTCCACGATCATCTCGAACATCTGGCCCCAGTAGTGCATCGCCTTTTCGACGGCTTCCTGCGTCACGCTCTGCCCGGCGGCGACCAGCGCCTGCGGATCGCCAGCCTCGGCGGCATGGCGCGCCGCTTTTTTCTGCATCGAACGCGCCTGCTCCTCTCCCTCGAACTGCAGCCGGCGCAGCTTGGCCGTGCTCTCGATCGCTGCATTGATCACATCGAGCGCAATTTTCGCATTGGCGCGATAGAGCTCGAACGCCTGCTCCGGCGTCATCAGCTTGCCCATTTTCGAGAGGTCGCCGAATGCACCGGCACGCGGCGCGTCGAACGGCGACGGCTGCTTGGCCGCCGTCTTCGCGCGGGGCTTGCGCGCTTTGCTTCCGGCGGCCCTGGTGCGGCGTGCCGTACTCGACGACGATTTGGTGGCCATGGTAGGGACTCCTCGAGGCTGAATGGAAAAACGACCCAAGATCGGCTTGCGCCGCAGACATCTGGGTGCCTGGTGATGTGCGCTTATTGCACGCCTTGGCGCCGCTCCAGTCAACGGGAAAGCGACGCACGCTCCCGGCAGCGCGCCAGCGCAGGTTAGAATCGCCATTCCCCCCATGGTTCCGATGCACAAGCTGCAAGCGATGGTCGCCGCCCAGCCGCGCGGGACGCCGCGCGCGCCGCCGTTGTGGAACGAGCTCGTCGACCCCGACGTGCGAGCCCTGGCCGCGCTGATCGCATCGCCGTTGCTGATCGCCGACCATGCGGCGCCGATCGCTACTTTGACCGATGCCTGGCGCATCGAATCGCTCCGCTTGCGCCACGGCTGGCTGCTCGATCTGGACGCGGCGCCGCAGCGCCTGCGCGAACACCTGGCGGCTTCCAACGCGCGCCAGCTCGGCCGCTACGCCGAGGCGCTGTGGCGCTTCTGGTTCGCCCATCTGCCCGGGGCGCGTCTGCACGCCGCCGGCTTGCCCGTCAAGGACGCGCTCGCGGTTCGCGGCGAATTCGATTTCATCGTATCGCTGCCGGGCCTCCCCGAAGTGCAGCACTTGGAGATGGCGTACAAGTTCTATCTCTACTGCCCGCCGGGGGACGACTTTTCGCGCCTGTTCGGACCCAATGCCGCCGATCGGCTCGACCGCAAGTGGCAGCACATGCTCGACGTGCAATTGCCGCTGTCGCAGACCGAGCTCGGCCGCGCGGCGCTGCCTCAGGACGTCGGCCGGGTGACCCCACGGGCCTGTCTTCAGGGTTGGTTGTTCTATCCGCTGGCGACAGGGTCGACCGCGCCGATTGCCGGCGTGTCGCCGGCGCACTGGCGCGGGTGGTGGTGCCGAAGCGACGACTGGCGCAGCCACGGCGCGCCCTGGACCGAGCTCGCCGGGGCATGGAGCTTGCTGCCGCGGCGCGCGTGGATCGCGCCGGCGGCGGTCGATGATCCGCAGGCGATGCTCTCGCCGGACGCTTGCCGGACAAGGATCGATGCACATTTCGCAGCCTCGTCACAAGCTCAACTAGTCGCCGGCCTGCAGCGCGCATCAGATGGAATCTGGCGCGAGACGGTCCGCATATTCGTCGTGGCGCCGCACTGGCCACGGGGCAGCGCCGCGACGTAGCGGCAGCACCATCGATCGGAAAAGCCTATGCACTGCTTTGCACTCTGGGTGGAATTCGACCTGCGTCCCGGGCATCTCGCCGCGTTTCTCGAGGCTGCCCGACTCGACGCCGAAGGGTCGGTCGGCAACGAGCCCGGGTGCCGGCGCTTCGACATCCTTCAGGATCCGGCCTCGCCCGATCGCGTGTGCTTCTACGAGGTGTACGACGACGAAGCGGCGTTCCTGCGCCACCGCGACATGCCGCATTTCAAGACTTACTTCGCGGCGACCGAGCCGATGATCGCGGCCAAGCGGGTCACCAAGCTGCAGGTCATTCAGCGAGGAAAGGCCTGACGCCGCGCCGGCCTCTAGCCGTTCAGCTGTTGCAGCGCCTGGTCGATGCGATCGACAGCGACGATGGCAATGCCTTCGATCGTCTGCCGGGGCTTGTTTGCCGCTGGAATCAGGGCGCGGGTGAAGCCCAGTTTTGCCGCCTCCCGCAGACGCTCCTGGCCCCGCTGGACCGGGCGGATTTCCCCTGCCAGACCGACCTCGCCAAATACAAGAGATTTAGCGCCCAATGGTTTGTTTTTGAACGATGAATATATCGCCATAACGACCGCCAGATCGGCCGCGGGCTCGCCGATGCGAACGCCGCCGACGGCGTTGATGAAAACGTCGAACAGCCCCGTCTCGACGCCCCCGTGGCGATGCAGCACCGCCAGCAGCAGGGCCAGCCGCTGCGGATCCAGGCCGACCGCCAGGCGCCGCGCCAGTCCACCCTGCACCGGGTCGACCAATGCCTGCACTTCGACCAGCAGTGGCCGCGAGCCCTCGATCGTCGCCAGCACGCAGCTGCCGGCGACAGGATCGGCATGCTGCGACAGGAACAGCGCTGACGGATTGGCGACGCCCTTCAAGCCGCGCTCGGTCATCGCGAACACACCGAGCTCGTTCGCGGCGCCGAACCGGTTCTTGATCGCGCGGACCAGGCGAAAGCTCGAATGGGTATCGCCTTCGAAATAAAGCACGGTGTCGACGATGTGCTCGAGTACGCGCGGTCCGGCGATCGCTCCTTCCTTGGTCACGTGACCGACCAGGATGATGGTGATGGCGTTCTGCTTGGCGAGCCGGGTCAGCTGCGCAGCGCATTCGCGCACCTGGGCGACACTCCCTGGCGCGGACTCCAGCGCTTCGGTGTAGACGGTCTGGATCGAGTCGATGACTACCACACCCGGCTGCAGCGTCCGGATCGCGCCGACGATCGCTTGCAGCTGCACCTCGGCCAGCAGCTCGACGGTCGCGTTGACCAGCCCCAGACGCTGGGCGCGAAGCGCCACCTGCTCGACCGATTCCTCGCCGGTGACGTAAAGAGCGCGACCAAGCTTGCCTGAGCCGCCGAGGGCGGCCATCGCCTGCAACAGCAAGGTCGACTTGCCGATGCCGGGGTCACCGCCAAGGAGCACCACGCCGCCGGACACCAGCCCGCCGCCCAGAACGCGATCGAATTCCTCGATCCCCGTGGGCGTGCGCGCGTTGTCCTGGGTTTCGACGCTGGACAGCGTCCGCACAGCACTCGGCGCGCCGGCCAGCGCCTGGAAGCGCGACGAGGGCGTCGCGGCGATCGTCTCCACCAGCGTGTTCCAGACGCCGCAATTCGGGCATTGACCCTGCCACTTGCTGCTTTGACCGCCGCACTCGGTGCATACGTACGCGGTCTTCGTCTTGGCCATCAGGCCCCGTCGCACCGTTGCCGCATGTCAGCCGAGCTCGTCCGGGTGCACGACAGCGGTGCCCAGCTTGCCGACCACGATCCCGGCCGCCTTGTTGGCGATGCGCACTGCGCTGCCGATATCGGCGTGCGCGCCTAGCAGGGTGCCCACGGTCGCGATCACCGTATCGCCGGCCCCGGAGACGTCGAAGACTTCGCGCCCCTGCGCCGGAATGTGCTGCGCTCCGGCATCGGTGTAGAGCGACATTCCCTCTTCCGAGCGCGTGATCAACAGCGCATCCAGCGCGAGTTCGCTGCGCAGGATCTGCGCCTTTTCCGCGAGTTCGGCTTCGTTGCGCCACGGTCCGACGACCTGGCGGAATTCGGCACGGTTCGGCGTCAGCATCGTCGCGCCGCGGTACCGCAAGTAGGCCTCGCCTTTCGGGTCGACCAACACCGGTTTGCCGGCCGCCTTGGCGAGGGCAATCATGCGCTCGATCTGCGACAGTCCGCCCTTGCCGTAGTCGGAGAGCACGACCACATCGAAAGCGGCCAGCGTGCGCTCGTAGTCCGCGAGCTTCGCCGCCAGCGCCAATGGCGACGGCACGGTCTCGAAGTCGATGCGCAAAAGCTGCTGCTGGCGTCCGATGACACGGAGCTTCACCGTCGTCGGCAGCGAGGGGTCGCGGTGCAGAGACGTATGCACGCTTTCGCCCCGAAGAAGCCTCTCGAGCACATGCCCCGGCTCGTCGTCGCCGATGACGCTGATCAGCGTCACACGCGCGCCCAGCGCCGCGGCGTTGCGCGCGACGTTGGCGGCCCCCCCCGGACGCTCCTCGCTGCGCGCGATCTTCACGACCGGCACCGGCGCCTCGGGCGAAATGCGATCGACGTCACCGAACCAGTAACGATCGAGCATCGCGTCGCCGACAACCAGCACGCGGGCGCGACGGACCGCATCGCGAAAATCGCTGAAGCGCCGCGCGCTCGTAGGCATCAGGGCTTGCTCACGTTGAACGAAACGGCGCTAGCTGCGACCGATCCCGAAATATTCGATGCCTGCCGCACGCACCAGCGCCGGGTCGAACAGGTTGCGGCCGTCGAACAGCAGAGGCTGCTTCAGCTGGCGCCGGATTTCCGCGAACTCGGGACTGCGGAATTCCTTCCACTCGGTGACGACCAGCAGCGCGTCGGCCCCGGCGACGGCGGCCATCGGCGAGCTCGCGAAAGACAGGCCCGCAGTCTGGCCGAAGACGCGCCTCGCCTCGTCGATCGCGACCGGATCGTAAGCCGCAACGGACGCGCCACGCTCGAGCAATCCAGCGATGATCGCGCGCGACGGCGCTTCGCGCATGTCGTCGGTATCGGGCTTGAATGCGAGTCCCCATAGCGCGAACGTCTTGCCGGCAAGATCGTCGCCGAGCCGCGCGACGATCTTGTCGACCAGGCGCGTCTTTTGCGCTTCGTTGACCGCTTCGACTGCCGCGAGAATGCGCAACGGGCGTCCGTGCTGGGCGCCGGTGTGCTGAAGTGCTTTCACGTCCTTGGGGAAACATGATCCGCCATAGCCGGCGCCCGGATAGAGGAAATGATAGCCGATGCGCGGATCCGATCCGATACCCTGGCGGACGTGCTCGATGTCGGCGCCTAGCTCGTCGGCGAGATTCGCCATTTCATTCATGAACGAGATGCGGGTCGCGAGCATCGCATTGGCCGCGTATTTGGTGAGCTCGGCCGAGCGAACGTCCATGACCAGCAGCCGCTCCCGGTTGCGCTGGAATGGCGCGTACACAGCACGCAGCGACGCGATCGCACGATCGTCGTCGGCGCCGATGACGATGCGGTCGGGCCGCATGAAGTCTTCGACCGCGGCGCCTTCCTTCAGGAATTCCGGATTCGACACGACGGCAAACGGAATTTTCGCGCCCCGAGCTGACAGTTCGGCAGCGATCGTTTCTCGAACCCGGTCGGCGGTGCCGACGGGAACGGTCGACTTGTCGACGATGACCTTGTAGTCGGTCATGCGCCGGCCGATCGCGGCCGCGGCGGCAAGGACATGCTGCATGTCGGCGGCGCCGTCCTCGTCGGGCGGCGTGCCGACGGCAATGAACTGAAGACTGCCGTGCGCCACCGCGGCATCGGCATCGGTCGTGAAGCGCAAGCGCCCGGCTTCGACGTTGCGATGGATCATTTCCTGCAGTCCCGGCTCGTGGATAGGCACGCCGCCGGCCTTCAGCATGTCGATCTTGCGTGCATCGACGTCGAGGCAGAGCACGTCGTTGCCGACTTCCGCGAGGCACGTCCCGGAGACGAGTCCCACGTATCCGGTACCGATCATCGTGATCTTCAAGTGGCGATGCCCAGCGAGGCGTTGATCTCGCGCAAGGCGCGCACCGGGTCCGGCGCCGCGGTGATCGCGCGGCCTATGACCAGGTAATCGGCGCCCGCTGCGATAGCGGCTTCCGGTGTCATCACCCGCGCCTGGTCGTGCGCCGCTGCGCCCTCCGGGCGGATGCCGGGGGTGACCAGCTTGAATGCCGGGCCGCATGCGGAGCGCAACATCGCAGCCTCCTGCGCCGAGCAGACGACGCCGTCGAGGCCGTTCGCCTTGGCGAGTCGGGCGAGCCGCAAGGCCTGCGCTTCGGGTGTACCGCCGACGCCGATTGCGGCCAGATCGGACGCATCGAGGCTGGTCAGCACGGTGATCGCGATCAACAGCGGGCGCGGTCGACGCTCTTCGGCCGCCGTCCGCGCGACGGCGTCGCGCGCTGCGGCAAGCATCGCTGCACCGCCAGCGGCGTGAACGTCGATCATCCAGACGCCGAGCCGCGTCGCCGCCGCACAGGCCTGCGCCACCGTATTCGGGATGTCGTGAAACTTGAGATCCAGGAACACGCGAAAGCCGCGGCGGACGAGCTCGCGCACCAGGCCGGCTTCGGCGACGGTGAACAGCTCCTTGCCGACTTTGACCGCGCACACCGCCGGGTCGAGCCTGGCAGCGAGGCCGAAGGCGCTCAGCATGTCGGGAAAGTCCAGCGCGACGATAACGCGGGGATCAGCGGCGTTCACCGGTTCGGTGTCCTCGATCGCATCCTAGCTGAAACTCTGCGCGTCAGGAGCCGCCCGCGGCGCGCCCGGTTCAGCGCGGAGCCGCTTCACGCGAATCCATCCGGCGTCTCGGTCCGTCGCGGCGAGTACGTTTCCCATTTGCCGCAGCCCGGGCAACGCCAATAGTACTGCTTGGCGCGAAAGCCGCATTGCTCGCACCGATACATGCCCAGCCGCTTGATGTGCTGGCTCACCAGCGTCTTGACCAGCTCCAAGTCGTGACGGCGCTCCGCCGGCGCTTCCATCAGTTGCGCTTCGAGCAGCTTGTCGAGCCCCAGCAGGGTCGGATTGCGCGAGAGCTCATCCTTGATCAGTTGCGTTCCCGCTTCCGGCCCGTCGTGGGCCAGGATCTGGTTGAACAGCGTCGTGATCAGATCGAGCGAAGGATACTGGTCCTCGTAGTTGCGCAGCACGCGAATGCCCTGCGCGACGTCGCCGGTCCTGCGGTATGCGTCGGCGAGCCGGTCGGCCACCAGGCCGAGAAACGCCGGGTTCTGCGACTCGATGCGCTGCCATGCGGTGATCGCCGCCGCATCGTTGCCCTGTTGCGCCTCGAGGTCGCCCAGCAGCATCGTCGCGCGCGTGCACAGCTTGTATTCGGCCAGCGCCTGGTCGATGAAGCGCCGGGCCTCGTCGCCTCGCGAGCGCAGCAACGAGCCTTGCGCCATCTCGCAGTGGTAGTGGGCGATTTCCTTGAAGTACGGATGCTTGGCCAACGTTTCCATGCGGCGGGTCGCGCCGATCGCCTTCGGCCAGTCCTTTTCCTGCTCATAGATCTGCAGCAGCGAGCCCAGCGACTGCAGCTCGAACGTGCTGCCGTCGAGCTTGGTGAACAGATCCTCAGCCCGGTCGAGCAGGCCGGCGCGATGAAAGTCCTGGGCGAGCTCGAAGACCGCGGTCTCGCGCTTGTCCGGCGGCAGGTCGGGCCGGTCGAGCAGGTTCTGATGCATCCGGATCGCGCGATCGATCTCACCCTGGCGGCGGAACAGGTTACCGAGCGCGAAATGCAGATCGATCGTCTGCGGATCGACCTTGACGACTTCGATGAACGACTCGATCGCCTTGTCGGGCTGCTCGTTCAACAGGAAGTTCAGGCCGCGGAAGTACGACAAGGGCAGCGCGCGCGATTCGCGCAGCAGATGCTTGATGTCGATGCGGGCGGCGATCCAGCCCAGCGCGAAAAACAGCAGCGTCAGTGCCAGCAGCCACCAGATCTCGATTTCAATGGTCGGCACTTCGCTTCAGCCTCCGTCGCGCGGACGCGTCACCGGCGCGCGCCGCTGCTGGTGGCGCAGGCGGTTCAATTGCCGCTTCAGACGCACAGAGCGGATCGAACCGGCCAGCAGGCCTGCCGCGACCCCGGCGGCGAACACGATCAGAAGCAGGAAGATCAGCGGCGTCCGCCAACCGACGCCGTCATATACATGGAGCGTGACCGGTTCCGCGTTCTGCAGCGCAAGCAGCAGCAGGCCTGCGAAGACGACGAGCCCGACGAGCCAGCGGACGAATCTCATGCTGCGAGTCCAATGAGAATATTTCACCCCGGGTCATCATCAACCCTTTTTCATTTCCTTGAAGTCGACGCGTTCGCGCAATTCCTTGCCGGCCTTGAAGTGCGGAACGTGCTTCTCCGGCACCTGGACACGCTCGCCCGACTTGGGGTTCCTGCCGGTGCGCGGCGGCCGATAGTTGAGGCCGAAGCTGCCGAACCCGCGGATTTCGATTCGCTCGCCCTTGGCCAGACTTTCGGCCATCGCGTCGAGGATCATCTTCACCGCAAGCTCGGCGTCCTTCGCCACCAATTGCGGGAACTGCGCCGCCAAGCGGTCGATCAGCTCCGATTTGGTCATCACGTGAGCCGCCTACCCTTGGTTCTTGTTGTCGAGCTTGGCCTTGAGCAGCGCCCCCAGGTTGGTCGTTCCGGCGGTGGTGCCGGAATTCTCTGCGGTCATGCGCTGCAGCGCTTCCGATTCGTCGGCGCTGTCCTTCGCCTTGATCGACAGATTGATCGACCGATTCTTGCGGTCGATGTTGATGATCATCGCGTTGACCGAGTCGCCTTCCTTCAGGTGCGAGCGGATATCCTCGACCCGGTCGCGCGCGACTTCCGATGCGCGCAGATAGCCTTCGACGTCGCCATCGAGGGCGATGACCGCTCCTTTGCCGTCGAGCGACTTCACCGTTCCACTGACGAGGCTGCCCTTGTCGTGCGTCGCGACGTAGTTCGAGAACGGGTCGCCGTCGAGCTGCTTGATGCCGAGCGAGATACGCTCGCGCTCGACGTCGATCGCCAGCACGACTGCCTCGACTTCCTGCCCCTTCTTGTAGTCGCGCACCGCAGCCTCACCGGTCGCCGACCACGACAGGTCGGAAAGGTGCACCAGGCCGTCGATGCCGCCCGGCAGTCCGATGAAAACGCCGAAGTCGGTGATCGACTTGATCAGTCCTTTGACCTTGTCGCCCTTCTTGTGGTTGATCGAGAACTCTTCCCACGGATTCGGCATGCACTGCTTCATGCCGAGCGAGATCCGGCGGCGCTCCTCGTCGATTTCCAGGATCATCACCTCGACCTCGTCGCCCAGCTGCACGACCTTGGTCGGATGGATGTTCTTGTTCGTCCAGTCCATTTCGGAGACGTGGACCAGGCCTTCGATGCCCTGCTCGATCTCGACGAATGCGCCGTAGTCGGTCAGGTTGGTGACCTTGCCGAACAGGCGTGTGCCGGGCGGGTAGCGGCGCGACAGGCCAACCCATGGGTCCTCGCCGAGCTGCTTCATGCCCAGTGAAACGCGATTCTTCTCCTGGTCGAACTTGAGCACCTTGGCGGTGACCTCGTCGCCGACGGCGAGCACCTCCGACGGATGCTTGACCCGGCGCCACGCCAGGTCGGTGATGTGCAGCAGGCCGTCGATGCCGCCCAGATCGACGAACGCACCGTAGTCGGTGATGTTCTTGACGATGCCCTTGACGATCGCGCCTTCCTGCAGCGTCTTCAGCAGTTCCTCGCGCTCGGCGCCGAGGCTCGCTTCGAGCACCGCACGGCGCGAGACCACGACGTTGTTGCGCTTGCGGTCGAGCTTGATGACCTTGAATTCGAGCGTCTTGAATTCGTACGGCGAAGTGTCTTTGACCGGCCGGATGTCGACCAGCGACCCCGGCAGGAACGCGCGTATGCCGTTGACCATGACCGTCAGGCCGCCCTTGACCTTGCCGCTGACGACGCCAGAAACGATAGTCCCCTGCTCCATCGCGGCTTCGAGATCGTGCCAGGCCTTCAGCCGCTTGGCTTTGTCGCGCGACAGACGGGTTTCGCCGTAGCCGTCTTCGAGGCTCTCGATCGCGACGGTGACGAAATCGCCGGCCTTGACTTCCACTTCGCCCTTGTCGTTCTTGAATTCCTCGATCGGGATGAAGCTCTCGGACTTGAGGCCCGCGTTGACGACGACGATGTTGTAATCGACGCGCGTCACTTCGGCCGTGATCAGTTCGCCCTGCCGCATTTCCTGCCTTGCGAGCGACTCCTCGAACAAGGTGGCGAAGTTCTCCTGGGCCGGAGCAGCGGGGTTGGTGGTTGCGGTTGTCATGTATCGTGGTGTCCTGTCGTTTCGTCCGTCGCCACGGGCGTGACTACGGGTCCGTTGGTCAAACCGCCGTCCGGACTGCCCTGACTCGCGCCCGGATGGCGGACCTTGCTGTCGCCGCGAGACGCCTGTAGCGCCCGGCTGGCCAATCTGCTGCGGTACTGCTAACCCTGTTTCGATGCGCTCACGCGCGCCTAGTGGATCCGGCTGTGCTAAGCGCCTGATACTGCTGCAAGACAAAGGCGATGGCCGCATCGGCGGCCATGTCGGTCGTATCCAGAACCATCGCGTCGGCCGCGGTCATGAGCGGTGCCTCCGCGCGGGCACTGTCGCGCGCGTCCCGTTCCCGGATATCGCGCAAAAGACCTTGAATTGTAATCGAGTTTCCTTTGTCGATCAACTGCTTATGCCGGCGGCTCGCCCGGGCCTCGGCGCTCGCCGTCAGGTAGATCTTCAACTTCGCCTCGGGAAACACGACTGTGCCCATGTCTCGCCCCTCGGCCACCAGCCCCGGCGGAGCGCGGAAGGCCCGTTGCCGGGTCAGCAGCGCGGTCCGCACACGCGGCAGGACGGCGACCTTGGAGGCCATCGCACTGACCTCCTCGGCGCGTATCGCCTCGCTAACATCCTGACCGGACAAGAAAGTCCGCCCGTCTGCGAAGCCCAAGTCGAGTCCGTCGGCAAGCGCGGCGAGCCGCGGCTCGTCATCGAAAGCCACCTTCTGCCGCAACGCCCGCAACGCCACCAGCCGGTAAAGCGAGCCGCTGTCGAGATATCGGTAACCGAGCGCCACGGCGACGCCGTGCGCGATCGTGCCCTTGCCCGATGCAGCAGGGCCGTCGATCGCGATCACCGGCGCTGCGTCGGCCTTTGAATCGGAGGTCATCGCGCGGCCGCAGCTCACGGTCGCCGCGCCAGGCGCTCGAAGGCGGCGAAATAACCGGGGAACGTCTTGCGCACGCATTGCGGATCGTTGATGCGCACCGGCACGCCGCCCAGCGCGGCAAGCGAAAAACACATCGCGATGCGGTGGTCGTCGTAGGTCGCTATCGTCGCCGGCTGCCATTGCGCCGGCGCCGTCACGCGCATCCAATCGGCGCCTTCGTCGACCGAGGCACCCAGCTTGCGCAGCTCGCGGGCCATCGCTGCGATGCGATCGGTTTCCTTGACTCGCCAGCTGCCGATATTGCGCAGCAAGGTCGGGCCTTCGGCGAAAAGGGCGACCATCGCCGCCGTCATCGCCGCGTCGGGAATCGCGTTGAAATCGGCGTCGATGCCGTGCAGCTTTGCCTTGCGGCGCACCTCGATCCAATCGTCGCCGCTGCTGACGTCGGCACCCATTGCCGAAAGCGTCTCGGCAAAGGCAGCGTCGCCCTGGATGCTGTCCCGGCCGACCCCCTCGATGCGCACCGGTCCGCCGCCGATCGCTCCGGCGGCAAGAAAATACGATGCCGACGAGGCATCGCCTTCGACCGACAGCGTCCCCGGGCTGATATACGCAGCGGCGGCGGGCACGCGGAACAGATCGTTGCGCTCGGGCACGACGGCGACGCCGAAGCGACCCATCAGCGCCAGCGTCATGTCGACGTAAGGACGCGAAATCAGCTCGCCCTGCACCTCGACCGTCGCATCGCCACCGGCCAGCGGTAACGCCATCAGCAGCGCCGTCACGAACTGGCTGGATACGTTGCCGCGAATCGCGACCTTTCCGCCGCCGCGCACCGCGCCGGGAGCGATCGTCAGCGGCGGGAATCCGGCGGCGCCGGTATAGCGAATGTCGGCCCCGAGCGCACGCAGCGCGTCGACCAGGTCGCCGATCGGCCGCTCGTGCATGCGCGGCGTCCCGGACAATTCGTAGTCGCCATGCGACAGGGCCAGCGTCGCCGTCAACGGGCGCAAGGCTGTGCCCGCATTGCCCAGGAAGAGACTCGCGCGCCGCACCGGAAACGCGCCGGCAACGCCATGGACGATGGCGGTCTCGACGTCGCCTTCGATGCGCACGCCGAGCGTGCGCAAGGACTCGCGCATCCGATCGACGTCGTCCGCGTCGAGCAATCCGGTGAGCTCGGTCGTCCCTTGAGCGAGCGCCGCCAGCAGCAGGCTGCGGTTCGAAATGCTTTTGGAGCCCGGCAGGCGCAAGATCCCGGACATGCGCACGATCGGAGCGATGTCGAGAAATTCGGCGGAGCGCTGGTCCGAGGCGCTAACCGACATCGTCGCCTCCGCGCCGGCCGGCAAGCAGGGCCGCGCGCGCCGCGCCGGCGCGCACGAACAGGTCGCCCAGCGCGGCGCCATCGCCGCGCGCGAGCGTTGCATCGATGCGCGAAAGCTCCTGCTGGTACGCGGCCAAATCGGCGCGCAGCCGCACGGCGTTGGCGATGCATATGTCGCGCCACATGTCGGGGTGGCTTTCCGCCAACCGCGTGAAATCGCGCAGCCCGGTCCCGGCGACGCGCCAGTAATCGGCGGCGTCGGGCCGGCTCGCGATCTCGCCGATCAACGCGAATGCCAGCAGATGGGGCAGATGGCTGACCGCCGAAAGCAGCGCATCGTGGCGCTCGGCAGTAAGCAGGGTGACGATCCCGCCGCACTGCGTCCACCATTCGCGCACGCGTTCCACGGCGGAGGGATCGGTTTCCGGCAGCGGCGTCAACACGACCTGGCGGCCGCGAAACAGCGATGCCGACGCGGCGGCGGCACCCGAGCGTTCGCTGCCCGCTATCGGGTGTGCCGGAACGAAACGCGACAGCGCGCTGCCCAGCGTCGTACGCGCCGCGGCGATCACGTCCTGCTTGGTGCTGCCGGCGTCGCTGACGATCGTCCCGGGTCCCAAATGCGGCGCGATCGCAGCGAACAGCGCAGGCATTTCGCCGACCGGTGTGGCCAGCAGCACCAGCGCAGCGTCGGCGAGCTCGGCCGTCCAGCCCTCGTCCCGCGTATACGCCCGATCGATGACGCCTAAGCGCAGCGCTTGGTCGAGATTGCCGCGGCCACGCCCGACACCGACGACGCTCCCGACCTTGCCGACCTCTTTCAGGCCAAGCGCGAACGAGCCGCCAATCAGCCCCGTGCCGACGACGACGAGCTTGCCTGGCGCAGATGAGGACACTATCGGCCGAGCGCGGCGGCGAGCGCCGAGAGAAAGCGGGCGTTCTCTTCGGGCAATCCTACGGTGACCCGCAGCCAGTCGGGCAGACCGTAGTTGGCCACCGGGCGCACGATGACGCCGGAGCGAAGCAGCGACTCGTAGATCGGCGCTGCGCCCTTTCCCGCGTCGGCGACGCGAACCAGTAGGAAGTTTCCGTGCGAGGGCAGATAGGCGACGCCGATCGAATCGAGGCCGCCCATTAGCTGAGCGAGCCCGTCGCGATTCAGGCGCGCGCTTTCGGCGACATAGTCTTCATCGGCGAGCGCGGCCAGCGCGGCCGCCTGAGCGATCGAGTTGACGTTGAACGGCTGCCGGACACGGTTGAGCATGTCGGCAACGCTGGCATCGGCGATGCCATAGCCGACGCGCAGCCCTGCAAGCCCATGAGCTTTGGAAAAAGTGCGTGACACCAGCAGGTTCGGATGCGCCGCGATCCAGGACGCGCTGTTCGCCTGCTGGTCGGTCTGCAGGTATTCGTTGTACGCCTCGTCCAGCACGATCAGCACGCTGGTCGGAACGGAGGCGACGAACGCCTGCACTTCGGCCGGGGAAAGCCAGGTCCCGGTCGGATTGTTCGGGTTAGCGATAAACACGATGCGGGTTTGCGGCGTCAGCGCGGCGCGCATTGCCGCGAGGTCGTGACCCAGGTCGCGCGCTCTTACTTCGATGCCCCTGGCCCCCCGCGCCTGCGTCGCCAGCGGATACACGGCGAACGCATGCTGGGCATAAACGGTGTCGTCGCCGGGACGCAGGAACGCCTGCGTCGCGAGCTCGAGGATGTCGTTCGATCCGTTGCCCAGCACGATCTGGTCGAGACCGACGCCGAAGCGCGCGGCCAGCGCCTGCTTGAGTGCGAAGCCGTTGCCATCAGGATAGCGTGTGACGTCGGCTACCGAAGCGGCGATCGCCGCGCGCACTCTCGGGCTCGGCCCTCGCGGGTTCTCGTTCGAGGCGAGTTTGACGATCCGGCTTTCGACGAGCCCGTATTCGCGTGCCAGTTCCGCGATCGGCTTGCCCGGCACATAGGGGCTGATGCGACGCACGTAATCGGGCGAAAGCGTCGACATCGCGCTTGCGTTCGCGGTTGTGCTCATCTACGGCCTGCTGCTCAGACCTGGGCGGCCGGGTACGATCCCAGCAGCTTGAGGAACGGTGCGCGTGCACCGAGCTCGGCCAGCGCCGCAGCCACCGGCGCGTCGTCGCGATGGCCTTCGAGGTCGACGAAAAACAGGTACTCCCACAGGCCAGTGCGGGCCGGGCGCGATTCCAGCCGGTTCATGCTGACGCCGTGTCTGGCCAGCGGCTCGAGCAGGGCGTGCACGGCGCCCGGCCGGTTCTGCGCCGACATCACCAGCGACGTTTCATCGTCGCCCGAGCGGGCCACCGCATGCCGGCCCAGCACCCAGAAGCGCGTCGTGTTGTTCGGATCGTCCTCGATGTGCGGCGCCAGCACGTCCAGCGCATAGATCGCGGCTGCGGTCTCGCCGGCGATTGCGGCGGCGCCGGGCTCGCTCGCCGCCAACCGCGCTGCTTCGGCGTTGCTCGCCACCGGAATCCGCGGCAGAGCGGGCAAATGGCGCGCGAGCCACAGCACGCATTGGGACAGCGACTGGGAGTGCGAATAGATCTTCCGCACCGCGTCGAGCGGGATACCCTTCGCCAAAAGATTCTGCTGGATGCGCAGGCGAATCTCGCCGACGATCGTCAGCTCGGTCTGACACATCAGGTCCAGCGTGCGCCCGACCGCGCCCTCGGTAGAGTTCTCGACTGGCACGACCGCGTAGTCGGTCTGCCCGGATTCGGCGGCACGGAAGACTTCGTCGATCGAGGCGCAGGGCTCGGCATCGACGAACTCGCCGAAATGCCTGGCGACGGCGCCGTGGCTGAAGGTGCCGGCCGGACCGAGGTAAGCGATCCGAAGCCGGCGCTCCAGCGCGAGACAGGCGGACATCACCTGGCGGAATATCCCCGCGACCGCATCGCCCGGCAGCGGCCCCGGATTGGCATCGCGCATCGCGCGCAACACCTGCGCCTCGCGCTCCGGACGATAGGCGGCGCTTTCGCCCTTGAGCTTGCCGATCGCCTGCGCATGCGTGGCGCGCTGGTTGAGTACGCGCAGGATCTCGCGGTCGAGGCCGTCTATCGCCGCGCGGTGGCGCTGGAACTCCTGCTCGCTGTCGTCGTTGTTCATCGCCTGCCCGGGTCGTCGCCCATTTCGGCGCCGGCAGCGCGCCGGCGACTGTCGCCCTGTTGCCGATTTATTCCGGCTCGTCGCTGACGAGCTCGGTTTCGACGACTCGCTCGAGGCCGGCGAGCTTTTCACCCTCGCCCAGGTTGATCAGCGTCACACCCTGTGTCGAGCGGCCCATCTCCCGGATCGACGAAACCTTGGTCCGAATCAGCACGCCGCCGGTCGAGATCAGCATCACCTCGTCGTCGGGCAAGACCAGCGCCGCAGCGACGACCTTGCCGTTGCGCGCGGTCTGCTGGATGGCGATCATGCCCTTGGTGCCGCGGCCATGTCGCGTGTACTCGACGATCGGCGTGCGCTTGCCGTAGCCGTTCTCCGTCGCCGTCAGCACCGATTGCTGCTCGTCCTCGGCGACCAGCATCGAGATGACGCGCTGGCCCTTGTCCAGCATCATTCCGCGCACGCCGTGCGCGGTCCGCCCCATCGAGCGCACGTCGCCTTCCTCGAAGCGCACTGCCTTGCCGCCCGAGCTGAACAGCATGACGTCGTGCTTGCCGTCGGTCAGCGCTGCGCCGACCAGGAAGTCGCCGTCGTCCAGATCGACCGCGATGATCCCCGACGGGCGCGGCCGCGAGAAATCGGACAGCGGCGTTTTCTTGACCGTGCCCTTGGTCGTCGCCATGAATACGAACCGATCGCTGACGAACTCCTTGACCGGGAGGATCGCAGTGATCTTTTCGTGCTCCAGCAGCGGCACCAGATTGACGATCGGCTTGCCGCGCGAAATGCGGCCGCCCTGTGGAACGTTGTACACCTTCAGCCAGTACACCCGTCCCCGGTTCGAAAAGCACAAGATGAAATCGTGCGTGTTGGCGATGAACAGGTGGTCGATGAAATCGTCTTCCTTGGTTCCGGTCGCCTGCTTGCCCCGGCCGCCGCGGCGCTGCGCGCGATACTCGGCGACCGGCTGCGCCTTCATGTAGCCGCCGTGCGACAGCGTGACCACCATCTCTTCGGGCGCGATAAGGTCCTCGATCGAAAGGTCGGCGCTGTGCGCGACGATCTCGGATCGCCTCTTGTCGCCGAACTGATCGCGGATCGCCTTGAGCTCGTCGCCGATCACCGTCGTGACTCGTGCCGGCTTGGCCAGAACGTCGAGCAAGTCGACGATCTGCACCATCACCTCGCGGTATTCACCGGTGATCTTTTCCTGCTCCAGCCCGGTCAGGCGCTGCAGGCGGAGCTCGAGTATCGCCTGCGCCTGCGCTTCCGACAGCCGATAGCCCTGCGGAGAGCCGTGCCGCTGCCAGCCGTACTCCGGGGCCAGGCCCTCGGGCCTGGCGGCGTCGGCCGCCGAACGGTTCAGCATCTCCTCGACCAGCGCCGAGCGCCAGGTCCTGGCCATCAACGCCGCCTTGGCCTCGGCCGGCGTCGCCGCCGCCTTGATCAGCGCGATGATCTCGTCTACGTTCGATAACGCAACGGCCAGCCCTTCGAGAATATGGCCGCGGTCGCGCGCCTTGCGGAGCTCGAAGCGCGTGCGCCGCACGACGATCTCTCGCCGGTGCTGCAGGAAGAACTCGAGGAATTGCTTGAGGTTGAGCAGGCGCGGCTGGCCGTCGACCAGCGCGACCATGTTCATGCCGAAGCTGTCCTGCAGCTGCGTCAGCTTGTACAGATTGTTGAGAATGATTTCGGTGACTTCGCCGCGCTTGAGCTCGATGACCACGCGCATGCCCGATTTGTCGGACTCATCACGCAGATCGGAGATTCCGTCGAGCTTTTTCTCGCGCACCAGCTCGCCGATGCGCGTCAGCAGCGTCGCCTTGTTGACCTGATACGGTAGCTCGTCGACGATGATCGCCTGCCGTCCGCCCTTCTCCAGGTCCTCGATGTGCGTGCGGGCGCGTATGACGACGCGGCCACGGCCAGTTCGATAGCCTTCCCGGACACCTTCAGTGCCGAAAATGATGCCCGCGGTGGGGAAGTCCGGCGCGGGAACGTGTTCGATCAACTCATCGACTGTCGTGTCCGGATTGTCGAGCAGCGTCAGGCACGCGGTGATGATCTCGGTGAGATTGTGCGGCGGGATATTGGTCGCCATCCCGACGGCGATGCCGGATGAGCCGTTCACAAGCAGATTCGGAATGCGCGTCGGCAATACCGTCGGCTCGAGCTCCTTGCCGTCGTAGTTGGGCGCGAAATCGACAGTTTCCTTGTCGATGTCGGCCAGCATCTCGGCGGTGATCTTCTCCAGCCGGCATTCGGTATAGCGGTATGCCGCGGGTGCGTCGCCGTCGACCGAGCCGAAGTTGCCCTGGCCGTCGATCAGCGGATAGCGAAGCGAAAAATCCTGCACCATCCGGACCAGCGCCTCATAGGTCGCGCTGTCGCCGTGCGGATGATATTTGCCGAGCACGTCACCGACGACCCGTGCGCATTTGACGTAGGGCCGGTTCCAGACGGTGTTGGATTCGTGCATCGCGAACAGCACGCGGCGGTGCACGGGTTTCAGGCCGTCGCGCACATCCGGCAGTGCCCGTCCGACGATTACGCTCATTGCGTAATCGAGGTAGGAATGCCGCATTTCTGCTTCGAGGCTTACCGGCAGGGTTTCTTTAGCGAACTGCTCCATCGTGGACCGGCTCTTTATCTGGTGAAATGGTTACAATCGGCGGATCGCAAATGACCGCCGCGCGAGCCTGAAATCGCCCCGCGCAGCCCCGCGCGGAGCGGTGCGGGCGTTCATAGCGCGAAACAATGAATTTTAGCATGACCGTTGTATTGCTGCGACACTTGCCGATATTGCCTTTACCGAATGGCCCATTTCGCTTTGCAGCGTCAATTTCCCTATGCTATATTGGCCGGGAAGTCGGCATTTCCAGACGAACGCGAAAAAAAGTTGCCGTTACGCTCCAAAATGAACGGGTAGAACTCAACAACTACAGGCAGAGAGGTCAAAGTGATGAAAAATCGTCTGATCGCAACCCTCGTGACCGGCGCGCTCGCCGCCACGATGGCCAGTGCGGCCTTCGGTCAAGCGGATCCGAAAAACTCCGCTTATTGGCTCGAGCAATACGGCACCCCGGATGCCAATGTCTGGCGCAACAGCACCGGCTTGTGCTGGCGCGCCGGTTACTGGACGCCCGCGATGGCGATCAAGGAATGCGACCCGGATCTGTTCCCGGTCAAGGCGCCGGCCCCCGCTCCTGCGGTAACCCCGCCCCCGCCGCCACCGCCGCCCCCCGCGCCGGCCCCAGCGCCCGCACCGACGGTGCAGAAGATCACGCTGGCCAGCAAGGCCTTGTTCGATTTCGACAAGGCGGTGTTGAAGCCTGAAGGCAAGGCAGCGCTGGACAGCGAGGTCGTCGACAAGCTCAAGAATGTGAGCAAGCTCGAACTCGTCCTCGTCACCGGCCATACCGACCGCATCGGGTCGCAAGCGTACAACCAGCGCCTGTCAGAGCGCCGCGCCGATACCGTGCGCGACTATCTGGTCAGCCGTGGCGTCGCACGCGACAAGATCGAGACGCTCGGCATGGGCAAGACGCAGCCGATCCCGGGTGTGGTTTGCGATCAGAAGAACATGAAGGAACTGATTGCCTGCCTCGCCCCGAACCGCCGCGTCGAAGTCGAAGTCAAGGGCGAATCCGTCAAGCGCTAAAGCAGCGCTGCACGCGGAAAAAGCCCCGCCCAAGTGCGGGGCTTTTTCTTTCCCGCTTTTCGATCCATTCGATTACACGCGATGCAAACCGTCGATCTGCGACTCGATCCGCGCTGGGTGGTGCCTGTCGTGCCGCGCGGCGCGCTGGCCGCGCATTCGATCATCATCGACGCCGGACGAATCGTCGCCGTCGTCCCGGCCGCGGAGGCCGACCGCGACTACGAGGCGGCCGAGCACTTGAGGCTGGCCACGCACGCGCTGCTGCCGGGCCTGATCAACGCGCACACGCATGCGGCGATGAGCCTGCTGCGCGGCAGCGCCGACGACGTGGCACTGGCACCGTGGCTGCAGGATCACATCTGGCCGCTCGAAAAAGCCTTTCTCTCGCCGGAATTCGTGCACGATGGAACGCTGCTTGCCGCGGCGGAAATGCTCGCCGGTGGCGTCACCTGCTGCAACGATCAGTATTTCTTTCCCGACGCGGCTGCGCGCGCCTACCAGGCCAGCGGCATGCGCGCGATGCTCGGCCTGGCGGTGCTCGATTTTCCTTCGGCGTACGCCGTGAATGCCGATGGCTACCTGCAATCAGGCCTCGCAGTGCGCGACAAGTGGAAGCACGAGCCGCTGTTGAGCTTTTCGCTTGCGCCCCATGCGCCGTACACGGTCGGCGATGCCAGCTGGAAGAAGATCGTCGTCTATGCACGGCAACTCGATCTGCCAATCCAGACGCACCTGCTGGAGACAGGCGACGAGCGCTCGCGCAGCGAATCCGAATTCGGCATCGATCCGTTGCGGCGCTTGCATGGTCTGGGCGTGACCGGCCCGGGCTTTATCGCGGTGCACGGCACTCATCTCAAGGCCGCCGACATCGAATTGCTCGTAGCGCACGCTTGTCACATCGTGCATTGCCCGACGTCCAACCTCAAACTCGCCAGCGGCGTCGCGCCGGTGGCGGAACTGGTGCGCCGCGGCGTGAACGTCGCGCTCGGCACTGATGGCGCAGCCAGCAACAATCGACTCGACGTGTTCGGCGAGGCGCGGCTCGCGGCACTGCTCGCCAAGGGCGACAGCGGCGACGCCGGCGCGATCCCCGCAGCCGATGCACTGCAGATGGCCACCCTGAACGGCGCACGCGCGCTCGGTCTCGAGCGCGAAGTCGGCTCGCTCGAGCCGGACAAGCAGGCCGATGTGATCGCCGTCGATCTGGGCGCGGTAGCGCACGCCCCCTGCTACGATCCGGTTTCGCACCTGATCCACGTCACCGGTCGCGACCAGGTCACCGACGTCTGGGTCGCTGGCCGTCGCGTCGTGGCCGAACGCCGGCTGACGACCGTGGATACCGACGAGCTCGCCGCGCGCGTCCGCTTCTGGCAGGACCGGGTTCAGTCGCAGCAAACGTCGCCGGCGAAGTAGAATCAACCTTCTGCCGGCTGGATCGGCACCCTCCTCCAGCGTTCCGCATCGTTCGCATGGCTGAAATCATCGACAACGCCGACCCGGCCGAACTCGCCAAATTCAGCGCGCTCGCGCATCGCTGGTGGGACCCAACCAGCGAGTTCAAGCCCTTGCACGACATCAACCCCTTGCGCCTCGGCCATATCGCAGCGCAATGCGGCGGCTTCGCCGGCAAGTCGGTGCTCGATGTCGGCTGCGGCGGCGGCATCCTTGCCGAAGCGATGGCCGAGGCAGGCGCGCGCGTGGTCGGGATCGATCTGTCGGAAGCTGCACTGGCTGTCGCCCGGCTGCATCAGCTCGAATCAAAGTCGTCGGTGTCGTATCGCATGATCGCCGCCGAAGCGCTGGCCGATGAGCGCCCTTCGGATTTCGATCTGGTGACCTGCATGGAGCTCCTCGAACATGTGCCGGACCCGGCGTCGATGGTCGCAGCCTGCGCAAAGCTCGTGCGGCCCGGCGGCACCGTAATCTGCTCGACGATCAACCGCAATCCCAAGTCGTACCTGTTCGCCATCGTCGGCGCGGAATACGTGCTCAAGTTGCTGCCGCGCGGCACGCACGACTACGCGCGCTTGCTGAAGCCTGCCGAGCTGGTCGGTTTCGCCCGCCGCGCCAGGCTCGAGCTCGTGGACCTGACCGGCATGACTTACAACCCGCTCGCGCGGACCTACCGACTCGAGCCCGACACGTCGGTCAATTACATCGCGACGTTTCGCCGCGATGCCTGAGCAGCAGGCGCGCGAAAAGCGCGAAGGCGTCGCGCGCAAGCGGCCGCACCGCCTGCCGGTGCGGGCCGTACTGTTCGACCTCGACGGAACGCTGGCCGATACTGCTGCCGATCTCGGCAACGCGCTGAACCGCGTTCGAGCCGATCGCGGATTGCCGCCGTTGCCCTTGGCGACGCTGCGCCCGCAGGCCTCGCACGGTGCGCGCGGATTATTGGCGGCGGGCTTCGGCATCGGCAAGGAGCACGCCGATTTCGCGTCGCTGCGCGATGCGTTCCTCGCGTACTACGGCGAGGCGTTATGCGAACACACGACACTCTTCCCGGAGGCCGACCGCGTGCTGGCCGAGATCGAGCGCAGGGGCCTGCGCTGGGGCATCGTGACCAACAAGGCGGCGCGCTTCACCGCGCCGGTGATCGAGCGGCTCGCGCTCGCGGCGCGCGCCGGTGCGGTAATCTCCGGTGACACGACGCGGGAGACCAAGCCGCATCCGGCCCCGCTGCTCGCGGGCGCCGCAGCGCTGGCGATCCTGCCGGAACAATGCGTCTATGTCGGCGATGCCGAGCGCGACATCATCGCCGGCCGGGCCGCACGCATGCATACGCTGTTCGCCGCGTACGGTTACGTCGGCGCCGATGAAACACCCGCGACATGGAATGCCGATGGCGAACTCGACGCGCTGCCGGAGTTGCTCGACTGGCTTCCTCTGGCCGACATCGCGGCGGCGCGGGACTGACTGGCGCTCGCCAGCCGATCGCGACGCGATCAACCGGGACACGACCCCGCATTCAGGTAAAGCCATTGCTGCGGCTTGCCGTCGCGCGTTCCGGCGAGCCATACCGGCTGGCTGCGCGTCAGCGGCCGCAGTATCGTCGCCGCGATGTCGTCGGGCAGGGCCAGCGCGATGCCGTTCGCGCGCTCGACGCGGTCGCCGTTTTTCAGGCCCAGCATGCCGGCAAAGCCGCTTTGATCGCGCACGACCAGTGCGCCCGATGCCGGCGAGACCAATATCTTCCACGCGTCGGGCGCATCGATCATGCCGCCGAGGAGCTCTGCATTCAGGCGCACGACAGGCCCTTTGAACCCGGGCGGGATTGCGCAGGCGGCCGGACCGGCCGCTGCCGCAGCGACGCGCGGCCGGTCGGCGCTCGCCTGCGTACGCAGCGCAAGTTCGCGTCGAACGCCCCCCTGCAGCACGCTGACGCCGTCCGGGCGAACACTTTCGATGCGCATGCCGGGAGAGATGTCCTGACCCGCTGTCACCAGCATCGCGGCGCGCGTTCCGGCGCGCAGCAGCGCGTAGCCCTTGCCGTCTGCTTGTGCGAAGACGCCGAGCAGGCGAATATCGCCGAGGTCTGCACTGGCCGGCGCATTCGCCGGCGCGGCTCCGGCCGGGCCGAACAAGTGGGCCTCGGCAGTGCGGCGCGCGAGATCGGTTTCAGGTGCGGGCGTGGCGATGACTATCGGCTGCGGTCCGAACCAGATCCAACCCCAGTGCGCGAGCGTCAGAGCGAAGAGCGCCAGTGCGGCGAGCAATGCGACCGCCGCGGCGACGCGCCAGCGCCGCGGCGCCGGCGGCACTCCGGGGGTCACGTATAATCCGGCATTGCTCGCCACGATTCGATGCCTTCGAGTCTCAAGCCGTTGAACCCGCAGCTCGCGTTGTTGCAGCCCTATCCGTTCGAGCGCCTGCGCCAATTGTTCGCGGGCGTTACGCCCGCCGCAGCGACGTCGCCGATCAGCCTGTCGATCGGCGAGCCCAGGCACCCGACGCCGCAGTTCATTCGCGACGCGCTGACCGCGGGCAGCGTCGGCCTTTCAAATTATCCCACAACGGCTGGAGCACCCGCGCTGCGCGAGGCGATCGCGGCATGGCTCTCTCGGCGTCATCGCCTGGCCACGCTGGATCCGATGTCGCAGGTCTTACCGGTACTCGGCAGCCGGGAGGCATTGTTCGCGTTTGCCCAGACGGTCGTCGATGCGAGCCGCGTCGGCGCGACGGTGATCGTTCCCAATCCGTTCTATCAGATCTACGAAGGCGCGACGCTGCTTGCGGGAGCAGCGCCGCACTACGTCAATAGCCTTGCAGCGAATGGCTTCGCGCCGCAATGGCGCGAGATCGGCGACGCGGTCTGGGCCCGCACGCAACTCGTCTACGTGTGCTCGCCGGACAATCCCACCGGCCGCGTCGCAACGCACGACGAGTGGCGGACGCTGTTCGATCTCTCGGATCGCCATGGCTTCGTGATCGCTTCCGATGAATGCTATTCGGAGATCTATTGCGACGAAGCGCATCCCCCGCTCGGCGCGCTCGCGGCGGCCGTAGCGCTCGGTCGCGACGGCTTTCCACGGCTTGTCGTCTTCGGCAGTTTATCCAAGCGGTCGAACTGCCCGGGGCTGCGCTCGGGTTACGTCGCCGGCGACGCGGCGCTGATCAAAGCCTTCCTGCTGTACCGCACCTACCACGGGTCGGCGATGTCACCCGCGGTGGCCGCCGCCAGCATCGCGGCATGGAGCGACGAAGCGCATGTGCGAGCCAATCGCGCGCTGTACGCGCAAAAATTCGCGGCGCTGGCGCCGCGCGTCAACGCGGTGCTCACCGCGCCCACGCCCGAAGCGGCCTTCTATCTGTGGGCCAACGTCGGCGGCGACGATGCCGAGTTCGCCCGGCGCCTCTACGCCGACCAGGGCGTCAGCGTCCTTCCCGGAAGTTACCTGGGTCGAACGGTCGGCGGCGTCAATCCGGGAGCCGGCTACATTCGCATCGCGCTGGTCGCCGAATTCGACGAATGCGCCGAAGGGATCGACCGACTCGTCCGGTTCGCGCGCAACGACTAGAAAGACGGCCCGTCCGTCTCCGCCCGCGCCGTTTTATCGTGGCCGGGGGCGGCCCGTCGCCTGACCGAGTCGACGGCGACGGCGCGCGTACAATCGGCGGCCATGGCGACTATGAGCACATCCTCCGGCGACGGAAAAGCGGCGTGGTGGCAGCCGGTTTGCGCTGGATTTCGCGGCGTCTCCTGGCAGACGGTCGCGCTGATCCTGGCGATCAATACCGGTTACGCCGCGATCCTGTGGATCGAGGACCACCGCACATTCTGGCATCCGTTCATCACTGCCCAGTGTTTCGGCCTGGCCATCGCGTACATGGTCAACGCCGCGCGACCCTGGGAGCAGGCCCGTCCGCTCTGGCGTCTGCTGCCGGCGGTAGCCATCGGGACGGCCGCCGGCTTTGGGCTGCTGATCCTGGTCAAAATCCCCTTGCTGCACATGTACAGCTGGTCCGAGCTCAGCACGCGTACCAGCCAATTCGCCTGGACCGCATTCGGCGGTTTTACCAACGGCGTTTTTGTCAGTCTCTTCTTTCTGCTCAAATTCCGCGAGGCGCGGGCGCAGGCCAAAATCCTTCAGGGCGAGGCCGATCGCAATCGGCTGTCGCGGCAGGCGATCGAGGCGCAATTGAAGCTGATGCAGGCACAGGTCGAGCCGCATTTCCTGTTCAATACGCTGGCGTCGGTGCAATTCCTGACGGAGACCGACCCTCCGAAGGCCGGGCAGATGCTCGGTCACCTGCTTGCCTACCTCCGCGCCGCATTGCCGCAATTGCGCTCGGCCAGTTCGACCTTGGGCCAGGAGATCGAGCTGGCGCGGGCCTATCTGTCGATCATGCAGATGCGCATGGGGTCGCGCCTCACCTTTTCCGTCGCACTTCCCGAATCGCTGCGGGCTGCGCCCTTCCCACCGATGCTGCTGATGTCGGTGGTCGAAAACGCGGTCAAGCATGGCATCGAGCCCAAGGCCGACGGCGGTACGATCCGCATCGAAGCACAACAGGACGACGAGACGGTGACGGTGTCGGTTATCGACAGCGGCCAGGGCCTCGCCGGGCAGATCGGCCGCGGCGTGGGACTGACCAATCTGCGCGAGCGACTGCGGGCGCTATACGGCCGTCGGGCGCGCTTCTCCCTTCAGGCCGAGCCCGGCGCGGGCGTCAGAGCCACGATCGAGGTGCCGAGTGAAGCCGCAGTGGCAGGCTAGGCGCGTCACCGCGCTGATCGCCGAGGACGAGCCGATGCTGCGCGCGCAGCTGCGCGCGCGGCTGTTGCAGGCGTGGCCGGAGCTCGAGATCGTCGCCGAGGCGGAGAACGGCGAGCAGGCGCTGGCGCTGGCCGCCGAGCTCGAGCCCGAGATCGCTTTCCTCGATATCCGCATGCCGGTCAAGGATGGTCTCGACGTCGCGGCAGCGATCGGCGATGCCTGCCACGTCGTCTTTGTCACCGCTTACGACGAGTACGCGGTCAACGCCTTCGAGCAAGGCGCGGTCGACTATGTGCTGAAGCCGGTCACCCCCGAGCGTGTCGCCAAGCTGGTCGACCGGCTGAAACAGCGGCTCGCCTCGCCCCCGGCCGATCTGTCGGAGATTCTGCAGCATCTGGCGGCACGCGCGAGCACCGGTTCGCTGCGATGGATCAAGGCCTCGCTGGGGGCCACGATGCGGCTGATTCCGGTCGACGAAATCTGTTATTTCCGCGCCGAGGACAAGTACACCCGCGTCGTGACGGCCGACGGCGACGCGCTGATCCGCAAGACGATCAAGGAGCTGTTCGAAGAGCTCGATCCGGAATCCTTCTGGCAGGTGCATCGGGGAACGATCGTCAACCTGCGCGCGATCGCCCGCGTCGAGCGCGATCATCGCGACCAGCCGCTGATCGTGCTCAAGCACCGCAAGGAATCGCTGATGGTCAGCCGCACGTTCGCCCATCTATTCAAGGCGATGTAGCCGCACCAGCCGTCGTCCGAGACGCGCGACTCGAGCCCCGCCAGGAGCCCTGCGGGCGTTGCCAGCAGGTAAAATAGACGTTTTTGCTCCGCGCCGACCCGGCGCCGTGCGTCCTCCGCGATGAGCACCCTGCAGCAAACGATCGAATCCGCCTGGGAGCGGCGGGCCGAGCTTTCGCCGGCGACGGCTCCGCGCGAGGTCCGCGACGCCGTCGACGCGGTCATTGCCGACCTGGACGCGGGCCGGGTCCGCGTCGCCGAAAAGCGCGGCGGCGAATGGGTTACGCACCAATGGCTGAAGATGGCAGTCCTGCTGTCGTTTCGTCTGGCGGAAAACGCGCCGATCGGGCTGGCCGCGTCCGGAGCGCCGTTCCGCTTCTACGACAAGATACCGACCAAGTTCGCCCAGTTCGACCAGCAGGCCTTCGCCGAGGCGGGCGTGCGGGTCGTGCCCCCAGCGGTAGCGCGGCGAGGCGCGTATATCGCTCCGAACGTCGTGCTGATGCCGAGCTACGTCAACATCGGCGCCTATGTCGACAGCGGAACCATGGTCGATACGTGGGCGACCGTGGGCTCGTGCGCGCAGATCGGCCGCAACGTCCACCTTTCCGGCGGCGTGGGCATCGGCGGGGTCTTGGAACCGCTGCAAGCCAACCCCACCATTGTCGAGGACAACTGCTTTATCGGGGCGCGCTCGGAGGTCGTCGAAGGCGTGATCGTCGAGGAGAACTCGGTGCTGGGGATGGGCGTTTTCATCGGCCAGAGCACCAAGATCTACAACCGGGCGACCGGCGAGGTGGGCTACGGCCGTGTTCCCAGCGGGTCTGTCGTCGTCGCCGGGACGCTGCCCTCGTCGGAAGGCAATTGCGCACTGTATTGCGCGATCATCGTCAAGCAGGTCGATGCGCGGACCCGGGCCAAGACCAGCATCAACGAGCTGTTGCGTGCGTGACGCGCGCGTAGCTGTGGCGGGCGAGCGTCACGTTCAAACCCAACACCGGAACCGATGATGTCCGTTTCCATCAAGACCGCCGAAGAGATCGACAAGATGCGGGTCGCCGGCAGGCTCGCTTCCGAGCTGCTCGACTTCATCACGCCGCACGTCCGGCCCGGCGTCACGACCGCGGAGCTCGATCGCATCGCGCATGACTACCAGGTCAACGTGCAGCACGTCGTGCCGGCGACGCTGAACTACGCGCCGCCGGGGCACCGGCCGTATCCCGCGTCGATCTGCACGTCGGTCAATCACGTCGTCTGCCACGGCATCCCCGGCGACAAAGTGCTCAAGGCCGGCGACATCGTGAACATTGACGTCACGGTGATCAAGGACGGCTTCCACGGCGACACCAGCCGGATGTTCTACGTCGGAACGCCACCGATCCAGGCGAAGCGGCTGTGCGAAGTCACCTATGCGGCGATGTGGCGCGGCATCCGCGAGGTCAAAGCCGGCGCGAGCCTCGGCGACATCGGCTCGACGATCCAGCGTTTCGCCGAAGGCCATGGCTTTTCGGTGGTGCGCGAATTCTGCGGACACGGTATCGGGCGCCAGTTCCACGAAGAGCCGCAGGTGCTGCACTACGGCAAGGCAGGCACCGGCATGAAACTCCAGCCAGGCATGATTTTTACGATTGAGCCGATGATCAATGCAGGCCGGGCCGGCATTCGCGGCCTCGCCGACGGCTGGACGATCGTGACCGCGGACCACAGCCTCTCGGCGCAATGGGAGCATACGGTCCTGGTCACCGAGCAGGGCTACGAGGTGCTGACGCTCTCGGCCGGCGCCCCGGCCCCGCCACTCGCGGCCGCGGCCTGAATCCTTAGCGCCGTGGCTGCGACGCTCGCCACCGCACTGCCGCCGGCTGGCGCCGCATCGGCGGCGCGATGGAAGCGCGAATTGGCCGTCGGGCGAGAAGCGATTCGCGCCGCGTTTGTCAAAGACCACGCGCCGCATCGGCTGCAGGCCGCGCAATCCCGGCTGGTGGATCGCGTGCTTCGCGGCCTCTGGGCAGACATCGGCGCTCCCGCGGGCTGCGCTCTGATCGCCGTCGGCGGCTATGGCCGCGGCCAGCTCTTTCCCTACTCCGACGTCGACGTGCTGATCCTGGTGCCGGGCGCGCCGGCCGGCCCCGCTGCGGCACCCGCGATCGAGCGGTTCATCGGCCTGCTCTGGGATACCGGCGTCGAGGTCGCACATGCCGTACGCACGATTGCCGAGTGCGAGACCGAGATGGCCGGCGACATTACGATACGCACCAGCTTGCTCGAACATCGGCAGATCGCCGGGTCGCGCGCGCTCTACCAGCGCTTTCGGCGCAGCATCGCGGCAACCATCGACGCTCGCGCCTTTTACGAAGCGAAGGTGCTCGAGCAGCAGCAGCGCCACCTTCGCTACCAGGACACCGCCTACAATCTCGAGCCTAACGTGAAGGAAAGTCCGGGGGGTCTGCGCGATCTGCAGACGATCGTGTGGATCGCGCGCGCCGCGGGTCTCGGTCGATCGTGGCACGACTTTGCCGCGCGGGGCCTGATGACGGGCCCGGAGGCGCGCGAGGTCGTCCGGCAGGAGCGGCTGCTGTGCGACCTGCGCATCCGCCTGCACTATCTTGCCGGTCGTCGCGAGGATCGGCTGGTGTTCGATGTGCAGACCGCACTCGCCCGCGACTTCGGCCTGGCCGACACTGCCGAGCGGCGCGCGTCCGAACTGCTGATGCAGCGCTATTACCGGGCGGCCAAGTCGATTCGCCAGATCAGCGTCGTGCTGTTGCAGAACGTGCATTCCCGGCTGTTCCCCGCCGAGCTCGCCGCGCGGCCGATCGACGCGGATTTTCAGGCCGTCGACGAGCTGCTCGACGTCGTCGACGAACAGTTGTTCGCTCGCCGGCCGGCCGCGATATTCGACAGCTTTCTCACGCTGCAGCAGCATCCGGAGCTCAAGGGAATGTCGGCCCGCACGTTGCGCGCGCTGTGGCGAAACCGCAATCGCGTCGATGCCGCCTTTCGCCGCGACCCGGCGAATCGGGCGCGGTTCATCGACATCCTCCGCCAGCCGCGCGGCGTCACGCACGAGCTGCGCCGGATGAACCAGTACGGCATCCTGGGGCGCTATCTGCCGGTGTTCGGCCGGATCGTCGGCCAGATGCAGCACGACCTGTTCCACGTCTACACCGTCGACGAGCACATCCTGATGGTGATCCGCAATCTGCGCCGATTCACCGAGGCACAACACGCGCACGAGTATCCGATTTGCTCGCGACTGATCGCCGACTTCGCGCGGCCGGAATTGCTCTATATCGCCGGACTCTTTCACGATATCGCCAAGGGCCGGGGCGGCGATCATTCGACGCTGGGCAGCACTGACGCGCGGCGATTCTGCCGCGCCCACCAGCTTTCGCGCGAAGATACCGAGCTCGTCGCGTGGCTGGTCGAGCAGCACCTGATGATGTCGGCAACTGCACAAAAGCAGGACATTGCCGATCCGGCGGTCGTCGCAGC
>Ga0068864_100000633_pt1 | contig 29494 bp, 27 predicted proteins | sample KBSSwiS72_FD_66586 | JGI IMG/M metagenome (GOLD analysis project Ga0068864, IMG submission 66586) | Switchgrass rhizosphere microbial communities from Kellogg Biological Station, Michigan, USA - KBS Switchgrass S7-2 | ecosystem: Host-associated > Plants > Roots > Rhizosphere > Soil ...
TACATCGGCGACCTGATCCAGCGCACCGAGACCGAGCTGCTGAAGACGCCGAACCTCGGCCGCAAGTCGCTCAACGAGATCAAGGAAGTGCTGGCTTCGCGCGGGCTCACGCTCGGCGCGCGGCTGGAGAACTGGCCGCCCCAGGGGCTGGACAAACGCTGAGGCGACAAGTCAAAACGGCCTGAAGGCCGTTCAAGGTGATCGGCCCTGCGGGCCGGTCGGTGCACCCGCCAGTACCTGACACGGCTGGCGGTCTACAACAGGAAAGGAAAGCACCATGCGTCACGGACACGGACTCCGAAAGCTCAACCGCACCTCCGAGCACAGGCTCGCGATGCTGCGCAACATGTGCGTCTCGCTGCTGCAGCACGAGGCCATCAAGACGACGTTGCCCAAGGCCAAGGAATTGCGCCGGGTCGTCGAGCCGCTCATCACCCTCGGCAAGGAGCCGACCCTGGCCAACCGTCGCCTGGCGTTCGATCGCCTGCGCGACCGCGCCATCGTCGCCAAGCTGTTCGCCGAGATCGGCCCGCGCTACAAGGCGCGTCCGGGCGGCTACACGCGAATCCTGAAGATGGGCTTTCGCGTCGGCGACAACGCGCCGATGGCCTTCGTCGAGCTCGTCGACCGGCCTGTGCCGGTCGAGACCGAAGCCGCCGACAACGCCTGAGCGTCGGCGGGGCGAGCCCATGCCGGCTCCGCTGCTGCGCATCGCCGGGCTGACGAAGAAATACGGCGACGCGGTCGTCGTCGACGACCTGTCGCTCGAGATCATGCCGGGCGAGTGCCTCGGCGTGATCGGCCCCAACGGCGCCGGCAAGACGACGACGATCCGCATCTGCCTCGGCCTTGCCGGCCCCGACGCCGGCGAGATCGAGGCCTTCGGCCTGCCGCTGCCGGCCCAGGTGCGGGAGGCGAAGAAGCGGATCGGCGTCGTCAGCCAGTTCGACAGCCTCGACCCCGATTTCACCTGCGCAGAGAACCTTCGCGTCTACGGCGCCTACTTCGGCCTACCGCGCGCCGTGATCGACGAGCGCGTGCCCAAGCTGCTCGAGTTTGCGGCGCTGCAGTCGAAGGCGGGCGCGAAGCCGGGCGAGCTCTCCGGCGGCATGAAGCGGCGGCTGTCGCTCGGACGCGCGCTGGTCAACGACCCCGACCTGCTCATTCTCGACGAGCCCACCACCGGCCTCGACCCTCAGGCCCGGCACCTGATGTGGGAGCGGCTGCAGAACCTGCTGCAGCAGGGCAAGGCGATCCTCCTGACGACGCACTTCATGGACGAGGCCGAGCGCCTCTGCGACCGCCTGATCGTGCTCGACCACGGCAAGAAGATCGCCGAAGGCTCGCCGCGCAAGCTGATCGCCGAGCACCTCGAGACCGACGTGGTCGAGGTCTACGGCGAGGGTGCGGCCGCGGCTGCGGCCACGCATGCAGCGCTCGCCGAGCGGGTCGAGACCAGCGGCGAGACCGTCTTCTTCTACCTGCGCAACGCCAAGCCGCTGCTCGAGGCGCTGGCCGACGACCACAGCATCCGCTACCTGCACCGACCGGCGAACCTCGAAGACCTGTTCCTGAAGCTGACCGGCCGGCAGATCCGCGACGACGCCTGACGACGACCATGCTCGTGTCCTTCTACGCCGCCCCCCGCCTCACGCGCAGCTTCTGGCCGGTGGTGATGCGCAACCTCCTGGTGTGGAAGAAGCTCGCGGGCCCCAGCATCCTCGGCAACATCGCCGAGCCGCTGATCACCCTGGTCGCTTTCGGCTATGGCGTCGGCTCGCTCATCGGCCAGATCGGTGGCATGCCCTACATCCAGTATCTGGCCTCCGGCAGCATCGCCGCCAGCGCCGCCCTGGCGGCCACTTTCGAGGCGCTGTATTCGGCGTACTCGCGAATGGCTGTGCAGAAGACATGGGATTCGATCCTGAACGCGCCGATCGCGCTCGACGACATCGTCTTTGCCGAAATGCTCTGGGCGGCGATCAAGGCGCTGTTCTCCTGCGCTGCAATCCTGATCGTCATCTTCCTGCTCGGCATCAGCCGGGCGCCGACGATGCTGCTGGCGCTGCCCGTGCTCGGTCTTGCCGGCATCACGTTCGCGTCGATTGGCCTCATTTTCAACGCCGTTGCCAAGGGTTACGACTTTTTTACCTATTACTTCACCCTGGTCATCACGCCGATGACCTTCCTTTCCGGCGTCTATTTCCCGATCTCCCAGATGCCGCCGTGGCTCCAGGGCGTGGCCGAAGTGCTGCCGCTCAAGGCCGCGGTCGACCTGGTTCGTCCACTGGTTCTCGGAAGCTGGCCCGCCGATCCCTTGGCGCCCCTGCTCATCCTGACGGCGTACGCGGCTTGCGGCTACTATCTGGCACTCGTGCTGACCCGCCGCCGGTTCTTCAAGTGATGACCCGATTCGCTTCAGTTCTCACGCGGCTCGCCCTGGTGGCACTCGCTGCCCTTTGCCTCTGGCGGCCCGCGCTCGCCGTCGACGACTTCCTCGAGCCGGAGAAGGCATTCCAGTTCTCGGCCCGGCAGCTCGATCCGAAGACGATCGAGATCACGTTCGACATCGCCCCCGGCTACTACCTCTATCGCGAGCAGTTCAAGTTCCAGGCCGAGGGCGCCACCCTCGGTCGGGCGCAGATCCCGCCCGGCAAGGTCAAGTGGGATCAGACCTTCGAGAAAGAGGTCGAGACCTACCGCAACGTCCTGAAGATCACCCTGCCGGTGATGCGTGCGCCGGCCAAGTTCCGCCTGGTCGCCACCAGCCAGGGCTGCGCCGACGCGGGCTTGTGCTATCCGCCGATGCAGAGCGGCGCCAACGTCAGCCTGGCCGGCTTCGGCGGCGCCGGCATCGTCACCCCCGCTGATCCCCCGGGTCCGGTCGCGCGCGGCTCCCGATCGGGATCGACGTCGGCGGCGCTTTCCAGTGCCGCCGGCGGCGAGCTCGGCGCGATCGAGTCGGTGCTGCGCGGCGGCACCTTCTGGTCCATCGTCGGCGCGTTCTTCATCGCCGGCCTGCTGCTGTCCCTCACGCCGTGCGTGCTGCCGATGCTGCCGATCGTCTCGTCGATCATCGTCGGCCATGCCGGCTCGGGCGCCGCCTTCGCCGGCGTGCCGGCGGGCGCCGTCGGCGGCGGCGCTGCGGCCGCGAGCCGGCCGATGACCCGCCGCCGCGGCTTCGGTCTCGCGGCCTCCTATTCCTTCGGCATGGCGGTTGTCTACACCCTGTTCGGCGTCGCTGCCGGGCTGGCGGGCGAGGGCCTCGCCGCGGCGCTGCAGAACCCCTGGGTGCTGGGCGCCTTCGCCGTCGGGCTGGTGGCGCTGGCGCTGTCGATGTTCGGCCTCTACAACGTGCAGATGCCGCCGGCGCTGGCCTGCAAGTTCGCTTCGACCGCGCAGCGCATGCCCGCCGGTCGCGCTGCCGGCGTGTTCGCCATGGGCGGCGTGTCGGCGCTCATCGTCAGCCCCTGCGTTGCCGCACCGCTTGCCGGCGCCTTGCTCTACCTCAGCCAGACCCGCGACGTCTGGCTCGGCGGCACCGCTCTGTTCTCGCTGGCGGTCGGCATGAGCGTTCCGCTCCTGCTCGTCGGCGCGTCGGCCGGGGCCTTGCTGCCTCGGGCCGGCGCCTGGATGCTCGAGGTCAAGGCCGTGTTCGGCCTGCTCTTGCTCGGCGTCGCCCTCTGGACCGTGCAACCGGTGCTGCCGGGCTCGCTCGCCCTGGCGCTCTGGGGCGCGCTGGCGCTCGGCGCCGCGGCGATGGTGATCGTCAACGGCCGGCGTGCAACGCCCGCCACGAGCAACGGCGCCCCGGCGCCCTCGACCTTCCTGCCGCGGCGCGCCTGGCGCCACGCGCTCGGCGCCCTGCTGGGACTGGTCGGCGTGCTCCAGATCGTCGGCGCGGCCTCGGGCGGCACCGATCCGCTGCAGCCATTGGCGCGCTTCGCCGCCCGCAGCGAGCTCGCCGGCGCCGCCGACGTGCCGCAGTTCACGGCGGTGCACAGCGTCGCCGAGCTCGACGCCGCCCTGAGCTCGGCGGGCCGGCCGGCGATGCTCGATTTCTACGCCGACTGGTGCGTCTCCTGCAAGGAGATGGAGCGCTTCACCTTCGCCGATCCGGTGGTGCAGCGGCGCCTTGCCGGCGCGCTGCTGCTGCGTGCCGACGTGACCGCCAACAGCGCCGAAGACCGCGCTCTGCTGCGCCGCTTTCGCCTGTTCGGTCCGCCCGGAATGATCTTCTTCGACGCCGAGGGGCGGGAGATCGGCGCCGCCCGCACGGTCGGATTCCAGAAGACCTCCAAGTTCCTCGAGACGCTGGGCGCGGCAGGCCTCTGAGCAGCGGCGGCGAAGGCCGCTCTGGTATACTGCAAGGCTCAGTCGCGAGGTGGAGCAGTCTGGTAGCTCGTTGGGCTCATAACCCAAAGGTCGCAGGTTCAAATCCTGCCCTCGCAACCACGAATTCGCGGCAGTCCCGCATCAAGACGCCAACCTCCGGGTTGGCGTTTTGCTTTGTCGAACCTGCCTCTAAGGGCAATGGACAGCCAGACCCCCGGCCGCCAAAGTTCGCCGCTGGCGGCGACCCGGAGGCGAGCGATGAATTCTCCTGTTCGGACCGATCTCGTCCTCGAACGGCGCTTGTCCTCGAGGCTGATCGACGTCTTCATCCGCGCCTGCCTGATCCTGGCGCTGGCGATCCTCTGCTACGACATCTTCTCGCCCTTCGTCACGTTGATGGCGTGGGCCTTGATCCTTGCCGTGTCGCTCTATCCCGCCCATCGGATGCTCGCCCGTCGCCTGGGCGGCCGGGATGGCTTGGCGGCGACCTTGATGGTGCTGATCGGCATCCTCGTGATCGTCGCCCCGACGACCGTGCTGGGCATGGCCCTCGGCGACTCGATCCAGGGCTTCGCCGAGCGCCTGAGCGATCACAGCCTCCAGGTTCCCGAGCCGCCGGCGAGCGTCGCCGGCTGGCCGCTGATCGGGCCGAAGGCACACGCGCTCTGGTCGCAGGCGCACACCGACCTGCCGTCGCTCCTCATGAGCTTGCAGCCCTACCTCGGCGACATTTCCAAGAAGGCGCTGGGCGCGGCCGCCGCCCTCGGCGGCTCGGTGGTGCTGTTCCTGTTTTCCTTCGCCATCGCCGGGGTCATGATGGCCTTCGGCGAGGGGGGTGCGGCCGGCATCCGCTCGGTCTTCGACCGCATCGTCGGCGTCGAGCGGGGCGAGCGCTTCACCCAGCTCTGCACCGCGACCATCCGCGCCGTCGCCCAGGGCGTTCTCGGCGTGGCGCTGATCCAGGCGATCGTCGTCGGCCTGCTGCTGCTGTTCGCCGGCATTCCCTTCGCGGCGGCGCTGGCGGCGGTCGTGCTCGTGCTCGGCATCGCGCAGCTGCCGGCGCTGCTCGTGACCCTTCCGGTCATCGCCTACATCTGGTGGAGCCCTTCCTACGGCACGGGTGCAGCGGTCATGCACACGGTCCTGCTCGCTCTCGCGGGAATGCTGGACAACATCCTCAAGCCGCTGCTGCTCGGCCGCGGGGTCGAAGCGCCGATGCCGGTCGTCCTGATCGGCGCGCTCGGCGGCATGGCGACCAGCGGCATCCTCGGGATGTTCCTCGGCGCCACCCTTCTCGCCCTCGGCTACCAGATCTTCATGTCGTGGGTCGACGCGAATCCGGATGTCGACCAGGTTCCCGTCGAGCAGCCGGTCCTGGAGCAGGAAGCGCCCTGAGGCGATTCCTTCGCGGTCGCGCGCGGCGCGGGCCCGGCCGGCCTCGGGCTACCAGCGCCAGGTCGCGCCGAGCATCGGCCCGCTGAATTGCAGCTTCTCGACCGGGTCGCCCGACTTCAGCTTGTAGTCGAGCACGCGCCAGAGGGCGAGGACCTCGCCCCATTGAAACGCGTAGCGGATGCCCGTGGCCGCCTGCCAGGTGCGTTCCGAGTCGCCGGTGCCGATGTCGGCATAGAAAGGCACCGACCAGGGACTGTCCGCGCCGCCCAGCGCCACTCGACCGCGCAGGCCGACGATGCCGTCGATCAGGGTCTTGTCGGCCTTGTTGCTGCCGGTGCGGCTGGCCGGATCCAGCGGCCCGAGGTCGCCGGTGATGCTCCAGCTGCTGGAGCGGCGAATGTCGAGCAGGCGGGCACCGCCCAGCCCATCAAGAGTGAAGGCCGGGCTGGAGACGAAACGATACTGCCCGCCCACGGTCCACGAGATGCCCTTGAGATTCCAGTCGATGTCGGCCGTGGTGCCGACCGGTAGGCCGCTGTCGCCGATCGTGAACTTCCGGGTCTGGCTCCGGTCGCCGCCGAAATCGAGATAGATGAAGTCGGTGAAGGCGCCCCATTGGCCGTTGTGTGCCTCGAGCGAGCCCATGACGGTGAATTTCAGGTGCTCGAGGACGTCGAAGTTGATCGTCGTGCCGCCCGAATCGGCGGGCACCCTCGTCTTTCCGCTCACCGAGGGCACGTAGAAGTAGAGGGTCGCGCCGTAGCGCCAGGGGCCTGCATCCGGCGTCGACTGCGCCGAGGCGGAGACGGAAACCAGGGCGCCGAGCAAGAGGGCGCTGCCCCGAAGGGACAGGGAGCGGGAAGCGGTCATGAGGAGGCCCGGTTGTGCGTTCTGGTCAGCTGTCCGCGGGGGCGAAGTCGCCGCCGAGCGCCAGGTGCAACTGCACCCGCTGCACCCGCTGCTCGGTCTGCACCCGGAGCAGCGACATGCTCACCGCGTAGGCCGCGAGCTGCTGCTGGGTGACACTGCGCAAGTCCTTCGAACCGACCCGAAAGCGCACCTGCTCCAGCTCGAGCGCGCGCCGGCTGTCGCTCAGGCCCTGGCGCAGCACCAGCTCTCGGGAGGCGAGCGACGACTCGCTCGCCAGCGCGGTCTCGACCTCGTTGAAGGCCTTGAGCGCCAGCTGGGCGTAGGCCGCCCCGGCCTGCTTCTGCTCGGCGGTGCGCAGCTCCACCTGGGCCTCGAGCTGGCCGGCGTTGAAGATCGGGAAGAAGATCGAGACGGCGCCGCCGGCGCTCGGATCGGAGTCGGTCTTGAGCACGAAGGTGTTGCTGGTGAGCGATGACAGCGCCGCGCTCAGCGAGATTCGCGGCAGCCGGGCGGCGCGCGCCTCTCCGACGCGCGCAAACGAGGCGGCGAAGCGCCGCTCGGCGGCGACGATGTCGGGCCGGCGCTCGAGCAGATCCGACGGCACGCCCGTGGTGACCGGCGGCGGCAGCGCGATCAGCCCCGCCGGCAGCTCGATCTCGGCGGCCGGATAGCGGCCGAGCAGCACCTCGAGCGCCCGGCGCGATTGCGTCAGCGCAAAGTCGATCTGCAGGGCTGTGTCGCGATAGCTCTGGAGGTCGGCGCGGGCGAGGGCGACATCGGCTTCGGCACCGATGCCGAACCGCAGCCGATCCTCGGCGAGCCTGACGATGGTTTCGGAGGCGCTCAGCACGTCGGTGATCAGGCGCTTCTGCAGCATGTTCTCGCCGGCGAGGAACCAGGCCTTGGCGAGTGCGGCGACGATCGACTGCCGCGCGGCGCGCTGGTCGGCCTGTGCCGATGCGTACTGCGCGTCGGCGGCCGCCGTGCCGTAGCGCACCCGGCCCCAGAGGTCGAGCTCCCACGAGGCAGACACCACGAGACCGGCGAGGCCCTCGGACCCGTTCGCCTTGCCGCTGGCCCGCCCGGTGAAGCTCACTTCCGGCCATTGCGCGCCGCCGGCCGCCTTGAGCGCCGCCGCGGCGATCGCGACCCGCGATTCGGCGATCCGCAGATCGGCGTTGTAGAGCAGCGCCTCGTCGGCCAGCGGCGGCAGCCGCGGGTCGTCGAAGCTCTTCAGCCAGCCAGCCTGCACCTGGGCGGTCATGCCGCCGGCCCGATAGGCGGAGGGCAGGGACGCGTGCGCGAGCTCGGTCTCCGACAGCTCCTTGGGAGTCGGCGGCGAGTTCAGGGCACAGCCCGGCAGCGCGACGGCGGCGGCGAACGTCAGCAGCCGTCGCCGCCCGGAAGCGGCGGAATCGAGGCGAGCGCGAGCGTGCCTCATGCTCAGTGCAGCTTCAGGATCAGGTAATCGGTCTTCGCGCTCACCCGCAGCAGCACCTTGCGCAGGATGTGCAGGAAGGCAAGATGCTCGGTGAAGATGGCCCCCTGGCCGATCGCTCCGGCCGGCAGGAAGATGTCCGCGTCACGCGGGTCGACCGTCAGCTTGACCGGAAAGCGCCCCGGCGGCACCGGCGCGGTGCCCGTCGTCGGCAGGGACGCGCTGATGAGCGACTGGCCCTGGCCCTGGGCCCAGATGATCGAGTCCACCTTGGCCTTGAACACCTTGCCGGGAATCACCGGGAGAACGAACTCGGCCTCGTTGCCGGGGTCGATCTGGTGCAGCTCGTTCTGGTTGTACAACGCGATCACCTGGTAGGTGTTCTCCACGAAGGTCATCGCCGGCGTGATCGGGAACGCGGCCGTGAACGAGCCGGCGCGCAGCTGCACGTTGATCGCATAACCGTCCGAGGGCGCCACTACGGTCGTCTGCGAGAGCTGCCAGCGGGCGTTGTCGAGCTGGGCCCGGACCTGCGCCACCGGCGCATAGACGTTGCCGACCTTGCCGCCGATGCGCTGGCGCACCTGGCGCTCGCTGGCCGCGGCCTGCACTTCGTTGCCGCGCGACTGCGCCAGCACGCCGCGCGCGGTCTCGAGCTGCGCCATCAGCGTCTTGGCATCGGTCTCGGCGGTCTCGAGGGCAAACCGGTCGCCGGCACCGCGGCGCACCAGCTCGCGGTTGTCCTCGACCCGCTTCAGCGTGAAGTCGAGCTTGGCCTGGACTTCGTGCACCCGCGCCTCGGCCTGCTGCACCGAGCCGCGCGCTGCGGCGAGGCCACCGCCGGCGCCGCCCAGCTGCTCTTCGAGCTCTCTCGAGCTCGCTTCGGCATTGGCGAGCTGCGCTTCGAGACCCTTGACCGCCAGCTCGTACGGCGTCGGGTCGATCTTGAACAGCACCTCGCCCTTCTTGACCAGGCGGTTGGGCTCCACCGGCACCTCGAGCACCCGGCCGCCGACCTGCGGCACGACGTTGACCACCGGCTTGATGACGCGCACATCGGCGGACGACGGCGCGAACACGTTGAGCAGCAGGATCATCAGCGTCAGCGCGACGACCGGGATGGTGATGACGATCACCATCGACGTGGTATTCCACGGCAGCCACTTGAACTTGAAGAAGATCAGCCAGACGCAGAGCGCGTACAGGCCGAGGATGAGTGCGTCCATCAGGCGGCCCCTTCCGCTGCCCGGGTCTCGAGCCGCGGCGGCGTATCGAGCCGCTGGCGCAGGGCGCCGAGCTCGGGCGGCAGGGCGCCGCGTGCCGCAATGGAGTCGAGCTCGGCGCGCAGGTGCACCATCTCGTCCTCAGAGAGCTTGCCTTCGGCGGCCCGCTCGGCCATTTCAAGGTGATAGCTCTCGGCCTTGTCGGTGCCGTAGGCGAGGCGGTAGTGGGTCGGCTTGGTGTAGGCCCACAGCCACGCCAGCGGCCAGAGCAGGCCGCCGAAGACCAGCGACAGCAGGCACAGGGTGTGGATCGCCTGGGCCTGCGGGTGGTGCCGCTTGTGGGCGATCTTCTCGGGCATCACATGGACGATCCAGAACAGCGCGATGGCGAAGGCAGGGACCACGGCCAGGACGAACCAGGCGATGCCGTCGGCGACCGCGTCGAGGGTGTCGCCGGAAAACATCGATGCCCGTGCCGGCGACGCGGCCAGCAGCGAAAGGACGAGCAGCGCGGTACGCAACGCCGGCGCCGCCGATGCACGGTATGAAATGTCGGGACGCAAGATGAACCTCCGGGCGGTCAGCGAAAACGGCGAGCGACGACGCAAGACGCCGGGCAACGATACGCGAGAAAAATCATCGCCTCCTGGGACGGGCGTTGACAACAGCCCTTAGGGGAAGGCCGGCGCCCGCTGGACGCCGGCGCTCAATTGCCCGAAAGTCCCATTGCGGCCCGTTCCGGGGCCGGGTAGTGTGCCTCGTCATGATGTCCGATCCGAACCCCTTGCAAAAACTCTCGCGCTCGAAGACGCTTCCGGTGGCGCTGCTGCTCGTGCTCCTCGCCGGTGCCGCCCAGGCCGTATCCGGTTACGACACTTTCAACAAGATGCCGGCCTCGAGCTTCAGCAAGGAAGACACGGCCTTGATGATGGCGCGCGTCGACCAAGCCCTGAAGGCGGAGAAGGACGGCGAGACGCTGGAGTGGAAGAGCGACGCCACGCCGGCATCCGGCAGCGTCACGCCGCTGGCGCGGTTCACTGCGGACGGCCTCCCATGCCGGCGCCTGCGCATCGTCAACGTCTACGGGAGCAACAAGGCGCAGGGCGTCTACAAGTTCTGCGAGAAGCCGCCCGGCAAGTGGAAGCTGCTCGGACCTGACCCCGGCTGAAGCGGCCGGGGCGCTGCGCGCGCGGCGAGGCCTGCACCGTTCGACGATCGTCAGGTCGCCGCCTTCTTCACGGCCGCCTGCAGCGCCGCCGATTCCGGCTTGGTTGCGGCTTGCCTGACCAGGATTTCGGCCGGCGTCACCTTCTTGCCGTAGTAGGCGGAGTTCAACCCCTTGCGCACGTCGAGCACGGAGCCGTCGATGGCCAGGCCGGCGAACGCGCCCTTGACGGTCGAGTAGGCAACGAAGTCGGTGTCCAGCGCGATCCCGGCCCCGGTGCCTTTCGGGCCGATCGCGACCGAGGCATCGCCGCCGACCTTGACCTTGCTCGCGTAGAGCGAGTCCAGGGCCTTCTGCGAGTTGACGATCATCACCACCTCGGCGGCCGACGCGCCGGCCTGGAAGCCGAGGCTGGCCGAGCCCATGGTGTAGAAGGCCGGGCCGATCCACTTGTTGGTCTTGGTGTCACGCACCAGCAGCACGCCCGAGCCGCCGGAGCCGCCGAGAATGAAGCCGGCCTTGAGCACCTGCGGAAAGATCAACACCCCCCGTGCCTTGGCGAGCGCGGGAGAGAAGGTCGGGAAGTCCGGATTGCGGCCGATGTCGCCGATCGTCGCCTGGGCCTTCGTCACCAGCTCCTTGGCGTCGCTGGCGTCGGAGGCCCGGGCGGTCGGGCTGGCGATCGTCGCCACCGCCACGGCGAGGGCGGCGCCAGCGACGGTGAGGCTTCTGCGCGTCATGTTCATCCTGTGTCCTCGGGTCGTGCCGGCCGAGGGGGCCGGCTTTCCGTGTTCGGTTTCGAAATCCTGTCACGGCGCGGGCGCTCTTGGCCGCCTGAGGCACTGCCCCTTGGGGCAATGCCGGCCATTGCACGAAGGTGCAATAGCTCCGTGCCGGGCATGCGGCTACGGTGCGGCCGGTGAGTCGCGAATCGTCCCGACCCTTGCGAATCCTCCCCTGGCTGGTGGCAACGGTGATCGGCGGATCCTCGGGTCTGGCGGTCGCCCAGGCCGAACAGAACACCGAAGAGCGCTTCGACGAGGCCCGTGCCAATCCCACGCCGGTCGGCCGCCAGGGCAACTGGGTGATCGTGCCGATTCCGGTCGTCAACCCGACCATCGGCAACGGGCTTCAACTGGCGGCGCTCTACCTGCATCCCAAGAGCACCGTCGACGAGTCGTCACCGGGGGACACGTCCGGGCTGGTGACGATGGCCACCGACAGCGGTGCGCGCCTGTTCGGCGCGTTCCACGACAGCAGTTTCGCCAACGATCGCTTTCGCCTCAACGCGTTTGCCGGATCGGGGAAGTTCAACCTGAAGTTCTATGGAACCACCGAGAACTCCCAGCTCGCCGACAACCCGCTTCCCTATCAGATGGACGGCGTGATCGGCCAGGTGCGCGGCGCGGTGCGGATCCACGGCACGGAGAACTGGTTCGCAGGGCTGACCTACCAGTTCCTGCAGTCCACGCTCACCTTCAAGACCTCGGAGGTGAATCCGGAGCAGCCCGACGTGCCGCGGAACTTCCACAGCGCCGGCCTCGGCCCGCAGCTGACCTACGACAGCCGCGACAGCAACTACTACCCGCAGCGTGGCCAGTACGCGCGTGTGTCGTGGCTGAATTTCGGCAGTCGCTGGGGCGGGGACTTCGAGTTCGACAAGATCGATGCCTTCTACAACCACTACCTGCCGCTCGACCCGTCCTCGCTGGTGGCCTTTCGGGTCCGGCTGCAGGATTCGAGCGAGGGGACGCCGTTCTTCGCCCTGCCGACGCTCGACATGCGCGGCTTCTCCGCCGACCGCTACCGGGCCAACGACACCCTGTCGGTCACTGCCGAATGGCGCCACAGGTTCACCGATCGCTGGGGCATGGTGGCCTACGCCGAAGCCGGCCGGTTCGCGCCGAGCGTGCACCAGCTGGCCGACGGGCGAACCATCAAGACCTTCGGCGGCGGCGTGCGCTGGCGGGTGACGGCCGAGCGCGACATGAATGTCGGCCTCGACTATGCCGTCAGCAGCGATGATCGAGCGGTATTCATCCAGATCGCCGAGCGGTTCTGAGCACGCATTCACGACCTCCTGACGAAGGATCCGCCATGGGCCTGCATCGTTCCTCGACCGTCTCGGCCTGGCTCCTGGCGATGGCGATCGGCATCGCCGGCTGCGCGCCGCTGCCGCCGCTCGACGGCCGGACGGCCTCGTATGCGCTGCAGGACACCGCAGGCACGACGCTCGGCCAGGCCATCGCGCCGGAGGTGGCGCGCCATCCCGGGCTGACCGGCATCGAGCCGATCACCGATGGGCGCGTCTCCCTCGGCATGCGCCTGGCGCTGCTGCGCGCCGCCAACCGGTCGATCGACATCCAGACCTTCATCTGGCATGCCGACAACAGCGGCACGCTGCTCTACGAAGAGGTTCTGCGCGCGGCCGAGCGGGGCGTGCGGGTTCGCCTCCTGCTGGACGACGTGAACATGCAGGGGCTGGATCCGATCTTCGCCTTGCTCGATGCCCAGCCGAACATCCAGCTCCGGCTCTACAACCCGTTCACCAGCCGCGGCTCGCGCGGGCTCGGCTTTCTCGGCGACTTCGAGCGCCTGAACCGGCGCATGCACAACAAGTCGTTCACGGTCGACAACCAGGCCGCGATCGTCGGCGGCCGCAACCTCGCCGACGAGTACTTCGAGGCCGGGGAGGGCCTGAGCTTCGCCGACGTCGATGTCCTCGCGGTCGGCGAGGCGGTGCGCGGGATCTCGGCCGAGTTCGACCTTTACTGGAACAGCGGCTCGGCCTACCCGGCGCGGCTCATCATCGATCGCGAGCCGGTCGTCGGCCGGGCCGAGTTCGCCGCGCGGGCGCAAGCCATCAACGAGAGCCCCACGACCCGCGCCTACGCCGACGCCGTGACGCGAACCCCCCAGGTGCAAGCCTTGCTGGAGCGGCGGCTGTCGTTTGAATGGACGGCGGCGCAGGTCGCCCACGACGACCCCGAGAAGACCCTGGACCTGGACGACGAGCAGCACTTACAGTTGCTGCCGAAGCTGATCAAGTTCTTCGGCCCGCCGGAGAGGGAGCTGGACCTGGTGTCGCCCTACTTCGTGCCGGGCGAATTCGGCACCGCGGCGCTCGTCGCCCTGGCCCGGCGCGGTGTGCGGGTGAGGATCCTGACGAACTCGCTCGCCGGCACCGACGAGGTATCGGTGCACTCCGGCTATGCGCGCCGGCGCAAGGAGCTGCTGCGGGCGGGGGTGCAGCTGTTCGAGATCAAGCCGAGCGCGGCGCCGATCCTCAAGCGCGGCGAGGAGATCGGCAAGCATTCGACGGCCGGGCTGCACGCCAAGACCTTCGCCGTCGACCAGCGCCGGGTGTTCGTCGGCTCGTTCAACTTCGACCCGCGCTCGGCCAAGCTGAACACGGAGATGGGACTGATCATCGACAGCCCGTCGCTCGCCCAGGGCCTGTCGAGAACGCTGGACAACGCCCTGCCCGGGCTGGCTTACGAGGTCACGCTCGACGCCAATGGCTCGCTCCTGTGGCACGACGGCCTCGGCGCGACGCTGGACGACGAGCCCGAGACCGGCTGGGGCCGGCGCCTGAAGGTCCATATCTTCTCGTGGCTGCCGATCGAGTGGCTGCTCTGAGGCCCAGAAGCTCACCGCGAGGCTGATTTGCCGAGGAATCGCCTCCCCCGCGCCATCAATTCATGGTCTGGACGAGTCGCCCATGAAGCGGTTGCGCCGGCCGGGCGTTGTGCGGATAGATCCTGGCGAATGTCGCCGTCTGGGCCTCGGCGATCTTGACCGGCGTCTTCAGCACGAACCAGGTGACGCCTTCGCTGCAGGGCGGCGTCGTCAGCGAACCCTGGAACGTGTAGTACCGGTGGTCGGGCGGCAGGAGCTGGCTGGCGTCGATCTGCACGTCGGCGACATCGCGCTCCTTCTCCTTTTCCTTCGGGATGTTCTTCCAGAGGGTGTCGATCAGCTCGCTGGCGCCGCCCTTGTCGAGCAGCACCGCTACCACGGCGAGCTTGCCGGCGGCATCGCGATGCACCAGATGCGCCACCATGGCGTGCGCCCTGCCGTTGATCTTCTCCTCGCTCGGACGGTGAAAATGGAACTGGATCAGCTCGTAGCGCGTGCCGCCGACCTCGATGGCGCTACCCGGCGCATAGTTCACCTGGATGGTGTGGCCGTTGTCGACGATCTTCAGCGGCGACGGCCGGTACTCGAACCGGATCGCCGGCAGGTCGGCGACCTTGGCGTCGCGGATGTCGATCGGCGACTGCAGGTGGCCGAGCTTGCAGGCGCTGAACTCGGGGTCGAGCGAGGCCCAGGCCGCGGGGCCGCCGTGACCTTCGTAGCCCCAGTGATGGCTGTCCTCGGCCAGGGCCGGGCCGGCCACGCCGAGTACGCCCAGAAGGCACAGCCGCATCAGTTGCTGGCAGAGCGTCATCGGAGCTCTCCTCGGGTCAGGCGGTCAGCCGCCGAATCGTCTCGAGCACCTCGGCACCGGAGTCGTTCTTGCGGAAGTAGGCGGCACAGCCGGCGGCCTCGGCGCTGGCCCGCGTTTCCGGATCGTCGTGCGCCGTGATGTAGATGACCGGCGCGTGGCGGATCTCGGTGGCGGCGAGAGTCTTGGCCAGCTCGATGCCGGACATGCCGCCGAGCTGGACGTCGAACACCATGCAGTCGAACTGCGGGCGCTTGCTGTCGGCCAGGAAGGCCTCGGCCGAGGCGTAGGTGATGGGCTGGATGCCGGCGGAGCGGAGCAGGCGAGCGAACGAGCGGCAGACGCTCTGGTCGTCGTCGACCACGGCGACGTAGATGGTGGGGGTGCTGCTCATCAAGAGACCGTGCGGTGCACTTTCCGCGACGGGCTCTCTTCCGTCTATTGCCCCTAGGGGAAGGTCGATCCGGGCGGAACCGGTACGCCGGCCTCCTGGGCGAGCCGGGTGAGGGCGGCGACGGAGCGGACGCCCAGCTTGGTCATGATCGATTTGCGGTGAACCTTCACGGTTCGCTCGTGGATTCCGAGGTCGCCGGCGATCTGTTTGTTGAGCCGGCCCTGCAGCACCAGCCCGAGGACTTCGTGCTCGCGCGGGCTGATCGTCTCGAAGCGATGGTGAACCTCGTCGTGGCGGGAGCGCTCGACGCGCTCGCGGGCGTCACGCGCCAGCGCCCGGCGCACTGCATCGAGCAGCTGCTCCTTGGGAGCGCGCTTTTCCAGGAAGTCCTCGGCGCCGCCGCGCATCGCCTGCACCGTCGAGGCGGTGTCGGCATGGCCGGTCAGGAAGAGCAGGGGCAGCGGATGCGGGGCCCGGGCCAGGGCGGCCTGCAGGTCGAGCCCGCCGATCTCGGGCATCTGCAGATCGACCACGACACAGCCGGGCGCGTCCTCGTCGCGCTCGGCGAGGAAGTCGCTGGCCGACACGTAGGTCTTGACCGCGAAGCCGCTGGCGCGCAGCAGCCGGGACATCGCTAGGAGGAAAGGCCCGTCGTCGTCGACGACGTGGACGATGGGTTCGCTCATGCTCGATTCCTGGAACCGGTCGACGAATGCCCCGGGAGGGTGGATCTGCCGCATTTAAGCATGTCGCGGCCGCCAAGCCCTGTGGCGTCAGGCCCAGGCGGCGACGGGCAGGGTGAAGCGGAAAGTGGCCCCCCGGACGGCGTTGTTCTCCGCCCAGAGACGGCCGCCGTGGGTCTCGACGATGCTGCGCGAGATCGCCAGCCCCATGCCGATGCCGGTCGACTTGGTGGTGAAGAACGGGTCGAAGACGCGGTCGATCTGCGCCGCGGGAATGCCGCTTCCGCTGTCGGCGACGCTGATCTCGAGGGTTTCGGGGCCCTCGCGCCGGGCGGTCACCGCGACCGTGCCTTGCCGATCGCCGTCGGACCTCAGCGCGTCCATGGCGTTGAGGATGAGGTTGAGCAGCACCTGCTGGATCTGTACCCGGTCGCCGTGCACCGGCGGAAGGTTCGGCGCCACCTCGAGATGCATCGCGACATGGCGTGCGGCTGCGTCCTGACGCACCAGCATCGCCACGTCGCCGAGCACCTGGCTCAGGTCGAGCTCGGTCATCGCCACTTCCTGGCGCCGCAGCAGGCTGCGCATGCGGTCGATGACCGCTCCGGCGCGCTGGTCGTCCTTGCGGATGTCCTCGAGGATGGCGGTGATCTCGGCCAGGTCGGGCGACGGGTCCTGCATGAAGAGCGACGCGGCCTCGGCATTGCGCAGGATCGCCCCCAGCGGCTGGTTGATCTCGTGCGCCAGGGCCGAGGCGAGCTGGCCCATCACCGAGACCCGGCCGACATGGGCGATGTCCTGGCGCAGGCGCAGCGTCTCCCGCTCCTGCTGCTTTCGCGCCGTGATGTCGATGCAGGCGCCGCGGGTGCGCAGCGCCCGGCCGCGGGCGTCGAAGGCGACCCGGCCGATCGCCGCGATCCAGCGCGTCCGCCCATCGGGTAGCGCCAGCCGCAACTCGGTGTGGTAGTGGCCTCCCTCCCGGGTCGCCTGTGCCAGCCGGTGGTCGAAGGCGGCGCGATCGTCGATGTGGATCCGTTGCAGCAACGCCGGCAGGGCCAGCGGCTCCTCCGGCGAAAAGCCGAACAGCTCGCGCCACTTCCTGCTCACCCGCACGGTGCCCGTGGCGAGGTCACGGCTCCAGGTCCCCAGGTTCGCCGCCTCCGCAGCCAGTGTCGCCTGCAGCTCCCGTTCGTCCAGCGCGGTGGCGAGCTGTCGGGCACGCAGCAGATCCCGGCTGAGCGCGTAGCCGGTGACGAGCATCACCCCGAGCGAGAACAGGCTGACCATGCTGGGCATCTGAACCCCCAGCCAGAACACCGCCATGGAACGGGCGGCGCTGGCCAGCATGAAGAGCGTGAGGCTGCCGCCCACCAGGAGGGCTTCGGTCCGCCGGCGATGCCGCCAGGCAGTGACGCTCGCGTCGGCAAAGAACAGCATCAGCAGGAACGTGTCGAGCTGGGTCAGCACGAGCCAGGGATTTCGCACACCAATCGCGAGGGCCACCGCTTCGCCCATGTAGGGAACGCGGCCCAGCGCCGTGACCTGGAGGAAGTTGAGGTTCTCGCCGAGGCTGAAATTGATCGCCAAGGCGACCAGCCGCAGGCCGATCCCGAGCAGGGCGAGCCAGAGCTGGCCGGCGCGCAGGTACTGGTAGCCGAAGGCGGCGAGCGCGACCAGCAGCAGGGCGATCGGCACGTGATTCCACTTCTGCGCCGTCGCGTACCCGTCTGGCGTGGTCGCCGTCAGCATGAACAGCTCGCCGCAGGCGATGGCACCGGAGCAGATCGCGGCGACGGCGAAGGCCAGGCTTGCCCTCGCTTCGCGGTTTCGAACCCAGACCGGCAGGTGCACTGCAGCGAGCGTGAGGCACACCCCGGCGATCATCGAATAGACGATCGTGACCAGGCTCATGGGTGCGCCAACCCCGGCAAGTGAGCCGGCGGTCACGCCGCGACCGGCAGCGTGAAGCGGAAAGTCGCCCCGCCCTCCGCGTTGTTCTCCGCCCAGATGCGGCCGCCGTGCGACTCGACGATGCTGCGCGAGATCGACAGCCCCATGCCGATCCCGCTCGCCTTGGTGGTGAAGAACGGGTCGAACACGCGTTCGATCCGGGCCGAGGGAATGCCCGTCCCGGTGTCGGCGACACTGAAGGCCAGGGTGTCGCGCCCTTCGCGCCGCGCGGCCACGGCGACCCTGCGGCCGTTTGCGGCATCGCTGCCGACGGCATCCATGCCGTTGAGAATGAGGTTGAGCAGCACCTGCTGCAGCTGCACCCGGTCGCCGCGCAGCCGCGGCAGGTCCGGCGGCACGTCCATGTCGAGCGCGATGTGGCGGGCCATCGCATCGGGCCGCAGCAAGGCGGCGACGTCGTCCAGCATCTGCGGCACCTCGAGGGGCTTCATCTCGACTTCCTGGCGCCGCAGCAGGGCGCGCATCCGGTCGATCACGGCGCCGGCGCGCTGGTCGTCCTTGCGGATGTCCTCGAGGATGGCGGCGATCTCGGCCAGGTCGGGGGACGGATCCTGCAGGAAGATCGCCGCGGCTTCGGCATTGCGCAGGATCGCGCCCAGCGGCTGGTTGATCTCGTGCGCCAGGGCCGAGGCGAGCTGGCCCATGACCGAGACCCGGCCGACATGGGCGATGTCCTGGCGCAGGCGCAGCATCTCCTGCTCGGCCTGCTTGCGCGAGGTGATGTCGATGCAGGCGCCGCGGCTGCGCAGCGGCCGGCCGTGCGAATCGAATTCGACCCGGCCGATCGCCGCGATCCAGCGCATGCGGCCGTCCGGCAGCGGCACCCTGAACTCGATGTGCTGCTCACCCCGGTCGCGAATCGAACGGGCCATGCTCTCGCCGAACGCGGCCCGATCGTCGACATGGATCTTCTGTAGCAACGCCCCCAGGCTCAGAGGATCGTCCGACGCGAAGCCGAACAGCTCGCGCCATTCGTCGCTGGCCTCGATCGCGTCTTGCGGGATGTTGCGGGTGAAGGTTCCGAGGTTCGCGGCCTCTGCCGCCAGCGCCGCCTCCTGCTCCTTCTCGCTCAGCTCGACCACCAGCTGCTTGGCGCGCAGCAGGTCGGTGCTCAGGGCATAGGCCATGACGACGACGATTCCCAGGCAGAACAGGGTGAGCGTGTTCGGTGCCTGCGCCCCCGCCCAGTACAGGACAACGGACAGGCCGCCGCCCGAGAGCATGAGCAAGGTGAGGATGCTGCCGACGACGATGGCCGCGGCGCGTCGGCCCTGCCGCCATGCCGCGATGCTGGCGTCGGCGAAGAAGATCATGAGCAGGAACACGCCGAGCTGACCGACCGCCATCCACGGGTTGCTCACGCCGCTCGGAACCCGCACCACGTCGCCGAGGAAGGCGACATCGCGCAGGGAATACACCTCGAGCCAGTTCAGGTTCTCGCCGACGGTGAAGTTGATGGCCAGCGACACCAGGCGCAGGCCGATGGCGGTCGCCGCCAGCCAGCGCCGGCCGGCGTCGAGGTAGTGGAAGGCGAAGCCGGCCAGGGCGACCATCAGCACCAGGATTGGCACATGGGCCCAGCGCAGGGCGTTGGAATAGGCGTGCGGCGTCGGTGCCTTGAGCATCGCCAGCTCGCAGAAGGCGATCCCCGTGGTGGAAACGGCGGCGAACGCGAATGCGAGGGTGGTATGCGCGCCGCGATTGCGCCACCAGACCGGGAAGTGGACCGCGGCGAGCGTCAGGCAGGCCGCGGCGATCATCGACCAGACGACGGTGACGAAACTCATCCAGCCCGCACAGATGCCACGTACACGAGGGCGAGTCTATCTGCCGCGTGTAAAGAAACGCGGCGCAGGAGGCATCGCGCGCCGCGCGCGATGCCTCCGGAAGAGCCCTGGACGGATCCGGCGGTCGCGCCGCCGGCCGGGACTTACTTCTTCGCCGGCTCCACCGTGACGGCGAGCGCCTGCGTGTACTCGGCTTCAATCTGGTCGCCGACCTTGATCAGCTTCAGTTGCGCCGGGTCGGCCACATAGAGATCGACCTCCTGCTTCGGACCGCGCAGGGTGACCATGTGCGTCTTCTGGTCGATGGCGATCACGTCGGCTGTCACCACGGTGTGCTCCGCGACCGCGCCGCCGGGCTTGGCACCCTCGGCCGAGCGCACTGCATCGGACTTGGTATTCCTGGCCGGAATCTCCTTGCCTTCCTTCTTCAGCGTGAGGGAAAGGGCCTCGACGTAGGTGACGACGACCTGGTCGCCGACCTTGACCTGCTCGAGGTTGCGCACGTCCGGCGACACGGACAGCGGCACCACCTTGCCCTTCGGGCCCTTGAGCGTGACCTCGCGCTTGGCGACATCGATCGCCTCGACGGTGGCGGTGATCCTGCGCTTCTGCGCGATCGTGGCCTGGCCCGGCGACGACGTCATCACGGCCTTGTCTTCGGCCTGGGCGGCGGCGGGAAGGCCGAACGCGACGACCAGCGACGCGGCAACGATGATCAGGGACGGTTGTTTCATTCGTACTCCTCGAGAACAGGGAAAGGGTGGAAGGGGAGGGCCGACTTTACTGCGGAGAGGCGCGCCAGCCGGGCCCAGGGTCGAACGAGGTCATCTTCTCGGCGATCGCGCTCGTGTTCCGGGCGAGATCCTTTTCGAAGATCTTGCCGTTGTGATTGACGATGAAGGTCATCACGCCGCTCTCGCCGTACTGGTCGGGCCAGGCCACCATCGCGAAGCCGGAAATCAGGCGGCCGTTGACCATGTAGTTGTAGGCGCCGCCGGCCGCAGCCGCGCCCTGGCGCGTCAGGATGCGGAAGTGGTAGCCGTGGTACGGGTCGCCCTTGCTGCGGCCGGCGAGGTAGGAGGCGCTTTGCGCGATCAGCGGGCCGAACGGGCTCGCCTCCTCGTTCTTGCTCGCATCGGCCGGCCAGTACAGGCCGTCGAACTTGCCCGGGCTGCTGCCGAGCTTGGCCGCGTACTGCAGCACGCCGTCGCCGTCGCGGTCGCGCGAGGCGTAGACGCGCTGCGCGTCGACGTAGGCCTGGAGCACGTACAGGGCGTTGCGCTCGTTGCGGCCGACGCGCCGGTTGAGGATCTCCTCGGCGCCGCGCTCCGTGGCGAAGCGCCAGGCACTGCCTTCGCGCACCAGCGGGATGGGGAAGGGCCAGGCCTTGTCGCCGACCAGCAGCACCCGCCGGTCGGGCGAGCTGTCGTCGAGCCGGCGGTAGGTGGCGAGCCAGTTCGCCGCTTCGGCGTGCCGCGCGGCGTCGTCGGCCGGGGATCCGGTCGATACCAGGTTCTTGTACTTGTCGCCGAAGATATCGAGCAACGCGCGCTCGTCGTTCGCCCGCAGGGCGGCGGCAAGCGCGTCGACGGCCGCTTCCGGCGTGGCGAAGGTCCGCTGCTCCGCCGCGGACAGCACGAGTGGCAGGGCGAGAAGCAGGGCGGGCAGGGCGCGGCGCAGCCCGGCCCTCAAGGATGCGAAGGGATTCATCGTCGTCGTCACCTTGTGCTGGGGCGAGTGGAGTTCATGCTGCGGGCTCAGCGACGGCGTCCGCCGCCGCCACCGCCCCGCGAGGCGCCACCGCCACCGCGGCTCGCGGCCGAGGGCGACGCACCGCGGCTGGAGGCCGAGGGCGAGGCACTGCGACTGGAGGCGCCGCGCGAGCTGTCCATCTGCGTGCTGCGACCGGAGCTGTAGCCGTCGAAGGCACCGCCTCCGCCGCCGCCGCGGTCCATCGTGCCGGCGCTCGGCCCGCCCGCGCCTCCACCTCCGCCGCCGCGGTCCATCGTGCCCGCGCTCGCTCCGGCACCGCCGCGCGAGTTCCCGCCACCGACCGCGCCGGTCGAGGCGCTCGGGCCGCCGCCGCCCCGGGAGTCGCCCACCCGTGACGATGGCGGGTTGGCGCCGACCGACTTGCTCACCTGGCCCTTCTGCTTGCCGGAGCTCCACTTCTCGCCGCCGGCGTTATTCTGGGTGGCGCGGTTGCCGCTGATGTTGCTGTTGTTGACGTTGACGTTGGTATTGCGGTTGATGTTGATGTCGCCGCTTCCGTAGTGGTTGACATAGTGGCCACCGCTCCAGATCGCGCCCATCGCCGCGCCCCACACGAGTCCGGCGGCGAAGGCGGCGCCGGGCGCATAGGGGTAGTAGTAGACCGGGTAGGGCGACGGGTAGTAGCCCCAGCCGGCATAGCCGCTCACCACCACCGTGGTCGGGTTGTACTGCGGCACGTAGATCACCTGCGGATCGGTCGGCTGGATCGTGATCACTTCCTTCTCGACCACCACCGTCTGCTTCTCATCCGACTTCAGGTTGCCGGCCGCCTGGGTCTTGCGCCGGAAGGCCTGGACGGCCTCGAGCACGGCGGCCTGGTCGGCGACCACGGCTTCGCCGAGCGCGGCCGTCCAGTCGAGGTCGCCGCTCATCATCGTGATGACCTCGGGATAGTTCACCAGCGACTTGACCGCGTCGTCCCACTTCTCGTCGATAGGCGCCTTCGGATCGGTCTTGCGCTTGGCCAGGAAGCGCTCGGCCTGGACGATCTGCAGGGGATTGGTCGATGCCGGCAGGATGATCGCGACCAGATCGTCCGGATAAAGGGCAATGCGGGCGACGAGCGCTGCGGGATCGTCGGCCTGCGCCGGCGCCGGCGTGGCGCCTTGGGCCGGCGCCGATGCGGGGACGGGGGCGGCGGCCGGCGCCTGGGCGAGCACCTGCGGTGCCGGCAGGGCGGTGAACAGCGCCGCGAGCAGGGCGACGCCACGCTTGCCTGCATCGCCGGCCATGCGCTTCGGCGCGGAGGAGGGACGAGTCGTCACGAAGTCTCCATTCAGTGTTCGTTCACTTGACCGTGCGGCCCCTGCCCTCGAGACACACAGGCGTCATCGGCGTCCGATTGTGCGGGACCGTGGCGTACTCCCGGAAAGTCGATACTTTCGAGTCCGGTCCAGAGGGCGTCTATTGCACCTAGGGGCAGTCGACCCAGGAGCGCGAGCGCTTGATGCCGGCCCTTCGCATGCAGCGGAGGGCCGAGGTGTTGGCGGTCAACCACAGGGTATCGACGTCCGGACGTTCGCTCGAAGAACGGCATCTTCCCTCGACAGCGACCGCCTTGCGCGGTGACCGATCGCACCCACGCGATTGCACCGCTCGGCGCGTTCTCTTGCCCTAAGAGGCAGGTTCGTGCGACCATCTTTGACGATAGTCTCGAGCAATACAACAAGAGCGCTGCTCCGGGGCTGAATCCAAATACACAAGGGAGTTAGACGCGATGAAGGCAAAGAGGGCAGTTCCTTTCGTTCCGCTGGCCGTGTGCGCACTGATCGCCGCCGGCTTCGCGAACGGCGCCCGTGCCCAGGCCGGCGGGCCGGCCCAGACCCTGCTCGACGGCACGTTGGTCGGCAACATCGGCGGCTTCGTCCTCGGCACCGACGTGAAGGCGACCCTCAACGGCGAGTCGACCAACAACTCCCAGATCGACTTCGACAAGACGTTCGGCAGCGCCGGCGACCAGACCCGGATCCGTGGCGACGTGCTCTGGCGCATCACGCCGAACCATCACCTTCGCTTCTTGTACTTCGACGACTCGGCGACGCGCAAGCGCGTCATCGACTCCGACGTCGCCTGGGGAGACAACGTCTTCACCGCCGGCGGCGAGGTCAAGGTGAAGAACAGCTACAAGATCGCCGAGCTCGCGTACGAATACGCCTTCATCCGCCAGCCCACGTTCGAGCTGAGCGGCAGCTTGGGCGTGCACTACATGGACGTGTCGATCAAGCTCTCCGGCGACGCCATCGTCACCGACGCGAACGGCAACAGCGTCGCGGTGTCGGGCTCCACCAAGAAAGGCGACGTCTCGGCGCCGCTGCCGGTGATCGGCATCCGTGCCGGCTGGGTGGTCTTGCCCAATCTCTATCTCGACGCCCAGGGCCAGTACTTCAAGGCCAATGTCAGCGGCTACGACGGCAGCGTCACCGACCTGCGTGCCGGGGCGACCTGGATGTTCACGCCCAACCTCGGCCTCGGCATCGGCTACAACCGCTTCTACACCAACGTGGAGACGGTAAAGAAGAACTTCGACGGTAGCCTCAAGTTCGGCTATTCGGGCTTCCAGATGTTCCTGACCGGAGCCTTCTGAGCGAGTGGAAGTCCCGCGCGGAGTCACGGGAGGCTCACACCCCTGCCTGAGCCGCACTCGGGAGACGGGGCTCCATGAAGGAATTCATGTACGACATCGACGTCGGCCTGATCGCCGGCTTGCTGTTGGTGTCCACCGTGGCCGCACTCGAGATCGGCTATCGGGTCGGCATCCGCATCAAGGAAAGAACGGATGAGCCTTCTCGTGCGCACATCCACCTGACGGAGACGGCCACCCTTAGCCTTCTCGCTCTTCTCCTCGCCTTCACCTTCTCACTCTCGCTGCAGCGCTACGACAGTCGCAGCGACCAGGTGGTCGACGAGGCCAACGCCATCGGCACCGCGTACCTGCGCATCGATCTGCTCCCGCCTTCGCTGCGCGACGAGGTCCGCGCCCTGATGCGCGAATACGTGAACCAGCGTGTCGAGTCCAGCACCATCGCGACGTCGCGCGAGAGCGAATGGCGCGCCAGCGTCGCCGAGGCCGGCCGGCTGCAGGCAGCCCTGTGGAGCTACGCCGGTCGGGCAGCGGACCTGGATCCGAGCCCGGTCCGCGCGGGCATGTTCATCCAGGCGCTCAACGACATGATCGACAGCTTCGGCCGGCGCGACGCCGGACTCAAGCGGCATGTCCCGGAAGTGGTGCTGTTCCTTCTCTACGGAGTGTTCCTGATCACTGCCGCCATCGTCGGCTTCGCTTCCGGATCGGGCGGCCACCGCCCGCCCGCGGTCAGCCTGGTGATGATCGGGCTGATCGTCGTCCTGATCTTCGTCATCCTCGACCTCGACCGGCCGCGGCGCGGCCTGATCGAGGTCAGCAAGCAGAGCCTGCGCGACCTGCAGGCCTCGATCAATCCGGGCGGCGGGGCTCCGATCGCGCCGCCACGTGCGGCCAGCGCGGCCGGGCCGGCGAGCGGCGCCAGCCGCTGAGGCACCGGCGCAGCGCCGCCATGAGGCGGCGGGCAGAAGCGCAGGGCATCGCCGGATCGACTTCGCGGACGGGGTGAGAATCGCCAAGGTCCGCCATGTCCTTCGAGCACTCGCCCAAGAAAGCCGCGGCCTGGATGTCGGGCTGGCTCACCGCCATGGTGGTGATGGCCGTCGCCGGCCGAGAGGCGACCCAGAGCCTTCATGTCTTCCAGATCATGGAGATGCGCTCGCTGCTGGGCCTCCTGCTGCTCTATCCGCTGATTCGCGCCAGCGGCGGCTTCGCGGCCATGCGCACCGGACGCGCCGGCCTGCACGTCGCGCGCAACACGTTCCACTATGCCGCCCAGTTCGGCTGGTTCCTGGCCCTGACCCTGATCCCGATCGCCCAGGTCGTGGCGATCGAGTTCACGATGCCCATCTGGACCGCGTTGCTCGCCGTCTCGTTCCTCGGCGAGCGACTGAACGCCGCACGGATCGTCGCCATCGTCCTCGGCCTGATCGGCGTGACCGCGATCGTGCGCCCCGCCACCGGCCACCTCGACCCGGGCCAGCTGATCGCGCTGGCGGCAGCCGTCGGCTTCGCCGTCTCGGTGACCATGGTCAAGTCGCTGACCCGCAGCGAAAGCGCGGTCGCCATCATCTTCTGGATGCTGATCGTGCAGTCGGCGATCGGACTGGTGCCGGCGGCGGTCGTGTGGCGTGCGCCGCCGCCCGCAGTGCTGCCGTGGATCCTGGTCATCGCGGTCTGTGGCACCTACTCGCACTACTGCATGACGCGAGCGCTGCAGCACGCCGAGGCGACGACGATCGTGCCGATGGACTTCCTGCGCGTGCCGCTCAGCGCGCTGGCCGCTTGGCTGGTCTATTCCGAGGCGGTTGACCTCTGGACCGTGCTCGGTGCGGCGCTGATCCTCGGCGGCAACGCGCTTAACCTGCTCGCCCCTGCGCGCCCTCGAGCGCCGGCCCGAGCCGAGGTCTGAAAGCGCGGCCGCTAGCGGGGGGCGACCGGGAGGCGCGAGGCGTAGTAGGCGAGCACGTCGAGGTCGGCGGGCGGGACCTGGCTCACGGCCTCGCTCATGGCCAGCGTGTAGCCGACGCGTTGTCCGGATTTGAAGCCCTGCAATGCCTCGCGCAGGTATTCCTCGCGCTGGCCGCCGATGCGTGGAACCTGCTGGCCGCCGGCGAGGTCGGCGCCGTGGCAGAAGGCGCACTTGTGCTGCTGCGCCAAGGCCTGGCCCTGCTTCATCCGGGCGGCGTCGGGCGCGGATGCCGGCGGCGGCGGCACGGGCGGCAGCGTGCCGATGTGATCGGAGAAGCCGCGCAGGTCGGCGTCGGTGAAGCCCTTGGCCACGGCTGTCATCGCCGGGTTGCTGCGCCGGCCTTCGCGGAAAAGGAAAAGCTGGGTGACCGCGTAGTAGGAGTGCTGGCCGGCAAGCGCCGGCGTGCCGGGCATGTCGCTGCGACCGTTGGCGCCGTGACAGGCGGCGCAGACCGTGGCGAAGCGCTGCGCGTACTCCGCGGCGCCCGGCTTGGCAGCCGGGCTCGGTGTCGCCGAAGCGGCGGTCCGCGCTGCCGAGCCGCTCGCGGCCCGTGGCGGACGGGTCTGCGCCGACACCGCCGCGGCGACGAAGAGCGTCGCCGCGAGGGCCGCCGCGAGCGGCATCCGCCCGCGGCGTTGCCTCAGCGCGCGTTCGTCACTTGCCGCCGTAGCTGATGCGATAGATCGCTCCGGCATGGTCGTCGCTCACCAGCAGCGAGCCGTCCTTCATGACGTGGAAATCAACCGGCCGCCCGAGGTAGGCATTGTTCTCGACAAAGCCGGTCATGAACTCCTCGACCTTCGCGCCGCCCTTGCCGTCGGGCCAGGCGACGTACACGCCGTTGTACTTCTTGGTCCGATTCCACGGGCCGTGCTTGGCGATGAACATCGCCCCCTGGTACTTCGCCGGGAACATCTTGCCGGTGTAGAACTTCAGGCCGAGCGAGCCGGCGTGCGGCCCCAGCAGCGCGGCGGGCTTCACGTAGTCGTCGCACGACTTGCCCCAGCCGAACTCCGGATCGGGGATGTTGCCCTGGTGGCAGTACGGGAAGCCGAAGTGCTGCTTGCCCGGCTGGGTGACGACGTTGAGCTCGTCGTTCGGCAGTTCTTCGCTGAACCAGTCGCGGCCGTTGTCGGTAAACCAGAGGTAGCCGGTCTTCGGGTCGAAGTCGAAGCCGACGGTGTTGCGCACGCCCGACGCGATCGTCTCGACGCCGGTGCCGTCGAGATTCATCCGGTAGATCTTGGCGTACTCGCCCGGGTCGCAGATGTTGCAGGGCCCGCCGATCGGGAAGTAGAGCTTGTCGTCCTTGACGCGCAGGAACTTCCAGCTGTGGTCATTGCCGCCGGGCAGCTTGTCGTAGATCACCTTGGGCTCGCCCGGGTTGTCGAGCTTGTCCTCGATGCCGTCGTAGCGGTAGATCTTGGTGTTCGTCGCGACGTACAGGTTGCCCTTGCTGTCGAACGCGATCCCGGCGGCCATCGGCAGCTTGTCGATGATGACCTTGGGCTCGCGCTTGCCGGGCGGGAAGGCGTACACCTTGTTGCCGACGAACAGGGTGCTGACGACGATCGTGCCCTTGGGGCCTTCGCGGATCTCGCGCGCGTCGAGCACGCCCGAGGCCCAGGTCTCGACCTTGAAGCCGGGCGGTAGCTTGAACTTCTTGGTCGGCAGCTGATCGGCCGGCGTCGGCACCGGGAAGGCCGGCACCGGCGCCATCTTCATGGCGGTGTCGGTTTTCGGCCGACCCTTGGCCCAGCCCGGCTCCTCGGCCGCTTGCTGTGCCGACGCGACGCCCACCGCACACAGCGCGGCACAGGCGATGAACGAACGGAACATATCCATTGCTTGTCTCCTCGATCCTGTTGTTGGATACAACTCTGACCCGGACGATTGTGTCGGCGGCATCGGCTGCGTCAAGAGGCCACGCCTTGGCCGCAGCTGCGGTGGCGTAACGCCGCGACAGGTGTCGCGGCCGGTCGCGGCCGTTGAAAGGCCGACGGTCGGGCCCACATGCGGCCGATGCTCCTGCCCCTGGTCTCGCTCTTCTTCCACGTCTGGATCGGGTGGCGGCTCGTTCCCGATCTCGGCGCGCCGTGGTCGGCAGCGCTGCTCGCGGTCCTGGTGCTTTCGGCGCTTACGGCGCCGCTCGGCCTCGGCCTTCGCCGTGCAGCGGGACGCGGCCGACTCGTCCAGGTTGCGAGCCGCGTCGGCCTCGTCGCCATCGGCCTCTTTTCTTCGCTGCTCGTGCTGACCTTGCTGCGCGACATCGGCCTCCTCCTGCTCACGCTGCTCGGCCGGGTCGAGCCGGCGTGGCTGGGCGCTGGCAATCTGCGTGCCTTCGAGATCGGCAGCGCGCGAGCGGTCGCCGGACTCGCCCTGTTCGCGACGGCGTGGGGCTTCCTGAATGCGCGGCGCACCGCGGCCGTGCGCCGCGTCGACGTGCCGATCGCCGCTCTGCCCGAGAGCCTGCACGGCCTCACCATTGCCCAGCTCAGCGACATGCACGTCGGGCCGACGATCCGCCGGCCGTATGTCGAGCGGGTCGTCGCCGCAGTCAACGCACTCGACGCCGACCTCGTGGCGATCACCGGCGATCTGGTCGACGGCTCGGTGCCCGAGCTCGGGACGCACGTCGCCCCGCTGGCCGACCTGCGCTCGCGCGAAGGCACCTTCTTCGTCACCGGCAACCACGAGTACTACTCGGGTGCCGCCGCGTGGGTGGCCGAGCTGCGTCGGCTCGGCCTCACGGTGCTGGCCAACCAGCATGTGGCCATCCGGCGCGGGCAGGCGACGCTGGTGCTCGCCGGCGTGAACGACTTCAGCGCCGGTCACTACGATCGCGCCAGCGCCAGCGATCCGGCGCGCTCGCTCGCCGGCAGCCCGCCCGCGGCCGTCCGCCTGCTCCTGGCGCACCAGCCGCGCAGCGCCGAGGCGGCTGAGGCCGCCGGCTTCGACCTGCAGCTCTCCGGCCACACCCACGGCGGCCAGTTCCTGCCCTGGAATTTCCTGGTCCGGCTGCAGCAGCCGTTCACCGCCGGGCTGAAGCGCTGGCGGGGGATGTGGGTCTACACCAGCCGCGGGACCGGCTACTGGGGCCCGCCCAAGCGCTTCGGCGCACCATCGGAGATCACCTTGCTGCGCCTCGTGGCGGCGCCGGCCGCGGTGCCGGTGGCCGGCCGTCCCGCACCCCGGGCGGCCCCTGCCGCCAGTGGGGTCTGAGCACCGAGCCCGGCCCCCTACAATCCGCAGGTTTTGCCGGCAGCGCCGGCGTTCCCGAAGGAACTCGCCCCGTGTTCATATCCGAAGCCTTTGCCCAGACGGCGCCGGCAGCCGGCGCCGACTCGATGTTCGGCGGTCTCGGCAGCATGCTGCCGCTGATCCTGATGTTCGTGGTCCTCTACTTCGTGATGATCCGGCCGCAGATGAAGCGGCAGAAGGAGCACAAGTCGATGATCGA
>Ga0068864_100000644_pt1 | contig 29347 bp, 25 predicted proteins | sample KBSSwiS72_FD_66586 | JGI IMG/M metagenome (GOLD analysis project Ga0068864, IMG submission 66586) | Switchgrass rhizosphere microbial communities from Kellogg Biological Station, Michigan, USA - KBS Switchgrass S7-2 | ecosystem: Host-associated > Plants > Roots > Rhizosphere > Soil ...
GTCACGCCGAAGCGCCGCTGGTAGTAAGCGGCCTGCGCTTTCCTCAAGCCCGGAATGCCGCGGCTCGCGGAATAGCGATGCGCGTTCGGCTTGGCCGCGACCTCGGCGAGCTTGTCTATGACATGCCTCGGCGGCGCTCCGTCGGGATTGCCCATGCCGAGGTCGACGATGTCCTCGCCGCGGGCCCGCGCCGCGGCCTTCATCGCATTCACCTCGGCGAAGACGTAGGGCGGCAGTCGCTGGATGCGGTAGAATTGGGTGTCCATGGATCGACTGTGCAGCCGATGCTGCAGCGCATCAATCCTTGTAAGCGGGAAGCGACCAGCCGCGTGCGATCGCGGCGGCGCGGAGCGCGAAACCGAAGCCGGCGGCAATCACGGCCGCGATCCAGATCGGCGCTCCAACAAGCATGAGCGCAACGAACAGCCCCGCCGCGAGGGCGGCAGCAGTGATGTAAATTTCGTGGCGCAGGAGCATCGATGGCTCGCCCGCGAGCACGTCGCGGAAAATGCCACCTGCACAGGCGGTGAGGACACCCATTACGAACGCCGGTACCGGAGACACGCCGTAGCCTAGCGCCTTGGCGGAGCCATAGGTCGAATAGGCTGCGAGCCCGGCGGCGTCGAACCACAACAGGGCCTGGCCGGAAAAGGAGCGGTGGCTGAACAGCCAGACGAGCAACGCAGCACCGATACAAATGAGCAAAGTGGCATTGGTGTGGATCCAGAAAACCGGGGCGCCGATGAGAAGGTCGCGAAGCGTTCCTCCGCCCACGCCGGTTACCACCGCGAAGAAAATGAAGGTGACGAAATCGAGGCGGCGCTTAGCGGCAACCAGCGCTCCCGAGATGGCGAAAACCCCGATTCCGAAGAAATCGAGGATGACCAGAGCGTTGGAGAATGCAGGGACCGCGGTTGACGCCATTGCAATGGCATGCGGCGTGGGAGCCGCCGGCGCAACATCAGTGCTTCTTCATCTCCCGCTCGGCGTCCTGGAACCAGCCGCGCTCGGCGACGCCCTGCTCCTTGGCGGCGACCTCTTTGGGTTTCGGCTGTGGCTGACTGCCAGGGTAGGCAGTGACTGCAATCGCCACGACCAGCACAGCGAGGAGACCGATGAGGAGCAGGAAAGGAACCGTCGACAGAAGGAGCCGCGGTGATTCCGGCTGCGTGCGGACCTTTTCCGCGCGAGCCCGGCGAAAGCCGCGCTTGCGCGCCATGGCGACAATATAAGCGTCAGGCTGCGTCCAGGATTCTTCCTGGACTGGACTCGCCATTCGCTGCTTATCCTTCACGGCGCGCTAGGTGCGCTTCCCACGGCGGCTTTGCAATGCCGTGATACCCGCATTCCCGCCGCGTTCGGCGAGGCGGTGCAAGGGAGCGCCGGTCAGCTTTTCGGCGGCAATTTGACGTCGGCAAGCGTGCGCGAGCCACAGCTGACTCGAACCGTCTCGATCGCCGCGCTGTTCGGGATCACCGTCTTCACGTCCCACCAATTCTCCGGCGCCGCATAGCCCGTGTCGTTGGTCGTGATCGTCGGCGAGATCTCAGCGCTGGTGCCGGTCGTGACCGGCGGCTGAAGCACTGCCTTGTAGCGTGGGTCGGAGCGGAACACCTTGCCCGTTACGGTGACGTTGCCGTCCTTGTCTCGGGAAATGGCCCACTCCTTCGTTTCGGCGTCCTTGAAGAAGCAATAGGCCGGCTTCTTCTTGGGCTGCGCCGCGGCGTTCGCTGCAGCCTCGGTGAGGTTCGAACTGTCGCTCGACTGGCCGCAGCTCGCGAGAGCCGAAGCTGCGCCCAGCAAAAAAAGAGATTTGAAAGTCACGCTGCGCCTCCCCTCGTCCTGGCCTTGAGCCCGGATCAGCCCGTTCTTTGGAGGGAAGGCGGTTGCCGGATCAAGTCCGGCAAGACTTCGCCCTTTTTGTTCAGCCGATCGGCTGCCCGCCTTCTTCCTGTTCGAAGAGGTCGGCGACGACATCGCCGCGAGCAGTCAGCCTTACCTGGTTGCCCTCGACCTCGGCGATAAGCCCGCGCGGGATGTAATGGTGATGCTCCTCGTGACCAACGCCGCTATCGGCACGGATCAGCTTGACGCGGTTGTCCTCGACGCGGTCGACGGTGCCGAGGTGAACGCCGTCGGCGCCGATCACTTCCATATGCTCGCGAATGTCCTCAAAGCCGCTCATGACCTTCTCCTCGCTGGTGAATGTCCACCGCTGTCCCAACGCTTCGCCGGCGCCGCCGTTCACCGACGCTCCGCCCGGTTACGCCTGTTTGCGGCACGAGTCATCGGGCAACGGGTCGGTCGTTCGGGTTGTTCACGTGAGCAATCCCGCCTAGCACCCGCCGCCATGCTCGACGTACGCACCACCACGCCTGACGCCCATACCGCTCCCGAAGCGCCGCCCTCGCCGACCCACGTCGCCATCCGTCGCGAGGATTATCGGCCGCCCGACTGGCTCGTGCCGGAGATCAGGCTTGAGTTCGACCTCGACGCCGACCGGACGCGCGTGCGGGCGACGCTGAGCGTCGAACGCAATGGCGAGCATGCCAGGCCGCTCCTGCTCGATGGTGATGATCTGAAGCTCTTGTCGGTCAAGGTCGACGGCACCGACGGGAAGTGGAGGCTTGAAGGCGAGCAACTCGTGGTCGAGATCGAGGGCTCGCGAGCCACCGTCGAGACGAACGTGGAGATCCACCCGGCAGCGAACAGCAAGCTCATGGGGCTCTACGCGTCCGGGGGAATGCTCTGCACCCAGTGCGAAGCCGAGGGATTTCGCCGCATCACCTACTTCCCGGACCGGCCCGACGTCCTCTCCAGGTATCGCGTTCGCATGGAAGCCGACGCCAAGGGGTTCCCGATCCTCTTGTCGAACGGCAACCGCGTCGCAGCCGGCGAGGGACCAAGCGGCCGCCACTGGGCCGAGTGGGAGGACCCCTTCCCAAAGCCCTGCTATTTGTTTGCTCTCGTTGCCGGCGACCTCGAGGCCAACCGCGATAGCTACACGACGGTGAGCGGACGCAAGGTCCACCTCTTCATCTGGGTTCGAAAGGCCGACCTGCCGAAAACGCAGCATGCGATGGACAGCCTCAAGCTGTCGATGGCGTGGGACGAGAAGGTCTACGGCCGCGAATATGACCTCGACCAGTTCAACATCGTCGCGGTGTCCGACTTCAACATGGGCGCGATGGAGAACAAGAGCCTCAACATTTTCAACTCGGCCTATGTACTTGCCGACCAGGAGACCGCGACCGACGCCGACTTCGACAATATCTCCCGGGTCGTCGCCCACGAATATTTCCACAACTGGTCCGGCGACCGAGTCACCTGCCGCGACTGGTTCCAGCTGTCGCTCAAGGAAGGCTTCACGGTGTTCCGTGACCAGGGCTTCGGCGCCGATGTCGGCAGTCCGGCAGTCAAGCGGATCGAGGATGTCCGCGTGCTGCGCGCAGTGCAGTTTCCCGAGGACCAGGGACCGCTCGCCCACCCGGTGCGCCCGGATAGCTATATCGAGATCTCGAACTTCTACACGGCGACCGTATACAACAAGGGCGCTGAGCTCATCCGGATGTTCCACACCGTACTTGGACAGGAGAAGTTCCGCGCCGGCACGGACCTCTATTTCGAGCGTCACGACGGCGAAGCCGCAACCTGCGACGATTTCGTCAAGGCGCTTGAAGACGCAAGCGGGGTCGACCTCTCGCCATTCAAGATCTGGTACAGCCAGGCGGGCACGCCGAAGGTGCGAGCGAGGCTCGAGCATGACCTGTCGGCGAACCGAGCAGTCCTTCATCTCGAGCAGCACGAGGACCCGACGCCAGGCCAGTCTGCCAAGAAGCCGATGCCGATCCCGCTCAAGACGGCAATCATCGGTGAGGACAGCGGTGCGGAGATCTGTCCGGAGCGACTGATCATGCTCGATCAGCCCAAGCAGACGGTGACGTTCGAGAACGTCAGCGAGACCCCGCTGCTCTCGATCAACCGCAACTTTTCCGCCCCGGTGATCGTCACAGCCGAACGGCGGCCAAATGAGCTGGAACGGCTCGCCCAGGCCGATACCGATCCGTTCGCCCGCTACGAGGCGATGCAGGAGCTGATGATGTCGGCCCTAACTTCCGGCGCTCGCGGCGAGGCGGTCGACCAGGAGCCAGTCGTCAGGGCGATCGCCGCGACGCTCCGGTCCAACGCCCTTGACCCGGCCTTCAAGGGCGAGGCCATTCTCCTGCCGAGCGAGAGCCTGATCGCGGACCGCATGGACGTCGTCGATCCCGACGCAGTCCATTTCGCTCGCGAGAAGTTGCGGGCAGCGATCGGGTCGGCCCTCGCCGGCGACCTGATGGCGGCGCATCGAAGCGACGGGGTCGAGGGACACGACCTCTCGCCGCGGGCCAAGGGCATCCGCCGTCTTCGCACCGTTGCGCTCGGCTTCATCGCCGCGGCAGATCAGGGGGGCGCCGCGCAACTGGCAAAAGCGCAATTCGACGCCGCCGACAACATGACCGATCGGCAGGGTGCCCTGGGTGTGCTCGTTTCGCTCGATCAACCGGAGCGGCAGGCGGCGCTCGATGCCTTCTACGCTCGGTTCAGGGACGACGCGCTGGTTCTCGACAAATGGTTCGCGCTGCAGGCCGCTGCCCAGCGCAGCGGTACCGTCGATGAGGTCCTGAAGCTCGCTGCCCACGGCGACTTCGTCATCACCAACCCGAACCGCTTGCGCTCGCTCGCCGGTACGTTTGCCGCAAACCACTGGGCATTCCACGATGCGGACGGCCGCGGTTACACCTTCCTTGCCGACATGATCATCGCCGCCGACAAGCTCAACCCGCAAGTCGCGGCGCGGCTCGTGCCGCCGCTCGGCCGCTGGCGGAGATTCGAGCCGAAGCGCGCGGAAATGATGCGAAAGTCGCTGGAGCGGATCGTCGCGACACCCGGTCTGTCCAAGGACGTCTTCGAGCAGGCGTCGAAGAGTCTCGCCTAGGAGCCGCTGCTCCCGATCCACCGTGCGACGTCGAGCGCCACCTGGTTCGCTGCCCGGTTGAGCGCCGGTCCGACCGTTGCGGACGTGCCGTCCGCCGGCGCGCTCGCGGTGAAGCGGCGCGTTTCGACACGAGCGCCTCCGCCAGTTGAAAGCGAACCGTCGTAGGTCACGACGACTTGCCCGGTCGATGCGTCGTAACCGAAGCGCTGGAGCTGCCCGCTGACGAGGAGGCCCGGATCGAGGCTGGTCTGTATGGGATCAAGAACGACGCGGTTGGTCGTCCGCCTGACGGTCTCGGCAACCAGCCCCGCGAAAAGCCGCGCGGGCGTGTCGGAGAGCTGGAGATTGGCGACATACTGGATGTCGGTCGGCGTGAGCTGCACCGGAACGCGCACGGTGCTCAGTTCGCGCGCGACCGCGGGCGTCGCAATCGTGACCGCCTGCCCGGCAGCGGACGCCCGCGCGATCTGTGCCGGCTCGGCGGCCTCCGGCGTGAGCAACATCAGCGTCGTCGGCGGCTTGCCGCCCCCGCCAAGAATGCTGCTCAGCGAGCAGGCGCCGAGAGCGGCCACCAGGGCAATCGCCGTTCCATTGCGTACGAGCAGCCTCATTTACGTTTCCCTGGCTTGTAGTCCGGCAGCTTTTCGGGGCCGAGCGCTCCGCCGATCCCCTGCTGGTTGACGCGATCGGTGACCTGCTGGAGCGACTGCGACAAATCCTGCAGCTCGTGCACGAGCCGGTTCGCCGCGGGCAGCGTCGACTTGCTGAAGTTCTGAATGCCAGGCCGCGCATCGCTAATGACGTTGTTGAGATTGTCGGACGCCTGCTGGACCGACGAGATCGCCTTGTTGAGGTTCTGCACGGCGGGCTTGCCGTCCTCGGTGACGAGCCGGTTGGTGTTATTGGCGAGAGCTGCAACATTGTTCGCCGCGACACCCGCATTGTGCGTCGCGACCTTGATCTCGGCGATCGTGTCGCCGAGTTCCGGCGCGCGCTTGCGCAGCTCAGCGGTGGTGACGTCGATATTCTCGAGGATGTCGGCGATCGCGTTCTGGTTTTTGTCGCTCAGGAGCTCGGTCAAGCGCTCCGTCAAGCGCTGGATCCGGTCGATCAGCTCAGGAGCGCTGTTGAGCAGCGCGCTGATGCCGCCGGAAGTCGCGGGGATTACCGGGCAACCCTGCGGCCCCATTTGCTCGATCGCCGGCCTCCCGCGCTCGGCGCCGGCAAGCTGGATCTCGCTGACGCCCGTGAAGCCGACGCCGTGGATCTGCGCGCTCGTTCCCTGGAGCACCGGCGTCTGTTGATCGACCTCGATCCGCACCCAGACGAACTCGGGCCGGTTCGGCAGGAGCGAGATCTTCTGCACCTGGCCCACCGGGACACCCGAGAAGCTGACGCTCGATCCCTTGTTGAGGCCGCCGACACCTTGGGCGAAATAAATGTCGTAGCACTTGGTCGCCTTGTTCGAGAGGCCGGCGAGCCAGACGATGAAAAGGAGCACGCCGGCCAGCAAGGCCACCGTCACGGCGCCGACCATCACATAGTTCGACCGGGTCTCCACTAAGCGGTCACCCCCTCTTCATAACTTTGGGCCGCAGTACGTCCCCGCGGCCCGTTAAAATATTCTTGTATCCAAGGATGATCCAAAGCCAATAGTTCCGGAATCGTTCCGACCGCAATGACGTGCCTGTCCGCGAGCACCGCGACGCGGTCGCAGATCGCGTGCAGAGTGTCGAGGTCATGGGTGATCAGGAACACTGTGAGGTCGAGCCGCTTCTGCAGGCCCTTGATGAGCTCGTCGAACGCAGCGGCAGCGATCGGGTCGAGGCCCGCGGTCGGCTCGTCGAGGAATAATAGCTCAGGGTCGAGCGCGAGCGCGCGGGCGAGACCGGCGCGCTTCACCATGCCGCCGGAAAGCTCCGACGGGTATTTGGGCCCGGCATCGGGCGGCAAGCCGCCCATCGCGATCTTGTACGACGCAATCTCGTCGAGCAGCGGCGGTTTCAGATAAGGGAAATATTCCCGGATCGGCACCTCGACATTTTCCGCCACTGTCAGGGTCGAGAACAGCGCACCGTTCTGGAACAGTATGCCCCAGCGGCGGCGGATATTCTTTGCCTCATCCTCGCTGCGTCCGACCATGTTCTCGCCAAGCACCTCGATCTGGCCTTGCTCGGGCGTCTGCAGCCCGATGATCGAGCGCAGCAGCACCGACTTGCCGGTGCCGGACCCGCCGACCACGCCAATGATCTCGCCGCGGCATACGGTGAGATCGAGATTGTCGTGGATGACCTGTTCGCCGAAGGCGTTGCGCAATCCCCGCACCGTGATGATCGGGTGACAGCCTTCGGGAGCAAAAGTCGGCTCGAGCTTTTTCGGGATCATGTCCAGCCGATCGAGCTGAAGAAGACCGCGAAGATCGAATCGAGGACGATGACCAGGAAGATCGACTGGACGACCGCCGCCGTCGTGCGCGTGCCGACTTCCTCGCTGTTGCCCTGGACCAGCATGCCCTGGAAGCAGCCGGCGAGCGCGATGATGAAGCCGAACACCGGCGCCTTGATGATCCCCACCCACATGTCGGTGAGCGGGATCACTTCCTGAAGGCGCTGGATGTAGGTGATTGGAGGGATGCTGAGCGAAAGCCAGACGAAAATGCCGCCCCCGAGAAGCGCCATCAGCATGGCCCAGAAGGACAGCAGCGGCATCATGATGATCGAGGCGATCATCCGCGGGATTACCAGAGCCTCGATCGGCGAGACTCCGATCGTTCGCATCGCGTCGATCTCCTCGGTGATCTTCATCGTTCCGAGCTGCGCGGCGAAGGCAGAGCCCGAACGGCCTGCGACCATGATGGCGGTCATCAGCGTGCCGAGCTCGCGGACCGTGATCCGGCCGATGAGATTGATCGTGTAGACCTCGGCCCCGAACTGGGCGAGCTGCACGGACCCCTGCTGCGCGATGACGATGCCGATGAGGAAGCTCATGAGGCCGATGATGCCGAGCGCGCGGACGCCAACGACGTCGAACCGCTGAATGACAGCATTGACGCGGAAACGTTTGGGACGCCGGATGACGTTGGCAAAGCCGATCAGGGTCGCGCCGAAGAAACCCAGGAGGCCAACGAGGGTGGTCCCGGTTTCGGCAACCCATTCGCCGAGCTCGCGCAACACGGCGATGAAGTTGTGCGGCTCGTCGGGAACGACCTGGGTGGGCTTGTCGAACTCGCCGACCTGCTTGAGGAGGCTAACCTCGTCGCGGCTGGCGCCGATCACCTTGGCGCCGCGGTCGCGCACCGCGCGGTAGACGAGCCAGGCGCCGACCGTGTCCATGCGGTCGATTTCGCTAAGATCGATGGTGAGCGGATCTGAAAGCGCGTCGATCTCGCGCTGGGTGGTCGCCGCGCGGGTAATCGTGAGCGCGCCCGCGACCCGGTAGACCGAGCCGCGCCTCTGATCGCTATCCTGCTCCGTGACCTCCGCCATTCGCGCCGGATTGATGCGCGAAATGGCGCTTGTGGGCAAGTGAAGCAGCAAAGCAACCCGCTCGCGGCCCTTCCCTGTCGACTCACGGCCCATTATGCGCCGCTTCTAATGGCTGACGAGACGCCCCTCCTGTTCGTTCCCGTAGGCGACAATTCCGCACGCCCATTTGGGATGGACGCAAGGGCCAGGGCCTGCCGGCTCGCGACGAACGCGGGCCTTGAATGCGCCGAAGCGCCTCAGGCTGGGCGTTCGGCGTTGCTCGCCAGCATGGCCTACGGCTGGGACCCAGCCTGGCTGAGGGAGCTTCGCAGCCGGCCGCGCAGTGTTCTGACGATCGGCGGGAAGGCCGTGATGGCCCATGCGCCCGAGGGTGAAGATCCGGCAGCTGTCGCCACCGCCATCGAAGGGGGCACGGCGCCCGAAGGTTATGAGGCGATCGCGGCGGAAACTGCCGAACTCAGCAACACCGCGCTTCGAAAACGCGAGCGCCCCTTTGTCCTGCGGCTCGATCCAGCCGATCCTGAACCGGTTGAGCGCGCCGCATATGACGCTGCTTACAAGGGCGTTACCGACGCTTTGACCCTCTACCTCTGGCGCAAGCCAGCCTTTTATCTCACCCGCTGGGCAGCCCGCGCAGGACTCTCGCCAAACAGCATCACGGCGGTCGGCGCAGTTTTGTGCCTGCTCGCCTTCTTCCTGTTCTGGAACGGTCACTATTGGACCGGTATCCTCTCCGGCTTCATCTTCATGGTGCTCGACACCGTCGACGGGAAGCTCGCGCGCTGCACCGGAGCATCTTCGAAGTGGGGCAACGTGTTCGACCACGGGATCGACCTCGTTCACCCGCCCTTCTGGTGGTGGGCCTGGGAGCATGGCCTTGCAGCCTACGGCCGCCCGCTGACGCCAGTCTACGCGACCATGGTCCTGTGGGTGATCATCGGCGGTTATGTCGCCCAGCGGGTGATCGAGGGCCTTTCGATCCAGCGGTTCAACGGCCTGGAAATCCACGTCTGGCGGCCGCTCGACAGCAAGTTCCGCCTGATCACTGCCCGCCGCAACCCGAACATCGTGATCCTCGCTGCCGCTCTCCTCTTCCAGCGCCCGGACACCGGCCTCGTGCTGGTCGCCTGGTGGACCTTGATCAGCCTCATCTTCCACGCGGTACGCCTCGCCCAGATGACCGAGCGGCAGGCGCGAGGGGCAAAGGTCGTCAGCTGGCTGGACGCGTGAAATATCGGGCGATCGTGCTGGCAGGCTCGCGCCCCGGGCGCGATCCGTTCGCCGAGCAATTCGGGACCGACCTCAAGGCATTGATCGCCATTGGAGGCGAGCCGATGGTGCGGCGCCCGGTTCGGGCGCTCCTTGCAAGCGCCAATGTTGCTGAAGTCATCGTGCTCTCGCAAGCGCCGGAGAGGATTGCGGACGTACTTCCGAGGGACCCTCGCATCACTGTCCGTCCATCCCAGGGCACGATTGCCGAGACCATGCTCGCCCTTTGTGATGACCCTGAGACGCGCTGGCCGCTGTTGGTCACGACCGCCGACCACGCGCTGCTCGAGACGGCCTCGGTCGATGAATTCTGCGCGCATGCCGGTGACGCAGACGTGGCTCTCGGCGTCTCGGATCGCGCCGTTCTGATGCGCCGTTTCCCGAATGCGCAGCGAACCTGGCTCAAATTCCGCGGCGGTGCCTACACGGGCGCCAACCTCTTCCTTCTCCGCTCAGCGAGGGTAGCCCCGGCGATCCGGCTTTGGCGAACGGTCGAGCAGGACCGAAAGAAGGGCTGGCGGCTCGTCGCTCTTGCCGGTCCATTCCTTCTGATCGGCACCGTGCTGCGCTTGCTTAGCCTCGACGGGGTGCTTTCCCGGCTTGGACGGAGGCTCGGCCTCGACATCCGCGCCGTGCGTCTCAGCAATCCGCTCGCTGGCGTCGACGTCGACAAGCCCGCTGATCACACGCTCGCCGAAGCGATACTGGCAGGCAGGGCATGAGCGACCTCGCGATCTACGACATGGACCGAACGGTCACGCGCCGCGCGACCTACACGCCGTTCCTGCTCCATTGCGCGACGCAGCGAGCACCGTGGAGGCTCCTCTTCCTGCCGCTCGTCGCATTGTCGATGCTGGCCTATGCCTCGCGTCTGATCGACCGCGCGAAGCTCAAGGAAATAAATCACCGCCTGCTTCTCGGCGGCAAGATTCACCCGCGCGACCTGAAGCCTCTGGTCGACAGCTTCGCCGACAGGCAGCTCGCGACGAATATCCGTCCAGGAGCGCGCAGAGCCATCGCGCGTGACAAGGCCGAAGGTCGTCGCCTCGTTCTCGCCACCGCTTCCTACCGGCTCTACGCCGACGCGATCGCCGAGCGCCTCGGCTTTGACGACGTGATCGGCACCGGTTCGATCATCGGCCTCGACGAGCGCGTTCACGCAAGGATCGCGGGCGAGAATTGCTACGGGCCGGCGAAAATGCGGATGATCGCCGACTGGGTCGAGGCCTCGGGCCTCAAAGGCGCTCACGGGCATGTGCGCTTCTACAGCGACCACGTCTCGGACCGCCCCGCGTTCGAATGGTCGGATGAGCCGGTTGCGGTGAACCCGCACGGCAAGCTGCGCGCGCTGGCCGGAGAACGAGGCTGGGCCATCGAAAACTGGGGCTAGCTCATGCCCATTTCGGCTGACGTTTCTCGAAGAAGGCGCTGATCCCCTCTTCAGCGTCGGCGGCCAGCATGTTCTCGACCATTGCGCGGGAAGCGCAGGCGTAGGCATCGGCCAGGCCCAGTCCAGCCTGCGCCCGGACGGCCTCCTTGCCGAGCTTTACCGCAAGCGGAGACTTGGCTGCGATCGTCATTGCCATCTCGTTGACGACATCGGTCAGGGCTTCACGCGCGACGACGCGGTTCACCAGGCCGAATTCTAGCGCGGTCGCGGCATCGATCATTTCGCCGGTGAGCAGCATTTCCATCGCGCGTTTGGCAGTAACATTGCGCGTCAAGGCGACAGCAGGCGTCGAGCAAAACAGGCCGACGTCGATACCGTTGACGCCGAACCGCGACTGCTCCGAGGAAACCGCAAGGTCGCACGAAGCGACCAGCTGGCATCCCGCCGCAGTCGCGATCCCGTCGACTTCGGCGATTATCGGTTTTGGATGCTCGATGATCGACTGCATCAGCCGCGAGCAAAGGGCGAACGTTCGCTCGAAGAAGTTCCTGCCGCGATCAGGATCCGAACGATGCAAGGTCATTTCCCGAAGGTCATGACCGGCCGAGAAGAGCTTTCCCGCGGCTGCCAGGATGATCACCCGGACCGTGTCCCGCCCGCGCGCGGCATCAAGCTTGGCCTGAAGCGATTCCATTGCAGCTAGGGAAAGCGCGTTGGCTGGCGGGTTGTTCAGCGTGAGGCGAAGGACCCCGCCTTGCGCTTCCGCTTCGATGAGGTTCGGACCGACCACGTCATCATCCCACTAGGAGCGCTGTTGTGCGATAGCAAAACCGCGAACAAGGGGCGGCAGGGCTCAGCAGCTTGGTTTTCGGTGTCCCTTGGCCTTCCCCTTGGGATCGGAATGGCCGTATTGGTGGCCCGGGACAATTTCGTCGCCGGAGACGATCGTTGCGGCCCGGTCAATCGAACACGCGATGCTCCTGCTCAAGGCAAACTCGGCGGCGCCGATTGACGCGCCGATCAATGCCAGAATGACGGCATATTCGGCAGCACTTGCTCCTGACGTGTTGGCCCGGAGCCGGCGAACAGCCGGCCAAGTTCCTTTGCGGGGAATTGGCCCCTCCCGAAACGGCCGCAAAGCGCGGTTGAATTATTGTTAACCGTCTTAAGGTTTGCAGCAAGTTACCTTTGGACAAGGCCCGCTGAGCGCTGTCGGACGCTCCAATGCCGCGCGCCCGCAGTCCTGTTCGCGACGGACGCACGCGCATTGATCCGCATGAGGCCGTCAAATGAACCAGCCTATGCGGTGCGCGCCGGGATCAGACCGCCTGCAGCGCGTTCGCGAAGTCGGCGATGAGATCGTCGGCGTTCTCGACACCGATCGAAATCCGCACCAGGTTAGGCGTGATGTCGAGCTGCTTCTTGCGCTCCTCCGGCACCGAAAGGTGCGTCATTGCCGCCGGAGCGCTCGCCAAGGTTTCGGTGCCGCCGAGGCTGACCGCGAGATTGGCTATCTGGAGTGCGTCGAGGAAGGCGAACGCCTCTCTCTCGCCGCCCTGCAGATAGAGCGAGAAGGTCGATCCGGCGCCGAGGCAATGGCGCTTGTAGATGTCGGCCTGCCGCGATCCCTCCTCGAGAAAGCCGAGATAGCCGATCTTCTCGACCTTCGGATGGCTACGGAGAAAATCGCAGACTTTGGCGGCATTCTCGCCGGCCCGGCTCATGCGCAGCTCCAGCGTCTCGAGGCTGCGCAGCAGCATCCACGCCGTGTTCGGGTCGCAGATCGTGCCGATCGTGTTGCGGATCATTCGGATCTGGTTGATCAGCCCCTTCTCGCCGACCACGCCGCCGGCGACGAGATCGCTGTGCCCGCCGACATATTTGGTGAGGCTGTAGACTGAGAGGTCGGCGCCCTGTGCGAGGGGCTTCGCCCAAAGCGGGCCGAGGAACGTATTGTCGATGGCGATGGGGGGACGTTCTCCATCCTCGAACATCGCGTCGCGCGCACCGGCGACGGCTTCAACGTCGACCAGAGCATTCGTGGGGTTCGCAGGGCTCTCCAGGTAGATGAGGCTGACGCGACCCTTCTCCTTGCCCCTCGCAATCGCCGCGTCGATCTCCTCGCGCGTCGCACCTGCCGGAAAGTCGACCCAGGACACGCCAAAGCGGCCGAGGATCTTGGCGATCAGAGTCTCGGTCGCCGCGTAGAGCGGACCCGAGTGAACGACACAGTCGCCCGGCTGGACGAACGTCATGAGCAGGGTCGCGATTGCCGACATGCCGCTCGAAAAGGCGAGCGCATCGTCGGCATCTTCCCAGACCGCAAGCCGGTCCTCGAGGATCTCCTGGTTGGGGCCGTTGAAGCGCGAGTAGATGAGACCTTCCGCCCCACCGGGTCGCTTGCCGGTCACGCCCTCGAAGAAGCGCTTGCCCGCAGCCGCATTCTCGAACACGAAGGTCGAGGTAAGGAAGATCGGCGGCTTCAGCGATCCCTCGCTGAGCTCCGGGTCGAAACCGTAACCGAGCATCAGCGTCTGTGCGCTGAGCTTCTTGTTGCCGATCTGGGTAGGCGAGGGCCGCGGCGGCCGATGATGATCGCTGGTGCCGCTCAATTCGTCTTCGGTAGGCAAGTCAAATCTCCTCGTTCGGCCGCGGCCTTAGCTCCAACCCGGGCGCGGCGCCAATCAAGCAAGGCCCGGACGCCGATAAGGCCAGCTTCTAGCCTCAGCCTGGAATCGCAATGGCGCTGAGCTGGCGGCCGTAATCCGGCTCTCCGCGATGGGTAGAACGGCGGAAGCTGAAGAAGCGGTCCGGATCGGCGTAGGTATCGAGATTCAATGCCTCGATCTCCGCGATGCCGGCGAGAATGAGGCGGTGGACGACATAAGCCTCGAGGTCGAAGTGCGGCTTGCCCGAAGGTCCGGCGACAAAAAAGCGCGCATTGTCGCCGTCGGCGTGGACGAAGCGCTCGCGGAACGCTTCATCGACCTCGTATGACGGCTGCCCAACGCACGGCCCCACCGCGGCGTGGATGTTTTCCCTCTTGGCACCGAGCTCCTCCATCGCCTCGATCGTCGCGTCGGTGACGCCGGCGAGCGCACCTCGCCAGCCGGCGTGGGCGGCGCCGACGACCACGGCATTGTGGTCGGCGAACAGCACCGGAGCGCAGTCGGCGGTGAGGATGCCGAGAAGGAGATTGGGCGTGTCGGTTACCATCGCATCCGCGCGCGGGCGCTTGTCCTGGGCCCACGCCTGGTCCGCGATGACCGCCTCGGCGGAATGGATCTGGTGAACGGTTGCAAGGGCCGCGTCCGGATGGACGGCAGCGATCGCGAGCCGGCGGTTGCCGGCGATCGCCTCGGGGTCGTCCCTGCTTCCGAAGCCGACGTTGAGCCCGGCGCATTCACCGACCGACATGCCGCCGCGCCGTCCAAGGAAGCCATGCGGGAGCCGTCCCAAGCTGACTGCCCGGATGACCTCAACTTCGCTCAAAGCCGCTTCCGCATGATGATGTCTTCGTCCGCATGTTCCCCCACCATGAAGTCGTACCGGCCCACGGCATCGAATCCATAGCGATGGTAGAAGCGTTTGGCGCGATGGTTATCGGTATAGACCGTCAGGTACAGCTCCTCCGCGCCGAGCTGGCGTGCCTGCTCGATCACCCAGTCCGTCAGAGCGTGCGCAATGCCGACACCATGATATTGCTTGAGGATGTAGAGCTGGCGAAGCTCGATCGCGTTGGCGTCCGTCTCGATCGGAAGAGACGATGGACCAAGTTTTAGATAGCCCACGATCGCGCCGCCGATCTCTGCGATGCGGAATCGATAGCGAGTATCGTTGAATTCCTCCGCCCAGGATTCCGGCGTGAATTTTGCCAGGAAGGCTGCAAGGTCCTGGGGCCGGTAAAGGTGCGCGAAGGTGTCGCAGAAGGTCTGCCTGAACACGCGGTCGATCGCCGGCAGGTCGGCGGCGGTCGCGTCGCGGCAATTCATGCTGAGCCTGCCGGAGCGGGCCAGCCGGGCGAGTGGATTGCGATGACCTTGAACAACTCTCCCATCTGGTCGCGCGAGGTGAGACGCTCCAGCGCTTCCTGAATGTCGGCGGCGCGATCCGGATTTGCTCGCGATAGCGCCTGCGCACGCGCCTCGATGCCAAGTCGGATCAGCCACTCGCCCTGGGTGACGAGCGGAGTCACCGCAGCGCCGGCGTTCCGAGCAGCAATGGCCACGGCTTCAAAATCGACATGGCTCGTCAGATCCTGCTCACCGGGATTTGCGAGCAACGGCGCATAAGCGTGCCCGCGCACGGCCTGCAGAGTATCGCCCGGCGCGCTTCGCTCGTGACCATAATCGATGAAGATCGCGGCGCCGCCTTTTGCGGCAAGGCAGGTCGCGATCGACGTAACCGCCTTGTCTCGCGCCGGGGACGTTTCCATCACCTCGCCGTCACGGTCGAGTGCAAGACCGCCGGCAAGCGCGATCACGCGACGCTCGACACCGTCCACATGCTGGCGGATCGGCAGAGCGTCGAGGAACTCGTTGGCGACCAGTAGCAGCGGCTTCGCGGGAAGGTCGTCGATACTATCGTGCCACGTCGCGCTCGGAACGGACGCCTTTTGAATTTCGCGTAGCACCGGACTCGTCTCGACGAGATGTTCGCCTCCCCGAAATCCCGCAGCACGCATCATGCGCAGCGCATCGCTCGCCAGCGTCCCCCTTCCCGGTCCCAGCTCCACGTAGATCGGATCAGCTGGCGCTCCGGCACGCCGCCAGCAGTCGGCGAGCGCGGCGCCGACGAGTTCACCGAACATCTGGCTGACCTCCGGCGAGGTCGTGAAGTCGCCGAGTGCGCCGAGCGGATCGCGCGTCGCGTAATAATAAGCGTTGCACGCTTCCATATAGGCTTCGACGCTGATCGGCCCCTCGGCCGCGATCCGCTCCCGAAGCGCGCGCTCCAGTGGCGTCACGCGACCGAGGCGGTGCCCGCGGTTGGCTCAACACGCACGCGCCGCCCGGCAGCCGTCAGCATCAGGTAGAGGCCGCCGAGGATCATCGGCAGCGAGAGCCATTGCCCCATGTGCAGATGCGTCGCCTCGGCGAACCCGCGAAGCTGGCTGTCCGGCTCGCGGATGAACTCGATGCCGAAACGGAAGCAGCCGTAAAAGAAGATGAAGGCCCCGACGAGCTTGCCCGGTTCGTAGCGCGCCTTGGTTCTCCAGAACATGAAAGCCAGGATCGCGAACAGAACGAGCCCTTCCAGCGCCGCCTCATAAAGCTGGCTCGGGTGCCGCGGCGGGCCGAGCTGATAGCCGAGCGGCGTCACCTCCATGAACCGCACCGCCCAGGGAACAGTCGTCGGCGCGCCCCACAGTTCCTGGTTGATGAAGTTGGCCAGCCGCCCGAAGAACAGGCCGAAGGGCACGCAGCAGGCGACATAGTCGTGGATGCGCAGCCAGTTGAGCTTCTGCTTCCAGGCAAAATAGAAGATGCCGAGCGACGTCCCGATCACGCCGCCGTGGAACGACATTCCGCCGTCCCACAGCTTCACGATCTCGATCGGGTGCCTCAGATACTCGCCAAGGTTATAGAAGAGCACGTAGCCGAGCCGGCCGCCGAGAATGATCCCTAGCGCGGCGTAAAAAACCAGATCGTCGGCATGACGGCGGGCGAACGGCGCGCCGGGCTGCTTCAGCAATTTGAGCAGGTACCAATAGCCGATGAAGATGCCGGAAAGGTACGCAAGGCTGTACCAGCGAAGGTCGAAAGGACCGAGGTGAAGCGCCACGGGCGACAGACCCAAATCAGGGAACGCAACGAAGCGGGAGTTGTCGACAGCTTGCAAGGGCTTCCCCATCAAAGTTCAGCGCCTCATAAGACGCATGTGAGCAAAGGCAAAGGAAGCTCGACAATCGATGCCCAATGAGCTGGACCGCCGTTATGACGAGGAGCTCGCGAAGGTCGTCGGGCCGGGCGGGCGGCTGATCATCGGCGAGGATGAGCTCGGCCGCGCGATCGTCACCAACTTCCCGGCAACGCTTCCGGTCTTTTTCAAGACGTTCGCAGCCCTCAACGCAAAGAACGAGGCAGTCGTCGCGGGCGACGAACGGCTGAGCTTCGCTGACCTCGACCGCATTTCTGACTGGCTGGCGCAGGGCTTGAGCGCCCGCGGCGTCGGCAAGGGCGATCGCGTCGCGATCGCCATGCGCAACTGCCCGTCGTGGATCATCTGCTACATGGGCATCCTCAAGGCCGGCGCAATTGCGACCTTGCTCAACGGCTGGTGGGAGCCGTTCGAAATGGAGCATGCGATCCTTCTCGCCGACCCGAAGCTCATCATTGCCGACCCTCCCCGCGCCAAACGCCTCGCGGAGCGCTGCGGCCGATTTGAAACGGTCTGCCTTCCCATCGAGCAGCCGGTAGAACAAGCAATCGGTCAGCTGATGGACCGTTTCAAAGGCGCGGCAGTAACCCTGCCCGACGTGTCGCCGGACGACGATGCGACGATCCTGTTCACCTCAGGATCGACCGGGGAATCCAAGGGCGCCCTATCGACGCACCGCGCGGTAACAACCGGCGTCTACGCTTATTCGATCGGCCTCATCGTGCTCAAAAGCCTGCTCGAGCAGGACGGCAATCCGCCGCCCGTCCCGCGCACGCTGCTGAGCGTCCCGCTGTTCCACGTTACGGGGGCCGTGCCCGTGATGCTCAACAGCTTCGTCGTCGGCCGCTGCATGGTAATCATGCCCAAGTGGGACGCGACCGAGGCGCTCAAGCTGATCGAGAAGGAGAAGATCACCTACTTCGTGGGCGTTCCGACCATGAGCCTCGAGCTCATGAACCACCCCGAGCGCAAGAAATATGACTTGTCCTCCCTGAAGGACATCACTGCAGGCGGCGCGCCGCGGCCGGTCAGCCATGTCGAGCGGCTCAAACACGAATTTCCCAAGGCGCAGCCGGCTCTGGGCTATGGCCTCACTGAAACCAACGCGACCGGCTGCGCCAATTTCTGGAGCAGCTATGCCGCGAAGCCGGCATCGACAGGCCGCGCGCAGAAACCGCTTGTACAGGTCTCGATCCTTGGCCCCGGCGACCGGCCGATGCCGCAAGGGGAAGTCGGGGAGATCGGCATCCGCACAGCTGCCAACATCAAGGGCTATTGGAAAAACCCGGAAGCGACGGCCGAGATGCTGACCGCGGACGGCACGATCCGCACGGGCGATGTCGGCTATCTCGACGAGGACGGTTACCTGTTCATCGTCGACCGCAAGAAGGAAATCATCATTCGCGGCGGAGAGAACATCTCCGCGGCCGAGGTTGAAGCCGAATGCTACGCCTGCGAATCCGTCGCCGAAGCCGCGGTGTTCGGCGCTGTCGACGAGCGGCTCGGCGAGGTCCCTGTCGCAGTCGTCCATCTGAAGAATGGCGCGCACATCAGCGAAGCTGATCTCCGCTCCTTCCTCGACGGCAAGCTTGCCAAGTTCAAAATCCCGGAGCGGATCATTTTCTCTTCCGAACCGCTTCCACGTCTCGGCACCGGCAAGATCGACCGCCGCGCGCTCAAGTCCCAATACGCAAGTTGAAGCTCGATCGCCGTACCCTCCTCATTGGCGGTGGCGCCGGAGTTGGCCTGATCGTCGCCTTCTCGCTGTGGCCGCACCACGTGGCGAGCGAGCTCTCAACCGGCCGCGACGAGCAGGCGTTCGGCTCCTTCATCAAGATCGCGCGCGACGGGCGGATCACGGTCGCCATACCGCAGGTCGAGACCGGCCAGGGCGTCTGGACCGCGCTTCCGCAAATCGTCGCCGACGAGCTTGGCGCAGCGTGGGAGACCATAGCGGTCGAGCCGGCTCCCCTTGCCAAAGTTTATGCCAATCCCCTCGCAAAGGAGCAGGACTGGCCCGAGCACATCCGCATCACCGCCAATTCGACGTCGGTCCGCGCTTTCGGGCAGCCCTTGAGGGACGCGGCGCGAACCGCGCGGGCGATGTTGGTCGGCGCTGCCGCGGATCGCTGGAACGTCGACCCGTCGGAATGCGAGACTGGTGACGGCTTCGTCATCAATGGCGTGAGGACCTTCACCTTCGGCGAGCTTGCCGAAGAGGCCGCCGATCGCAGCCTGCCGCGAGATCCGCCGCTGCGGCAGACGAAAAAGGAGCGGCTGTTTGGCCGGCCGCTGCCGCGGCTCGATGGGCCTGCCAAGGCTGACGGCAGCTGGCGCTTCGCCGGCGATGTGCGACTGCCAGGCATGCTTTACGCAAGTGCCCGACTGGCACCGCCGGGCGGCCGCCTCACCGGTTTTTCGCGAGAGGCGATCGCCAAGGTGCCCGGTGTTCGCCATTTAAGCGCCAACGATCGCTGGATCGCAGTGGTCGCCGAGAGCTGGTGGGAAGCCGAGCGCGCTCTTAAAGCCACCGATCCGAAATTCAGCGGCCCGAAAACGGTGGCCGACATGCGCGCGATGTTCAACGATGCGCTTGCAAACGGCGCTCCAGGCGAATGGTTTAGCAGCGGCGATTATGGCGCGGCGACGCGAGGTTCGCGCCCGCTTGCCGCCACTTATTATGCAGCACCTTCCCAGCACCTGGGGCTCGAGCCCGTTTCGGCAACGGCAAGGATCAGCAACGGGATTGTCGAGCTGTGGGCGCCTACACAGGCGCCGGACTCCATTCAGGAAGGCACGCTCTATCCCATGCCCCCCGGGGAGCCCGCCGGGCGGGCGATCGAGCCTGAAGCTGCGCCAATCGCAATTGAACTGGCGAGGGTGCTGGGGCGCCCGGTGCAGCTCATCCTGTCGCAATCATCGAGCCAGAATCACGATCGCGTTTCGCCGGGAGCCCTCGCGAGAATGACAGCGCTTCCGGGCGCCGGCGGAATTACGGCCGCCTGGTCGATGACGGTTGCGACGGCGGATGGCCTTGGTTCTTCACTGGCGCGCCTCCTTGGCAAGGATCCACCAACTAAGCTTGGCAAGAGCGCGCTCGACGGGTCCGTCCCACCCTATTCGATTCCAAGCATCCGCATCGAATCCGTTCCCGTCGCCCTCCCCGTTTCGGCCGGATACATGCGAGGCTCGCCGCAGCGCGAGTTCGCGTTCTTCACCGAGAGCTTCATCGACGAGCTTGCTCACGCGGCGGGCATGGAGCCGCTTGCGTTCCGGATGTCGATGCTCGGCGGGAACGGGCGCCTTGCGCGCTGCCTTCAGGCTTCGGCGAGGCTGGCGCAATGGGACGGCGGCGGAGCCGGAAGCACCATGGGGATTGCCGGTGCTTCGGCCTTCGGATCGCACGTCGGCCTCGTCGCGAGCGCCAGCGTTGGCGACGACCAGAAGGTGAAGGTCCATCGGCTTGTCGCGGCCGTCGACTGCGGCCATGTCGTCAACAGCAGCGTTGCCGCACAACAGATCGAGGCGGGCCTCATCTGGGCCCTTGCTCAGGCGACTGTCCCAGCGCCCGAATGGATTTCGGGCATGCCGCGGGGCCGTCCCGTGGGCGCACTTGATCTCCCGCGCCTCGGCGATGCACCCGAGGTCGTGGTCCAGATGATCCCCAGCAGCGAATCGCCAGGCGGCATCAGCGGCCTTGGCACGCTTGCGCTCGCGCCGGCGGTGGCGAACGCGATTCATGCCGCATCAGGCAAACGAATGCGCTCGTTGCCCTTCGACCCAATGGCAGCGTCATGACGCGGCCCTCCGAACATCCGGCGATCGCGGACGAAAAGATCGGCGTCCTTCTGATCAATCTCGGGACCCCCGATGCGCCTGAAGCGCGCGCGGTTCGCCGCTACCTCGCCGAGTTCCTGAGTGATCCGCGCGTCATCGAAATACCGCCCCTGGCCTGGAAACCCATTCTCCACGGGGTGGTCTTGCGCACGCGCCCACGCAAGTCGGCCGAAGCCTATAACAAGATCTGGACCAACGAGGGGTCGCCTCTCCGCACCATCGCGCACCGCCAGGCCGACGCCCTGCGCAAGCGCTTGCCTACCCTCAGCGTCCATTATGCAATGCGCTACGGCAATCCCGGCATTGCCGCTGCAATCGAGAACATGGTGAGCGAAGGCTGCACTCGAATTTTGGCCGCCCCGCTCTATCCGCAATATTGCGCGGCAACGACGGCAACCGCCAACGACGCGGTATTCGCTGCGCTGGCGAGCATGCGCTGGCAGCCTGCGCTGCGCACACTTCCGCCCTATTACGACGACCCGATCTACATCGAAGCTCTTGCCGCCAATCTGAAGCGCCAGCTCTCCAACCTCCCCTTCCAGCCCGATCGCCTGCTCTTGAGCTTCCATGGCATGCCCGTGCGCACTCTGGAGCGCGGAGATCCCTACCATTGTCACTGTCAGAAGACCGGCCGCTTGCTCGGCGAGGCACTTGAGCGCGATGTCGATATCGCATTCCAGTCGCGATTCGGACGCGCGAAGTGGCTGGAACCGGCTACCGATGCCACCCTCGCCGCTTATCCGGGTGCAGGCGTGACGCGTGTCGCAATCGCGGCGCCGGGTTTTTCGGCGGACTGCATCGAGACGTTGGAGGAGCTCGGAATCCGCGGCCGCGAGACGTTTCAGCATGCCGGCGGCAAGCAATTCGCGCTCCTCGACTGCCTCAACGATTCGTCCGAGAGCATCGCGATGCTCGAACGGCTAATCACTCGTGAGCTTGCAGGCTGGCTGCCGCAGCAATAAGCGCCGTCTGCTGAGAGGAGAGGTCTATGGCACGAGTGGCAATCGTCACTGGCGGGACGCGCGGTATCGGCGAAGCGATCAGCGTCGCACTCAAGGACATGGGGATGAAAGTCGCGGCGAACTACGCCGGCAACGAGGAGCGCGCGCGCGAGTTTAGCGAGCGCACCGGAATCCCGTCGTACAAGTGGGACGTCTCGGATTTCGACGCGTGCCAGGAGGGCGTGCGGCAGGTCGAGGCCGACCTCGGCCCAGTCGACGTGCTGGTGAACAACGCTGGCATCACCCGCGATGCGACCATGAAGCGCATGGACCACCAGAAGTGGCAGGACGTCATGGACACGAACCTTGGCGGCTGCTTCAACATGGCCAAGGCCGTGTTCGAAGGTATGACGGGTCGCGGCTACGGACGCATCGTCAACATCGGCTCGATCAACGGCCAGGCCGGCCAGTACGGGCAGGTGAATTATGCCGCGGCCAAGTCGGGCATCCACGGCTTCACCAAGGCGCTAGCACAGGAAGGCGCTCGCAACGGGGTAACCGTGAACGCGATCGCGCCCGGCTACATCGACACCGACATGGTGGCGGCCGTGCCCGAGGACGTGCTCGGCAAGATCGTTGCTCGCATCCCCGTCGGCCGCCTCGGCAAGGCCGACGAAATCGCGCGCGGAGTGTCGTTCCTAGTTGATGAGAATGCCGGCTTTGTTACGGGGTCGACGCTGTCGATCAACGGCGGCCAGCACATGTATTGATGCCGGACTACGCACCGCCGAAAAAGCGGTCGGTGCTGATTGCCGGCCATCAGACCTCGATCAGTCTCGAGCCCGTTTTCTGGCGCTCGCTCGAGGACGCTGCGCGCGCGCGCGGCTGTCCGCTCAATGCGCTGGTTGCGGAAATCGATGTTGCGCGGCTCGACGCCAATGAGCCCCCGAACCTCACCTCGGCAATCAGGCAGTGGCTGTTTGCGCGAGGTTCAGGATCGAGCGGGTGAACGACGCGCCTCCATCGGGAGCGTAGTCGAGGAACAAGGCAGGCTCGATCAGCTCCAGTTCCATGATCCTCAACGTTCCTTCATCGTCGGGAACGATGTCGACGCGTGCATAAATTGCCTTCGCGGGTGCCGCGGCAAGCGCCTGCTTCGCGAGGCGCTCCGCGCCGGTCGGCGCGGTTGTCGGCAGCGTCACGCCCCCGTAGTGGGGCTGCACCCGAAAGTCGCCGCTCTTCGGGCGCTTCACTACGGCATGGCTGAGTTCGCCGGCGAACAACATTAGCGAGAACTCGCCGGTTCGCGCGATCTCCTCGATGAGCGGTTGCACGATCATCGGCTTGCGGACGCAGTCTGCGGGAAGGTCGTCGTTGGGCCCGAGCCGATGTGTCCCCGATGCGCTCGCCGAAACGGGCGGCTTGATCACCAGCCAATGGCTGTCGAAGCGCCGCCGTGCTTCCTCGAGGTCGGCGTCGCAGCAGGCCTCGACCGCCAGCGTTGGAACCGTCGACACCCCGCGGTCAGCGAGTTCCGCGAGATAGGCCTTGTCGCTGTTCCAGCGCAGAAGGGCCGGCGGGTTGATCATTGGCCAATGCTCCGCCTCGGCGCGGTCGAGCAACTTCAGCCAGCGGTCGTAATCGAGGTGATAGCCCCACGCGACCAGCGGCATGACGAGATCGTAGCCGTTGACGTCCTCAGTCTTGGTCCAGGCAATCGGATCGACTTCGCAGCCTGCGGCCTTGAGGGCATCCGCCTCGACGTCGAATGCCCAAGTCCAGGGTTCCGGATAGTCCGGATCCGGCACCAGGACCGCGATTCGCATCTTTAACGGCCGAGCAGAATTCGCGCCTGCCCTGCTATTTGAGCGAGCATTGGCGCGCTGACACTGCCCTCGCGGCGTGCACGTGTCACGAGGTCTCGGAACTGGCCGATTCGGTCGGCGTGCCTGTCGATCCACTCCGCGACGCCGCTGTCGACGTCGGTCCCGCGACAGCGCGAAAGGAACTCGATCCTCAGCTGTTCGAAGTCGCGCGTCAGGCCGGCGGTCAGCAGCCGCTCCCACTGGTCGGCGGGCACGAAGCGGGCGACCTGCTGCTGCGCCCAGTCGAGGCCCAGCGCCTCGCCGAGCCGCGTGTAGGCACGCGTCACCTCGAGCTCGTCGAGCTTGTGGCGCGATGCGAGCGCGGCAATCCCGAACACGCCGTCGAGTTCATAGAGGCGAACGAGCAGGCGGACGATGTCCTCACTCGCGCCGAGGGCTACCAGCCGATCACGACGTGCTGCGGCCTCGTTCTTGACCTCGGAGCGGATCAGTTTCGTTGCTGCCGCCGAGATCTTGCGAACGCCGGGCTCGAGCAGCGCGCAAAGCTTGGCGACGCTGGTCTCGCCGCTCGCTGCGCGGATCACGTCGGCAATGTGCGATCGCACGCTCGCCGCCGCGATCGAGAAAAGCTCGATGCGAACGGTCTCGGGAAGCTCGTCATGCTCGATCTCGGTCCATAGCTTGTCGAGGTCGTGCAGCCGCTCGGCCACGAGAAATGCCGTGATCACCTGCTGAAGTGACGCGCCCTCTTCTTCGATCAAGTCGAAGGCCACGCCCGGTCCCAGGCGGTTAACGAGCCGGTTCGCGACCTTCGTCGCCATGATCTGGTTGCGCAGGCGATGCGCCCGGATCGCTTCCGGGTGAGCCTTCCGCATGGGCTTGGGAAAAGCCTCGAACAGCTGCGGCCCGACGAGTTCGTCTTCCGCAAGCTCAAGCTCTTCCGCCGCATCCTGCAGCACCAGCTTGGAAATCGACAGGACGACGGCCAGTTCAGGCCGCGTCAGTCCGCGGTTCTCCTGGCCGCGGCGCAACAGGTCGTCGCTCGTGCCGAGGCCCTCCACCTTGCGGTCGAGCTTGCCGGTGCCCTCGAGCAGCTCGATCGTTCGCACCTGCCCCGGCAGCGCCTGAGCGCCGCCCGCTTCGGCAATCGACAGCGCCAGAGACTGCAGCCGATTGTCTTCCAGCACGATTTCCGCGACCTCGTCGGTCATCTTCGCAAGCAGGACATTGCGCTTGTCGAAAGCAAGGCGGCCCTCCCGCATTTCGCGGTTGAGCGGGATCTTGATGTTCACCTCATTGTCGGAGCAGTCGACGCCGGCGCTGTTGTCGATGAAGTCGGTGTTGATCCGCCCGCCGAGCTGCGCAAACTCGATGCGCGCGGCCTGGGTGATGCCGAGGTTTGCGCCCTCGCCGATAACCTTCGCTCGAAGCTCGCTCGCGCTTGCTCGAAGCGTGTCGTTCGACGGGTCGCCGACGTCGGCGTTGCTCTGCGCAGATGACTTCACATAGGTGCCGATGCCGCCGAACCATAGAAGGTCGACCGGACATTTGAGGATCGCATTGATGAGGCTTGCAGGGTCGAGCGCCTTGGCGTCGATCCCGAGGGCTTCGCGTACTTCGGCGTTCAGCGGGATGGACTTCTCGGTGCGCGCAAAAACGCCGCCGCCCTTGCTGATCAGCTTCCGGTCGTAATCGTCCCAGCTCGACCGCGGCAGCTCGAAGAGTCGCTTGCGCTCCGCCCAGCTCTTCGCCGGATCAGGGTTGGGGTCGATGAAGATGTGGCGATGGTCAAACGCGGCAACCAGCTTGATCGACTGGGACAACAGCATGCCGTTGCCGAACACGTCGCCCGACATGTCGCCACATCCGGCAACCGTCACTTCATCCGACTGGACGTCAATGCCCATCTCGAGGAAGTGCCGCTGGACTGAAATCCAGGCGCCCTTCGCGGTGATGCCCATCGCCTTGTGGTCGTAACCGTTCGACCCGCCACTCGCGAACGCATCGCCCAGCCAGAAATTGCGTGACAGCGCGATTTCGTTGGCGACGTCCGAAAAGGTTGCGGTGCCCTTGTCGGCGGCGACAACGAAGTACGGGTCCTCGCCGTCATGAATGACGACACCCTCGGGGTGCACCACGCTGTCATTGACGAGGTTATCGGTAACCGACAGCAGCGAGCGGATGTAGATGCGGTAGCATTCTGTGCCTTCCGCGAGCCATGCATCGCGGTCGCTCATCGGCGGCAGCTGCTTTGGATAGAAGCCGCCCTTGGCGCCGGTTGGAACGATGACCGCGTTCTTCACCACCTGCGCCTTCATCAGACCGAGGATCTCGGTGCGGAAATCGTCGCGCCGATCCGACCAGCGAATGCCGCCGCGCGCAACCGGCCCGCCGCGCAGGTGAATGGCCTCGACGCGCGGGCTATAGATCCAGATCTCGCGCCACGGCACCGGCCGTGGCAGCCCCGGAACCAGCGAACTGTTGATCTTGAATGCCAGCGCTTCCTCGGCCGCGGGCGCGAAGGCATTTGTCCGGACGATCGCCTCGACGAGCGAGCGGAGCCCGCGAAGGATACGATCATCGTCGATCGAACGAACCTTGGCGAGCGAACGCTCGAGCTGCTCACGACGTTCGGCCACCTCGTCGTCGGGCTTCCTTGTGGCCGGATCGTGGGCCGCGGCAAACAAGCCAATCAGGGCTCGCGTCGCTCCCGGCGCGCGGCGCAGCGCGTCGACGACCGTGACAAGGCCGAAGCTGCTGCCGGTCTGCCGGAGATAACGGAACCATGAGCGCAGCCAGACCACCGGCCGCGTGTCGAGCCCGGCGTAGAGCACGAGCTGGTTGAATTCGTCGTCCTCGGCGATTCCGCGCAGCACGTTCGCGATCGCGCGCTCGATCTCGGCGGAGCGCGAAAGGATCGAAGCAACGTCCGCCTCGGCGCCGACCTCGACGCGGAAGTCGTGAATATAGCCATGGCCGCTGCTCAGCCGCGTCGGGAATTCCTCGAGCACGCGGAAGCCGAAATTCTCCAGGACTGGGACGACGTCCGACAGCGGAATCAGTCCGCCCTGGCGGTAGGTCTTGAGCCTCAGCTGCCCGGGCGCGTCATGCTCGTCGCGCGAAATGCGGACGGCACGGTCGTCATTATCCGACAGTTCGCACAAACAAAGTATGTCCGCCGCGCCTTCTTCGGGCGCCGTGCGCGCGCGGTAACCGTCAGGAAAGCTGCCGATGTAAGTGAGTGCAAGGCGCGTCGCCCGAGGTACCCCGGCCCGTTCGATGAGCTCGGCCTCGACGGCGGGCGACCAGCCGCGAACCATCTCGACCACGGCCGCATCCAGCGCCTCGTGATCGGGCGAGGGCGCCTTCTCGTCAATATATTGGGTGTAGCGGATGAGCGCGAGATCGCCGTCGCCAAGCTCGACCGACCAGCTGGTGATCTCGCGGCCGACCTCGGCCTCGAGCAGCATCGCAATCGCCGTGCGCCGAGCTGTGGTCAGTTCCTCGCGCGGGAGCCAGACGAAGGTGAATAGCTGGGCTTTGAGGATCGAGCGAACCTGGAGAAGTGCCGGGCGCGGGCGATCCGCGAGCGACATCGCCATCATGACGAGATCGCGCAGTTCCTCGTAGCTCACGGCGATCACGAGGTCGCGCGGAAGCGAGGCTACGGCGTGGCGCAATGCCTTGCCGCTATGCCCTTTGGGGTCGAAACCGAAATCCTTGTCCAGCTGCTTGAGGCGTGCGCGAAGTACGGGCACCTCCTCCGGCGGTACGCGCAGCGCCTCGCTCGTCCACAAACCCGCATGAACGCCAATTCCGGTGACGGTGTCGCCTGCCTTGACCGGCACTACGACAAGGTCGAGCGGTACGCGCCGGTGCACAGTGGACTTGCGCTCGGCCTTGGCCATCAGGGGCACTTCGCCGCCACGCTCAAAATAGCGCATCGCGCCGAACGCTCCGCCTTCGTCGGTCGGTGCGCCCGGGATGCTGAAAATGCCAAGCGTGCTCGACGGGGTCTCATAGGGCTTTTCGACATGATAACCGAGCAGGGTCATCGCGCCGTCGGCGAACCAGTTGAGCAGTGCCACACCTTCGGATTCTGGGCTCCCGGCGGCATCTTCGCGCATCTGGCGCTGGAGCGATTCCCAGTCCCTCACCGCCAGCCGCACGTCGCTCAGCACGCGTCGCAAGTCCGCGGCCAGCTCCTGCCGACCGCGCGCATCCGCACGATCGAGCTCGACGTACATCATGGATTCGCGGCGGGTCTTGTCGCCGCACAGCGGCTCGACGGACTGCAACTCGCCGTTGGAGTCGCGCGTGACGCACACGACGGGATGGAGAAGCCGGTGAATTGTCAGCTGCCGCTGGGCAACCGCATTGGCGACCGAGTCGACCAGGAACGGCATGTCGTCATTAACGATCGCAATGCGCATGCGGCGATGGCCCGCCTCGCCGCCGGTCGATTCGATCGCGAGTGCAAGCTCGCCCCGCTTGCGGGTCGCTGCAACCTGGCTGAGGAACTCGGCGGCTTCCCTCTCTGCTTCCCGGCTCAACCCGTGGGTTTCGCCCGGCAGCGCGTTTCCGGTCAGCGCCTTTCTGATTGACTCGACCAAGGGCGGGTCCAGGCGCGTGTGAGCCGTCATGTAAGGATTATGCTCCGAGGGGTTGTGGGTGCGGGCGGGCCTATAGACCCGCGCTCGCAACAGGGACAACCCCGCGGCCGTTAGACGGCGCGGCGGATCGCTTTCTCGACGAGCGCCTTGTCCTCGAGGATCGCAACCGGTTCATGCGAGCCGTCGGCGCGGCGCCGTGTGACGACCACTGCAAACTCCTCGGCAGCAGAAACATCGGCCAGTGAAATCGACGGTGCTGAGCGCAGCTTGGCACGGGCGACTTCGCCCTTGGTGTCCGCCTTTGGCGCGGGGCAGCGCGCCTGGCGCTCGGCGGCGACAAGCCCCTTCAGGCCGCCCTGCTGCTTCTCGACCAGATCCTGGAAACCGCCGAGGGCGATCTCGTGCCGCTGCGCATAAGACAAGGCTGCAGCGAACTCGGTCAGCCGGGTCTTATCATAGTCGATGCCGAAGACGAGCTTGACGATCGGAGTCATCGGGGCGCGCGCCTGAGCCTTGACGCCAGACTCTTCGAGGAGCTCAGCATAGTCCTCGGGGTTGCTCTGGGCAGCGACGGCAAAGTCGTAGGCGAGCGAGAGTGCCCTGTAGAGGGCCGAGCGAGTCCGGCCCTCGCCTGCCTTGACCGATTCTGCCGTTTCGCGCGCCGCCCAGAGGCGATCGGCAAGACCCGCATTCGCGTCGAGCTCGACAATCGGGGCTTCGTCTTCCTCGTGGAGCGGACCATCCTCCCATGAGAAATGGACAGGCGCCAAAGGTTCGACCGCCAAGGGTTCCTCGAGCGCCACAGGCTCCACGAAAGATTGTCCCTCGAAGGACGCGCTCTTGAGCTCTACCGCCTCTTCGGATGCTGGATTGGGCGAGAGCTGGTCGGTGAGTTCGAGCGGTTCCTCATCGATCAACGGTCGAGGATCAAGAGGAAATTCGGACTCTTCAGCGATGCCCGCAATTTCAATCGCCGGCGGCGTTTCCGCCACTGTTTCGATGCCCCTTGATTGCTCGACCTCCTCGCCGACGTGCTTCCAGTTGATCACGCCATAGATGAAGTCGATCGTGTCGCCGTCCGACGAGAAGGGCATGAGGATGCCGCGGTAGCAGATGGTGTCGCCACGC
>Ga0068864_100000646_pt1 | contig 29246 bp, 25 predicted proteins | sample KBSSwiS72_FD_66586 | JGI IMG/M metagenome (GOLD analysis project Ga0068864, IMG submission 66586) | Switchgrass rhizosphere microbial communities from Kellogg Biological Station, Michigan, USA - KBS Switchgrass S7-2 | ecosystem: Host-associated > Plants > Roots > Rhizosphere > Soil ...
GGTCTGTCCGGCGATATCGCGGATCAGGCCGAGGATCGACTCGATCGACTTGGCATGGTCGCTCAGCGTCTCGGACATGCCGACCGCCTCGCTGGCCTGGCCCGACGCCCGGGTGGCGATCTCCGTCGCCGCCTCGACCTCGGTACGGGCATCCTCGATCGCGCGGATCAGGCCGGCGGCGGTTTGCGCCGCCTCGCGCATCGCCACGGCCGATTGCTCGGCGGCGGCGGCGACTTCGCTGGTCTTGCCCAGCATGCCGCGTGCCGAAGCCGAGGTGCGCACCGCCTGGTCGCGCAGTGCCTGACCTTCGTTCCCGGCGCTTTCGAGCATCGCCGCAACGCCCTGACGGAAATCGGTGGCCAGCGCGTCGCGCCCGGCCTGGGCGCTGTGCGCCTGATATTCGCTATAGATCGCACCGGTGATGTCGCTCTCCAGCGCCGACAGCCGCATCAACGTGTCGATCAGCATGGGCAACCGGGCATCACCCGGCGTGATGCGACGCATCATCACTTCGAGCGCGGCGCGATCGCTGGCGTTGATCATCGACAGCAGCGCCATCGGCGTGACGTCGGCGACATAGGCCGCCGCGACCGAACGTTCGATCGATTCGATCCACGCCCGCCCGCGCGTGTCGAGGAAGCGATTGCGCAGGAACATGCAGCCGACCTCGATCATCTTCGCGGTTTCGTGTGCCGCCCAGACCTTGCCATCGTCGAAACAGCGCTGCCATTGCTGCCAATAAGCTTCTGAAATAGAGTGAATTTCTGGCTCTATAATGACCCAGACCTCCTGGCTCGCCCTGCCGAGAGAACCATCGAAATCGAACACGCGCAGCCGCGCGTCGAGATCGACTTTGGCGGCAATCGCGCCGAGAACTGGCAAGTCACTGGTGGCCAAAGCGAAAACTCCATCCGGATACGGCAGGCCGACTAGTGACGGTCCCATCACCTTGGCTAAACCGATTTGGTTAAGACGGGGTTAGAGTTTCGACGCTGGTCAATGCGCTTCGCCGGCCGACCGCCGCGCGCCGGCCACGAGGGAAAAGGCATCGCGCGCGCCTCCTGGTCCCGGCCGGGCGCCAGAATCCGCACCCGGACAGCCGTCGCCATGGCGAATTTGCCACTGTGGGAGTCGCTCAGACCCTTGCATCGCGGCGTTCGCGGCGTAAGAGGGCGCCACCCGCTCCCGAGAGGAATACGCGCCTTGGCCACGGACCGTCCCGCCCGACCTATTTCGCCGCATTTGATGCACGTGCGCTGGCCGATCACCATGATGGTGTCGATCATCCATCGCATCACCGGTGATGGCATGGCCCTGGTCGGCACGTTGCTGCTGGTCTGGTGGCTCGCCGCGCTCGCCGCCGGTCCGGCCAATTACGAAGGCTTTCAATGGCTGTTCGCCACCTGGCAGCACGGCGTGCTCGGCTACGTCGTCGGTGTCGGTCTCACCTTCTCGCTGTTCCAGCACATCGCCAGCGGTATCCGTCACTTCGTCATGGATGCTGGCGCCGGTTACGAACTGAAGGGCAATCGCGCCATGGCGTGGATGACGTTGATCGGCTCGAGCACGGCGACGATCCTGTTCTGGGCCTATCTGCTGGGGGGCAAATAAGATGCGCGGTGGCACCGAACTCGGCCGCGTGCGCGGTCTGGGCAGCGCCAAGGAAGGCGCGCATCACTGGTGGAACCAGCGCGTGACCGCGGCGGGCAACCTCGTCCTGATGCTGTGGTTCATCCTCTCGATCGCCCGCCTGCCGGCCTATGACTATGCCACGGTTCACGCCTGGATGGCCTCGGCCTGGGTCGCGATTCCGATGGCGCTGCTGATCGTCAGCGTGTTCTGGCACTTTCGCCTCGGCCTGCAGGTGCTGATCGAGGATTATTGCCACCACGAGGCGCGGATCGTCAGCCTGTTGCTGCTCAACTTCTTCACCCTCGCGACCGCCGCGATCGCGATCTTTTCGATCCTCAAGATCGCCTTTTCGGGGACACCCGCCTGATGACTGCTACTTCCTCTGGCGCCTACAAGATCATCGACCATACCTATGACGCCGTCGTCGTCGGCGCCGGCGGTTCGGGCCTGCGCGCGACCATGGGCATCGCCGAGAGCGGCCTCAAGACCGCCTGCATCACCAAGGTCTTCCCGACCCGCAGCCACACCGTCGCGGCGCAGGGCGGCATCGCCGCCAGCCTCGGCAATATGGGGCCGGATCACTGGACCTGGCACATGTTCGACACCGTCAAGGGCTCCGACTGGCTCGGTGACCAGGACGCGATCGAATATATGGTGCGCGAGGCGCCCGCCGCCGTTTACGAACTCGAACATGCCGGCGTGCCGTTCAGCCGCACGACCGAAGGCAAGATCTACCAGCGCCCGTTCGGCGGCATGATGCAGAATATGGGCGAGGGTCCGCCCGCGCAGCGCACCTGCGCCGCCGCCGACCGCACCGGCCACGCCATGCTCCACGCGCTCTACCAGCAGAGCCTCAAGTACGACGCCGACTTCTACATCGAATATTTCGCGCTCGACCTGATCATGGAAAATGGTCAGTGCCGTGGCGTCATCGCGCTGTGCATGGAAGACGGCTCGATCCACCGCTTCCGCAGCCATGCCGTGGTACTGGCGACCGGCGGCTATGGCCGCACCTATTTCTCGGCGACCTCGGCCCATACCTGCACCGGTGACGGCGGCGGCATGGTGCTGCGCGCCGGCCTTCCGCTGCAGGACATGGAGTTCGTGCAGTTCCACCCGACCGGCATCTACGGTGCCGGCGTCCTCATTACGGAGGGCGCACGCGGCGAGGGCGGTTACCTGACCAACTCCGAAGGCGAGCGCTTCATGGAGCGCTATGCCCCGTCGGCCAAGGACCTGGCGTCGCGGGACGTGGTATCACGTTCGATGGCGATGGAAATGCGCGAGGGCCGCGGCGTCGGCAAGGAGAAGGATCATATCTTCCTTCACCTCGACCATATCGATCCCAAGGTGCTGCACGAGCGGCTGCCCGGCATCACCGAGACCGGCAAGATCTTCGCCGGCGTCGACCTGACCCGCCAGCCGCTGCCGGTCACCCCGACGGTGCACTATAATATGGGCGGCATCCCGACCAATTATCATGGCGAGGTCGTTCACAAGGTTGGCGACGATGCCGATACGGTGGTGCCCGGCCTGTTCGCGGTCGGCGAGGCGGCGTGCGTCTCGGTGCACGGGGCGAACCGGCTCGGCTCCAACTCGCTGATCGATCTCGTGGTGTTCGGCCGTGCGACGGGCCTGCGCCTCAAGGAGACGCTCAAGCCGGGTACGCCGCACAATGCGCTGCCCAAGGGTTCGGAAGAGCTCGCGCTCGGCCGGCTCGACCATTTCCGCCACGCCAAGGGTGGTTCGACCACCGCCGAGATCCGCCTCGAAATGCAGCGCACCATGCAGAAGCATTGCGCGGTGTTCCGCGACAATGCGCTGCTCAGCGAAGGCCAGGCCAAGATCGCGGCGACCTACCATCGCATGGCCGACGTCAGCGTGCAGGACCGCAGCCTGATCTGGAACACCGACCTGGTCGAGACGCTCGAGCTCGACAACCTCATCGCCCAGGCCGTTGTGACGATGGAAAGCGCCGCCAACCGCAAGGAATCGCGCGGCGCGCACGTCAACGAGGATCACCCCGACCGCGACGACGTCAACTGGATGAAGCACAGCACGGCGAAGTTCACCGGCTGGGGCGGCGTCGGCGGCAAGGTCGATCTCGGCTCGCGCCCAGTGCATGACTATACGCTCACCGACGAGGCCGAATATATCAAGCCGAAGAAGCGGGTTTATTGATCGGCTGCTGGCGCGACGACTACTGACAAAATTATCCGACCAGCACCGCGCAAAAATAGCTCCTTCCCCGGCGAAGGCCGGGGCCCAGCATCAGGCCGCTCGTAACTGGGTCCCGGCCTTCGCAGGGAAAGTGGAAGGAAATGGCGCTGAATTTTGTCAGTAGAGCATGCACCAAATGTTAGCGCCCCGCTGGCGACCGCGCGCGTCCTGATCATCGGCGGCTACGGCAATTTCGGCGGTTATATCGCCCGCGCGCTGGTGAGCGACGCGAACATCACGGTGCTGATCGCCGGCCGTTCGGCGGACAAGGCGCGGGTGGCTGCCGCCGGCCTAGCCGCGATCAACCCGGCCGAGGCCCACGCGCTCGACATAACGGGCGACCTCGCCGCCGCCTTCGCCGCGATCCGTCCCGATCTCGTCATCCACGCCGCTGGGCCGTTTCAGGGCCAGGACCATCACGTTGCCCGCGCGGCGATCGCGGCGGGCGCACACTATGTCGACATGGCGGACTCGCGCGATTTCGTCGCTTCGATCGGCGAGCTCGAAGAGGCCGCGAAGGCGGCGGGTGTCGCTGTGATTGCCGGCGCCAGCTCGGTACCGTGCCTCACCGCGGCGTTGATCGATCGCTACCGCCCGGCCTTTGCGCGGCTTGACGGCGCGGTCTATGGCATCACCACCGCGCAGCAGACCAATACCGGCCTCGGCACCGCTGCCGCCGTGCTCACCTATGTCGGCAAGCCCTTCACCCGATGGTCGGGCGGCATGGCGCGGCGCGTGTTCGGCTGGCAGGGCCTGCACGCGGTGCGCTATCCCGAGATCGGCCTACGCCTGTTCGGCGATTGCGACGTGCCCGATCTCGCGCTGTTCCCGCAGCGCTATCCCGGCCTGCGCGAGCTGCGCTTCGTCGCCGGGCATGAGGTCAAGCTGCTCCATCTCGGCACCTGGCTGCTCAGCTGGGCCGTCCGCGCCGGCCTGATCGGGTCGCTCGCGCGCTGCGCACCGGCGCTGCTCAGCGCGGCATCGCTGTTCGACCCGCTCGGCTCGGGTCGCAGCGGGTTGCACATGTTTCTTTCCGGCATCGGCCATGACGGAGGGCCGATGACGGTGCGTGTCTTCATGATCGCACGGCAGGCGCATGGCCCCAACATCCCGTGTATGCCGGCGATCATCCTCGCGCGTCGCTTCGCCGCCGGGGAGAGGGTCGCGCCCGGCGCGCGGCCCTGCCTCGATCTGATCGACCTCGATACGCTGCTCGGGTCGCTCGCGGGGCTGGATATCACCACCACCGTGCAAGGCCCGGGCATCGACGATCGCTGGCCGAAGGTGGACGGGGTCGCTGATTGACAGAGCCGCACTCGCCCCAGCACAACGAAGCGGGGGTCCAGATGCGATATCGGTCGATTCTCGGTGTCATCGCGGTCAGTTGCGGGCTGGTCTGTGCCGGCCTCGTGGCGGCCCAACAGGCGCCGTACGACCCGCCGCGCCACACCCAGGCGCCGCCCAGGATCGGCACGTCGTTCGAGGAACTGGGCGGCTTCGCCGATCTTGGCATCTCGACCGAGCGCGATCGTCCGCCGGCATGGCAACTCGCCGAGCATCGCCGGCTCGACGCGACGCTCGCCGCCATCCCGGCGCAGCGCAAGGGCGTGGTCGACGTCTATGTGCTGGCGGTCGCGCTCGACAGCGACCCGGTGTTCGGCCGTGAGGCACGTGAGGCGGGCAGGGTGCTCGCCCGGCGCTACGGTGCAGCTGGGCGTACCGTCGTCCTCGCCGGCTCGGACGGCAGCGGCGAGAGCATGCTGCCGCGCGGCTCGCCCGACAATATCGCTTTGGTCCTCGCCCGCTTCGCCGAGGTGATGGACAAGGCGGAGGACGTCGTCATCCTCTATACCACCTCGCACGGCGCGCCGATCGGCATCGCCTATAACGATGCCGACCAGGGCTATGGCTTCATCTCGCCATCGCGGCTGTGGAGCATGTTCGGCACGCTTGGCATCGAACGGCGGCTGGTGATCGTCTCCGCCTGCTATTCGGGCGTGTTCGTGCCGATGATGGCGACCGACGACAGTGCGATCGTCACCGCCGCCGACGCCGAGCACACCTCGTTCGGCTGCCAGGCCGACAGCGACTGGACCTTCTTCGGCGACGCGCTGATCAACCACGCGCTGCGCAAGCGCCAGCCGCTCCAGTCGGCCGGTGACGAGGCGCGCGGTCTGGTCGCGAGCTGGGAGGCGCGCGGCAGGATCACCCCGTCCAACCCGCAGATCGCGATCGGGCCGCGCGCGCATCTGTGGCTCGACAAGCTCGATGCCGCCGCGCCCGCTGCGCCTTCGACGCCGGTCGGCCGCCCCGCCGTGACGCTGCTCGACCAGCTTCCTGCACGGTAACTGCACGGCCAATTCGCCAGACCACCTTTGGCGTTCCCGCCACCTGCACGCCTAGCTTCCTCGCCGATCCATCAACGGGAGGTGCGTAATGAGCGACGATGTCAGGCCCGAGCGTTCGCCGGGGCAAAAACTGCTGTTCACGATCCTGGTCGGGGCGCTGCTCGCGATCCCGCTCTTTGCGATCTACCTGCTGGTCTATGACCGGTCGAGCCAGTCGACCAAGGCGCATGAGTCGATCGCGCAGGGGTGGGGCGGGGCGCAGGTCATCTCCGGGCCGGTGCTGGTCATTCCCTATACCGCGACCAGCACCGAGACGGTGGTCGAGAATGGCAAGCAGATCCAGAAGACCAGCACGACCGCGCACGAACTGACCGTACAGGCACAGGCCGCCAGTCTCCGTTCCGATCTTTCGCCGAGGCAGCGGCATTATTCGATCTACGACGCGGTGGTCTATGAGGCGCACAATGTCGGCGCCGCGCGTTTCACGCTGCCCGACGATCTCGACCGGCTCGGCATCGACCGGGCGACGCTCGCGCTGGGCAAGGCCGAGCTGCGCTTCGGTGTCGGCGATGCGCGCGGTCTGTTCGGCGCGCCGCCCGCCGTCACGCTGGCCGGGCAGAAATTGCCGCTCAAGCCCGGCAAGGGGCCGCGCGAGACCGGCGGTTCGGGCTTCTATTCATTCCTCGACGCCAGCGCACTGCAACAGGGCGCCCTGGAGTTCCATTACGACTATTCGCTGCGCGGCAATGAGTCGCTGACGCTGTTGCCCGGCGGCGGCGACACGCGCTGGACGGTGAGCAGCGCATGGCCTTCGCCGAGCTTTCAGGGGAAGTTCCTGCCCGAGAAAAGCAATGTCGCCAAGACCGGCTTCTCCGCCTTGTGGCGCGTCGGCAATCTCGCGCTCGGCAAGTCGCTGGTCTCGGTGGATGACGACAATCGCCAGCAGGGCGAGGTCGGTGCCGATGCCGCGGCAAGCGTCAACCTCGTCACGCCGGTCGATCTCTACGACCAGGTCAACCGCTCGGTGAAATACGGCTTCCTGTTCATCGGCTTCACCTTCACCGCCTTTCTGATGTTCGACGTGATCGGCGGGGTGCGCGTCTCGCCGATCGAATATCTGCTGGTCGGGGCGGGGCTGATCCTGTTCTTCGTCATGCTGCTCGCCTTTGCCGAGGTGGTCGGCTTCACGCCGGCTTACGCCATCGCGGCGGCGGCGATCATCGGATTGCTGACAGCCTATTCGGCGGCGGTGCTCGGCAGCTGGCGGCGTGGCGGCTATATCGCCGGGCTGCTGATGGGGCTCTATGCCGCGCTCTACGTATTGCTCAGCCTCGAGGCCTATTCGCTGCTGATCGGCTCGCTGCTGCTGTTCGTCGCGCTGGCGGCGGTGATGTACCTCACCCGCGGGCTGGATTGGGGAGGGCGCAGGTTGGCCTAGCCTCTTCCGTTCGTGCTGAGCTTGTCGAAGCACCGTTTTTCTCCTTGCCCGCAGAAGAAGAACGGCCCTTCGACAGTGATCAGGTGGAAACATCCCCCGGATGTTTCCAGCCCAGTCCGGGGGACTGGGCGACCTGATCACCAGGGCGAACGGTAATTTACGTTAGCGCCAGCGCAAATTATCGCGCCCCAGCTGCCCCACCGACGACACCCCCATCAACTTCATGCCGCGCTCGATCTCGGCGCGCAGGTTGCCCAGCGCGGTCTCCACCCCGGGCTGCCCCGCCGCCGCCAGCGCATAGAGATACATCCGCCCGCCCGAGCAAGCCGTCGCGCCGACCGACAGCGCCTTCAGCACATGCGTGCCGCGCCGGATGCCGCCGTCGCAGATCACCTCGATCCGGCCGCCGACAGCGTCGACGATCTCAGCCAGCTGGTCGAACGGCGCGCGGCTGCCGTCGAGTTGCCGCCCGCCATGGTTCGACACCATGATCGCCGTCGCACCGATATCGACCGCGCGCTTCGCGTCCGCGACCGACATGATGCCCTTGAGGCAGAATTGCCCGCCCCAGTCGGCGCGGATCGTCTCGGCCGCTTTCCAGTCCATCGACGGGTCGAGCATGGTGTTGAAATAGCCCGCGATCGACACCGCGGTCTTCGTCCCCGCCGCGACATGGGTTTCGAGATTGGGCAGCGCGAACTTCTCGCGGAACAGATAGTCGAGCGTCCAGCCCGGGTGCGCCGCGAAGCTCACCGCCGAGCGCGGGGTGAGGCGCGGCGGGGAGCTGAACCCGGTCCGCCGGCAGCGCTCGCGATTGCCGCTGACGATGGTGTCGACGGTCAGCGCGATGGCATCGAACTTCGCGGCCTTGCAGCGCTCGATCATCGAGCGGTTGAGTCCCTTGTCCTTGTGCACATAAAGCTGGAACAGCTTGGGGCTGGTGACCGTCCGGCCGATCTCCTCGATGCTCACCGTCGCGAGACTCGAAATGCCGAACCAGGTGTCGAACTTCATTGCCGCCGCGCCGACCGCGCGCTCGCCGCGCCAGTGGAACAGCCGCTGCAGCGCGGTCGGCGAAAGGAACAACGGCATCGCCACCTTCCTGCCCATCACGGTGACCGACATGTCGATCGTCTCGACGCCGGCGAGCACGCCCGGCACCAGGTCGCAGTCATTGAACGCCGCGGTGTTGCGCGCCTTGGTCAGCTCGTCGTCAGCGGCGCCGTCGATATAGTGGAACACCGGGAAGGGCAGGCGTCGCCGCGCCAGTTCGCGGAAGTCATCGACATTACGACAGGCGCTGGCTTTCATTCTTTGCTCCCCTCGGTGGCGCTACGGGGTTGCGCTGCGCCTGCGAAAGGCATAGCCGCAAACCGCGCCCACGCCATCACCTAAGGGACTTTCCGCGCAATGGCCGAATTCACGCTTCCGAAGAACAGCGTTCCCACCAAGGGCAAGGACCACAAGGCCGCGGACGGCGCGACCAACGTCAAGACGTTCAAGGTCTATCGCTACGATCCGGACAGCGGGGCGAACCCGCGTTACGACACATTCGAGGTCGATCTCGATAGCTGCGGCCCGATGGTGCTCGACGCGCTGATCAAGATGAAGTCCGAGCAGGACTCTTCGCTGACCTTCCGCCGCTCGTGCCGCGAGGGGATTTGCGGTTCGTGCTCGATGAACATGGACGGCAAGAACGGCCTCGCCTGCACCACCGCGATCGAGGACATCAAGGGCGATGTCACGATCACGCCGCTGCCGCACATGGAAGTGATCAAGGACCTCGTCCCCGACTTCACCCATTTCTACGCGCAATATGCCTCGATCAAGCCGTGGCTGCAGACCGTCACCCCGCCGCCCTCGGGCAAGGAGCGGCTGCAATCGCCGGAGGACCGCGAGAAGCTCGACGGCCTGTACGAGTGCATCCTGTGCGCCTGCTGCTCGACCTCGTGCCCGAGCTATTGGTGGAATTCCGACAAGTTCCTCGGCCCCGCCATCCTGCTCCAGGCCTATCGCTGGCTGGCCGACAGCCGCGACGAGATGACCGGCGAGCGGCTCGACGAGCTGGAGGATCCCTTCCGTCTCTATCGCTGCCACACGATCATGAACTGCGCGAACAGCTGCCCCAAGGGTCTCAACCCGGCCAAGGCGATCGCCGAGATCAAGAAGCTCGAGGCCGAACGCGTTCTGTAGGGCGGGCACGTGAGCGACGCGGGAAGCGGCTTCTTCATCTACGAGGATGATCCGGACACGCCCGGCTGGAAGCGCTGGCGGCTCCGCGATTCGACGCGCTTCAATGCCTTTCTCGAACCCCTGCGGGTCAAGGTCGAGGACGGCCAGGCACGCGTCCGCATGACGCCGCGCCATGACCATAGCAACATGCGGGGCGACATGCATGGCGGCGCGTTGCTGGGCTTCATGGACGTCTCCCTGTTCGCCGGCGCGCGAGCGCTTGGCGTGCTCCAGGCGGGTGGTGCCGCGACGGTGGATTTGTCGGCGCAGTTCATCGGCGGGGCGAGGGTCGACGCGCCGCTGGAGGCGCGGATCGAACTGCTGCGCGAAACGAAGCGGATGTTGTTCATGCGCGGGCTGATCGTGCAGGAGGGGCAGTCGACGATCGCGAGCTTTACGGCCACGTTGCGCAAGTCGTCCCCGCCGCCGCAGAATCCATGATCGGTAACTTTCCTTATTCGTCACCCCGGACTTGTTCCGGGGTCCACTGCACCGCGCATGAGCCGATCGAGGCGCTTGTGGCCCGGTGGATGCCGGAACAAATCCGGCATGACGGAGAAAAGAGACGCTCATGACCACCCTGGTCGCCCGTTACGATGCGCTGGTCGTCGCCGGCGAGTTGCGGCCCGATCCCGAACAGGCGGCAGCGGCACGCCGGCTCGCCGCGCTCGCCACCGAGCTCGAGGCGACGCCGAAGCGCGGCAGCACGCTGTGGCGCGCGCTCGGTCGCAAGCCGGAGGCGCCGCGCGGGGTCTATCTGTGGGGTGGCGTCGGGCGCGGCAAGTCGATGCTGATGGACCTGTTCTTCAGCTGCCTCGACATCCGCCGCAAGCGCCGGGTCCATTTCGCCGAGTTCATGCTCGAGGTGCACCAGCGCATCGCCGCCGAGCGCCGCAAGGAGGCCGGCGACCCGATCCTGCCCGTCGCCGCCGCGCTCGCCGAGGAAGCGCGACTGCTCGCCTTTGACGAGATGATGGTGACCAACTCGCCCGATGCGATGATCCTGTCGCGTCTGTTCACCGCGCTGATCGAGGCCGGGGTGACGGTCGTCACCACCTCCAACCGCGCGCCATCGGAGCTCTACAAGGATGGGCTCAACCGCGAGCATTTCCTGCCCTTCATCGCCTTGCTGCAGGATCGGCTCGACATTCTTCCGCTCAACGGGCCGGTCGATTATCGCCGCGACCGGCTCGGCCAGCAGGAGACCTGGCTGGTCCCCAACGGCGCGGACGCCACCGCCCAGCTCTCCGCCGCCTTCTTCCGCCTGACCGACTACCCGCCCGAGGATCGCGAGCATGTGCCGGCGGAGGAAATTCCGGTACAGGGTGGCCGCACGCTGCATGTGCCCAAGAGCCTGAAGGGCGTGGCTGTGTTCTCGTTCAAGCGGCTGTGCGGCGACGCGCGCGGCACGGCCGACTATCTCGCCATCGCGCGGCGCTATCACACGGTGATCGTGGTCGGCATTCCGCGGCTCGGCCCGGAAAACCGCAACGAGGCGGCGCGTTTCGTCGCGCTGATCGACGCGCTCTATGAACACAAGGTCAAGCTGCTCGCCGCCGCCGATGCCGAACCCGCCGCGCTCTATGAAAAGGGCGATGGCCGCTTCGAGTTCGAGCGCACCGTCAGCCGGCTGGAGGAGATGCGCTCCGACGACTATCTCGACCAGGGCCATGGACAGAGTTAGCTGGCGCAGCTTGCGGCGTGCCGCGCTTGCGGTCGCCCTGCCGATCTGCGCCGCGCCCGCCTGGGCCGGGCCACCCTATGACACCGACGACCCCGATCCGACCGATTTCCGCCATTGGGAAATCTACAATTTCGTCGGCGGCGTGCGCACGGGCGGCGCGCTGGAAGGGACGGCCGGGTTCGACCTCAACTACGGCGCGGTGCCGGGCGTCCAGCTGACCGCGACGCTGCCGCTCGATTTTACCCGCGGCCCCGGGGCACGCACGGCGGTCGGCGATGTCGAGCTCGGCGTGAAATATCGCTTTCTCCATAGTGACAGGGCCGGCGTTTCCATTGCCGCCTTCCCGCGCGTCATCCTGCCGACGGCGCGCGGCGGGTCCGGCAAGGCGGGCTTGCTGTTACCGCTGTGGGGCAGCAAGGAGTTGGGGCGCTGGACGCTGTTCGGCGGTGGCGGCTATGCGATCAATCCCGGCGCGGGAAATCGCAACTATTGGCAGAGTGGCGTCGCGATCAGCCGTGCCGTCGGTTCCCGGCTGTCGCTCGGCGTCGAGGCGACGCATCGTGGCCCCGATGCGATCGGGGGGCGGCCGACCACCACGCTGGGCCTTGGCGCGATCTACCGGCTCAAGGGCCCGTTCTCGCTGCTTGCCTCGGCCGGGCCGAGCTTTGCCGGACGCGACGGCGACAAATATCATGCCTATGTCGCGCTCGGGCTGAATTTCTGAAAGGCGAGCAGATGGACGACCAGGATAGGGCCGCGCTCAGCAAGGTGCCCGCCGTGACGCTGGGCTTCTGGGTCATCAAGATCCTCGCCACGACATTGGGGGAGACCGGCGGCGACACGGTGTCGATGACGCTGGACCTCGGCTATCTGGTCGGCACCGCAATCTTCATCGTGCCGCTGGTGCTGCTCGTCGTCGCGCAGATCTGGGCGAAACGCTTTCATCCGCTGCTCTACTGGGCGACGATCATCGCCTCGACCACGGCGGGCACGACCATGGCCGATTTCGCGACGCGCTCGCTCGGCATCGGCTATGCGGGTGGATCGGTCCTGCTGTTCCTGCTGGTCACCGCTTCGCTGCTCAGCTGGCGCGCGCTGCTTGGCTCGGTCGATGTCGACACGGTGCGCACGCCGCGTGCCGAGCTGTTCTACTGGATCACCATCACCTTCTCGCAGACGCTCGGCACCGCTCTGGGCGACTGGGCGGCGGACGATGGCGGGCTCGGTTATGGCGGCGGCGCGATATTGTTCGGCGCGTTGCTCGCGCTGCTCGCGGCGTGCCGCTACTTCACCCGGCTGAGCCACGTCGTGCTGTTCTGGGCGGCGTTCATCATCACGCGGCCGCTAGGCGCGACGGTCGGCGATTTCCTCGACAAGCCGCTCGCCAACGGTGGCCTGGCGTTCAGCCGCCCACTCGCCTCGCTGGTCCTGGCGGCGGTGATCCTGCTGCTCATCCTCGCTTTGCCGCAACGCGCCGGTGGCCATCCCGGCCAAAGCGGCAAGATACCGGCGTAGCGCCGGTTCGAGCGCGCTGGCGACGATCCACGCCACCACCATCATCGCCGCGGCGGCGATTGCCGCGGACAGATGCGGCGACAGGCCGTAGCGGCCCAGCGCCATCATCACCGCGGCGCCGGCATCCTGGTGCAGCAGGTAGAGCGGATAGGTCATCAGGCCGATGGTGCGCGCGACGCGTGGCGCCACCCACTGGCCGAGTAGCGGCTGCAGCCGCCCGGCGCCGAGCAGCGCCGCCAGCCCGCCGAGGAAGATCAATATGGCGAGCAACAGCGAAGGCGGCGCGCCGGTCCTGGTCGCGCGTTCGGCGGTATGTGCGGCGATCTCGATCAGCGCGACCGGCACCAACAGCGCCAGGACGGCAATGCGCCGCCGCGTCACGGCCTGGCCGGTGAGTGCGGCGACCATCACGCCGATCGCGAAGAAGCATCCATGCGGCAACAATGACAGCATCATGGTGCGGATGCCGGGCAACGGTATCGCGCTCGGCCCGGTCCACACAAACCACAGCCAGAAGGCCGCGCTCGCCGCGCCCAGCGCAATGCCGGTCGCTTCGATCCGTCGCGCGCTCGCGCCGCCCGCCGCGGTCATCGCGACGAGCAGGTAGAAGCTCAGCTCGATGCCGAGCGTCCAGTAGGAGCCGTCGATCTGTGTGCCGATCGGCCAGAAACGTAGCGACCGCCACCAGTCGCCGAGCAGTTCGACCGTATCGAACCGCCCGCTGGCCATCAGCACGGCCATGCTGATCGTCGCGCAGATCCACGCCGCCGGCGCCAGTCGCAGTACGCGCTTCCACAGGAATCCGGTCCATCTCAGTCCGACCGCCGAGCGGGCGATCACCAGACCCGAGATGACGAAGAACAGTTCGACACCGATCCAGCCGACCCGCGCCAGCCCGGATCCGTCGAAGCGCCACGGTGAATCGGCCATGATCGCCTCGCCGTGCGGGCTGGGCGACAACCAGAAGCCCACGCCAAAATGATGGCCGAGCACCAGCAGGGCGCAGGCAAAGCGCAGCAGGTCGACCGCGATGATGGTGTCTTCGCCCCGTTTCCGCATCGGCCGTTTTCTGCCCGGGCTGGCGTTAAGATCGTGTGTAACCGCTCGCCAAGTCAGCGCGGCGCCGATATCATCGTCGCCATCCATCGCCGGGAGACAGCGCCGATGCTCGTCGTCACCACCGAAAATGTCCCCGGCCATGACGTGAAGGCCGTGCTCGGCCAGGTGTTCGGCGTGGTGGTGCGCAGCCGCGGGCTGGGTGGCAACATTCTCGCCGGCCTGCGCTCGATCGTCGGCGGCGAGATCCCCGAATATAGCCGCCTGGTCGAGGATGCCCGGCGCCACGCGATCGACCGGCTCGTCGCCAATGCCGCGCTGATGGGCGCCAACGCCGTGGTGATGATGCGATTCGATTCGGGCGAGATCGCCCAGTCGATGAACGAGGTCGTCGCTTACGGCACCGCGGTGATCCTCGACCCGGTGCCGCGGTGATGTCGGGATGCGCGGCCGTGCAACATTCGCCGTGCTCCTGCGCACGCAGGAGTCCAGGGTTACGGGCGGCACGCTTGTGGCTCTGGGTTCCTGCGTGCGCAGGAACACAAGGAAGGGATGGCACGTCATGATTCTGCGCACCGCCCTCCTGGTGATCGCGGCCGTCGCCTTTGCCGGCGCGCTGTCGGGTACGCTGGTCGATCCGGGCGTATGGCCAAGCCTGTTGTTCACCACCCTGTTGCTGGTCGGAATCCTGTTCGAGCGGGTGCGATACGGCGCGGCGCAGGGCCGCCCGGCCGGCGGCGCGTGGCGGGAAACCACCGAGCGTTTCATCGATGACGAGAGCGGCCGGCCGATAACCGTCTGGTTTGACCCGGCAAGCGGCGAGCGTCGCTATGTCGAATCGGATGAGGGTGAAGGCGATTAATGCAATTGCGAATGAGTTGCAAAAATAGATGCTGACGACCTGGCTTTACGCCTTGCGACGCTAGGGCAAAGCGCCTAAGCGGCTCGCGCGAATTGCAGCCGCGCAGGTGCGCGAGTCACGTGTTTTCCAGTGAAAGGATCGGGAAATGGCCCGCAAGAAGATCGCGCTGATCGGCGCCGGTAACATCGGCGGCACGCTCGCCCATCTCGCCGCCCTCAAGAATCTCGGTGACGTCGTGTTGTTCGACGTGGTCGAGGGCGTGCCGCAGGGCAAGGCGCTCGATCTCAACCAGTGCGGCCCGGTCGAGGGTTTCGACGGTTCGATCACCGGCACCAATGATTATGCCGATATCGCCGGGGCCGACGTGATCATCGTCACCGCCGGTGTCGCCCGCAAGCCGGGCATGAGCCGCGACGACCTGCTCGGCATCAATTTGAAGGTGATGAAGGCGGTCGGCGAGGGCATCGCCAAGAACGCCCCTGACGCGTTCGTCATCTGCATCACCAACCCGCTCGACGCGATGGTATGGGCGCTGCGCGAATTCTCCGGCCTGCCGCACCGCAAGGTCGTCGGCATGGCGGGTGTGCTCGACAGCTCGCGCTTCAGCCATTTCCTCGCCGAGGAGTTCAAGGTCTCGGTCAAGGACGTCACCTCGTTCGTGCTTGGCGGGCATGGCGACACGATGGTGCCGGTGATCAGCTATTCGACCGTCTCGGGCATTCCGGTGCCCGACCTGATCGAGATGGGCTTCTCGACCCAGGAGCGGATCGACGCGATCGTCCAGCGCACCCGTTCGGGCGGCGGCGAGATCGTCGCGCTGCTCAAGACCGGCTCGGCCTATTATGCCCCGGCGACCAGCGGCATCGCGATGGCCGAGGCCTATCTCTACGACCAGAAGCGCCTGCTGCCGGCGGCGGTGCACCTGACCGGCCAGTACGGTGTCGACAATCTCTATGTCGGCGTGCCGGTGATCATCGGTGCCGGCGGCGTCGAGAAGGTGGTCGAGATCAAGCTCGACGACGAGGCGAAGGCGAACCTCGCCGTGTCGGTCGATGCGGTCAAGGAACTGCTGGTGGCGTGCAAGGCGATCGACGGGTCGCTGAACTAAAAGAATTTACCACCCCGGCGAAGGCCGGGGCCCAGTTGCGAGAGCATCTGCGATGGATGGACAAGCCTATGTCTATATCATGGCAAGCGGGCGCAACGGCACGATCTATATCGGTTCGACGACCAGTCTCACAAAGCGGGTCTGGGAGCATCGCAACGATGTGGTGGAAGGGTTTACGAAGAAGTACGGCTGTCACACGCTCGTCTGGTACGAAGCGCATGATGACTGGGAAGCATCGAGGCAGCGTGAGCTGCGCATGAAGGAATGGAAGCGAGCCTGGAAAGTGCGTGAGATCGAAGGGTTCAACCCGGGATGGGAAGATCTGTACGATCGCATCGCACTGCCATGAACGCTTTCCCAACTGGGCCCCGGCCTTCGCCGGGGTGGTTCGGGATGGAGATAGAATGAGCATCCTCGTCGACAAGAACACCAAGGTCATCACTCAGGGGATGACCGGAGAAACCGGCACTTTCCATACCCAGCAGGCGCTGGCCTATGGCACGCAGATGGTCGGCGGCGTCACGCCCGGCAAGGGCGGTACCGAGCATATCGGGTTGCCGGTGTTCGACACCGTCTCCGAGGCTGTCGCGAAGACCGGCGCCACCGCGTCGGTGATCTACGTCCCGCCGCCCTTCGCCGCGGACTCGATCCTCGAGGCGATCGACGCCGAAGTGCCGCTGATCGTCACCATCACCGAAGGCATTCCGGTGCTCGACATGGTCAAGGTCAAGCGCGCGCTCAGCGGTTCCAAGTCGCGGCTGATCGGCCCCAACTGCCCCGGCGTGCTGACCCCCGGCCAGTGCAAGATCGGCATCATGCCGGGCAGCATCTTCAAGCAGGGCTCGGTCGGCGTCGTCAGCCGCTCCGGCACGCTTACCTATGAAGCGGTGTTCCAGACCTCCAATGCCGGGCTCGGCCAGACCACCGCGGTCGGCATCGGCGGCGATCCGGTCAACGGCACCAATTTCATCGACGTGCTCGAGCTGTTCCTCGCCGATGACGAGACCAAGTCGATCATCATGATCGGCGAGATCGGCGGCTCGGCCGAAGAGGAAGCGGCGCAGTTCCTGCGCGACGAGGCCAAGCGCGGGCGCAAGAAGCCGATGGCCGGTTTCATCGCCGGCCGTACCGCACCGCCGGGCCGCCGCATGGGCCATGCCGGGGCGATCGTCTCGGGCGGCCAGGGCGGTGCCGAGGACAAGATCGCGGCGATGGAAGCCGCCGGCATCAAGGTGGCGGATTCGCCCAGCGAGCTGGGCACGACCTTGTTGTCGGTGCTGAACGGGTAACATTCCCTCTCCCGTTGGGAGAGGGAGGGAGGCGCGTAGCGCCGGAAGGGTGAGGGCAGCTACCTCACCTGTCCTCACCCTCCCACCCGCTGCGCGGGCGGGCCCCTCCCTCTCCCGGCGGGAGAGGGGTTGAAGGAAGAAGACGATGGGTTACGAAGGCCAGGATTTCGCGGAAATCGCGGGCGGGGTGAGCCCCGCCTTCATCGAGACGCTCTATGCGCGCTTCCGCAACTCGCCCGACAGCGTCGAGCCCGGCTGGCGCAGCTGGTTCGAGGGCCTGGAAGGCGTGCCGACCGGCCCGAGCTGGGAGCAGTCCAGCTGGCCGCCGACCAGCACTGACGACCTCACCGCCGCGCTCGACCCGACCCAGATGGAGCCGGCGCCGAAGCCCGCCAAGGGCGGCGCGCCAAAGCCCGCACCCGCCGCCACGCCGGTGTCGCAGGACGAGATCCTGCGCGCCGCGAACGACGCGATCCGCGCGATGATGCTCATCCGCACATACCGCGTGCGCGGCCATCTCGCCGCCAATCTCGATCCGCTCGGCCTGTCGAGTCACGAGATGCCGGCCGATCTCAAGACCGAATATCACGGCTTCTCCGACGCCGATCTCGATCGCCCGGTCTATCTCGGCGGCACGATGGGCCTGCAATGGGCGACGGTGCGCGAACTGGTCGACATATTGCGCGCCAATTACTGCGGCAATGTCGGCCTCGAATATATGCACATCGCCGATGTCGAGGAGCGCCGCTTCCTGCAGGAGCGCATGGAGGGCAAGGACAAGGCGATCCAGTTCAGCCCCGAGGGCAAGAAGGCGATCCTCAACAAGGTGATCGAGGCGGAGCAGTGGGAGAAATTCTGCGGCCGCAAATATGTCGGTACCAAGCGTTTCGGGCTCGACGGCGGCGAAGGCATGATCCCCGCGCTGGAAAGCGTGATCAAATATGGCGGCCAGTATGGCGTGCGCGAGATCGTGTTCGGCATGGCGCATCGCGGCCGGCTGAACGTGCTGACCAATGTGATGGCCAAGCCGTTCCGCGTGATCTTCCACGAATTCGGCGGCGGCTCGGACAATCCCGATGACGTGTCGGGATCGGGCGACGTCAAATACCATCTCGGCACCTCGACCGACCGCGAGTTCGACGGGATCAAGGTCCATATGTCGCTGGTCGCCAACCCCTCGCATCTCGAGGCGGAGGACCCGGTCGTGCTGGGCAAGACCCGCGCGATCCAGACCATCGCCGGCGACCTGACCGAGCACAAGACCGCGCTGCCGGTACTGATCCATGGCGACGCGGCGTTCGCCGGCCAGGGGATCGTGTGGGAATGCCTCGGCTTCTCCGGTATCCGCGGCTACAATACCGGCGGTTGCATCCACTTCGTCATCAACAACCAGATCGGCTTCACGACGAGCCCGCAATTCGCGCGTTCCTCGCCCTATCCATCCGACGTCGCCAAGGGCGTCCAGGCGCCGATCTTCCACGTCAATGGCGACGATCCCGAGGCGGTGACGTTCGCCTGCAAGATGGCGATCGAGTTCCGCCAGCGTTTCCACCGCGACATCGTCATCGACATGTGGTGCTATCGCCGCTTCGGCCATAACGAGGGTGACGAGCCGAGCTTCACCCAGCCGCTGATGTATGATCGTATTCGCCAGCACCCGCCGGTCAGTGAAATCTATGGCAAGCGGCTGATCGAGCAGGGCGTGGTCGACCGCGCCTGGATCGACGGCAACATCGCCCAGTTCACCGCGTTGCTCGAAGGCGAGTTCGAGGCCGGCGCCGCGTACAAGCCCAACAAGGCCGACTGGTTCGCCGGGCGCTGGTCGGGGCTGCACGCCCCCGCCGACCCGGAGACGGCGCGGCGCAACATCGAGACCGGCATCGAGCCCAAGCTGTTCGACTCGCTCGGCCGCACGCTGACCACGGTTCCCGACAGCATCAAGATCCACAAGACGCTGGCCCGGGTGATCGACGCCAAGCGCGAGATGTTCAAGTCGGGCGCCGGCTTCGACTGGGCGACCGGCGAGGCGCTGGCGTTCGGGTCGTTGCTCTCGGAGGGCTATGGCGTGCGCCTGTCGGGCCAGGATTCGGGCCGCGGCACCTTTTCGCAGCGCCACGCGGTATGGGTCGACCAGACCGACGAGCATAAATATCTGCCGCTCGCGCAGATCGAGCATGGCTCGCTCGAGGTGCTGGATTCGCCCTTGAGCGAATATGGCGTGCTCGGTTTCGAATATGGCTATGCGCTGGCCGACCCCAAGACCCTGGTGCTGTGGGAGGCGCAGTTCGGCGACTTCATGAACGGCGCGCAGATCATGATCGACCAGTTCATCGCCTCGGGCGAGGCCAAGTGGCTGCGCGCCAACGGCCTGGTGATGCTGCTGCCGCACGGCTATGAAGGGCAGGGGCCGGAGCACAGCTCGGCGCGGGTCGAGCGCTTCCTGCAGCTGTGCGCGCAGGACAATATGCAGGTCGCCAACTGCACCACCCCGGCCAATTATTTCCACCTGCTGCGCCGCCAGATGCACCGGCCGTTCCGCAAACCCCTGATCGTCTTCACGCCCAAGTCGCTGCTGCGCCACAAGCTGGCGGTGTCGGCGGCGGCCGATTTCCAGGGCGACAGCCACTTCATGCGCATCCTGTCAGATCCTTCGGCGCCGGCCGATGCGGATGTGGCGCGCCTCGTCCTGTGCACCGGCAAGGTCGCCTATGACCTGTTCGAAGCACGCGATGCGGCGGGCGATGCGAACACTGCGATCGTCCGTGTCGAGCAGATCTATCCCTTCCCCAGCGAGCCGCTCGTCAAGCGCCTCAAGCGCATGACCAATGTCGAGGAAGTCGTCTGGGCGCAGGAAGAGCCGAAGAACAATGGCGCGTGGAGTTTCGTCGAGCCGTTCATCGAGGCGTGCCTGGTCGAGGCCGGCAACAAGGCCCAGCGTCCGCGCTATGCCGGCCGCGCCGCCTCGGCATCGCCCGCCACCGGGCTGATGAAGCGCCACCAGCTCGAACAGGCCGCGCTCGTCGCCGACGCGCTCGGCCACAATGTCCGCGAGGAATTCCGCCGCGCGAAGAAGGCTTAAGCGAAGCTCGTGTTCCTGCGAAAGCAGGAACCCAGGCTGGGCTCCTGCTTTCGCAGGAGCACAATGGGAAGAAGTGAGAATGGCAACCGAAGTCAAAGTCCCCGTACTGGGTGAATCGATCACCGAGGCGACGCTCGGCGAGTGGCTCAAGCAGCCCGGCGACAAGGTCGCGCTGGATGAGCCCGTCGCCAGCCTCGAGACCGACAAGGTCTCGGTCGAGGTCGGCGCGCCGGCCGCCGGGGTGATGGGTGCGCATGCCGTGCAGGTTGGCGATACCGTCCAGGTCGGCGCGATGATCGCGACGATCGATGCCGGTGATGGCGCCGCCGCCGCACCTGCCGCGGCGCCGGCCGCGCTCGCCTCGGCCCCCGCGGCCGCGGGTGACGCGCCCGCCGCGCTGTCGCCCTCGGTGCGTCGCGCGGTGCTCGAGCATGGCGTCGACCCCGCGACGGTCAAGGGCACCGGCAAGGACGGCCGCATCACCAAGGAAGATGTGCTTGCCGCCGCCGCGACCCCGGCGCCGGTGCTCGCCTCGGCGGCTCCGGCCCCCGAGCCGGCCGTGGCGCCCTCGGTCGCGGCCTCCGTGGCCGGGGGCCGCAAGGAGGAGCGCGTGCGCATGACGCGCCTGCGCCAGACCATCGCCAAGCGCCTCAAGGAAGCGCAGAACACCGCCGCGATGCTCACCACGTTCAACGACGTGGACATGTCGGCCGTCATCGAGGCGCGCACCAGGTACAAGGACCTGTTCGAGAAGAAGCACGGCGTGCGGCTCGGCTTCATGGGCTTCTTCGTCAAGGCCGCCTGCATGGCGCTGAAGGACGTGCCCAGCGTCAACGCCTCGATCGACGGCGACGAGATCGTCTATCACGATTATGCCGATATCTCGGTCGCGGTGTCCTCGCCCGGCGGTCTGGTCGTGCCGGTGATCCGCGACGCCGACCAGATGTCGGTCGCCCAGGTCGAGAAGACGATCGGCGATTACGGCAAGCGCGCCAAGGACGGCAGCCTCAAGATGGAGGAGATGAAGGGCGGCACCTTCACCATCTCCAATGGCGGCGTGTTCGGCTCGCTGATGTCGACCCCGATCATCAACCCGCCACAATCGGCCGTGCTCGGCCTGCACCGCATCGAGGACCGCCCGGTTGTCGTGGACGGCCAGGTCGTCGTCCGCCCGATGATGTACCTCGCGCTGAGCTACGACCACCGCCTGATCGATGGCCGCGAGGCGGTCACCTTCCTCGTCGCGCTGAAGAACGCGATCGAGGACCCGACGCGGATTTTGATCGACCTTTGACAATGCAGTGCTCCTGCGAACGCAGGAGCCCAGGGTTGTTTCACGGGCCGTTTGTTGTTTGGCCCTGGGTTCCTGCTTTCGCAGGAACACGAATGGAGGAAGCGACGACCAAACCAGGCTGTGTCTACCTGATGGCGAGCAAGCGTAATGGCACGCTTTACCTTGGCGTCACCAGCGATCTGCCGGCGCGAGCCTATCACCATCGCAACAAGCTGATCGATGGGTTCTCCAGGGATCATGATTGCACGCTACTTGTCTGGTACGAAGCGCATGACGATCTGCAGAATGCGCGGCAGCGCGAGCTGCAGATGAAGAAATGGAAGCGGGCCTGGAAGATCGAACTGATCGAACAGGGCAACCCGCAATGGAAGGATTTGTACGAGACGCTGTTCTGACAGCCACCGTGCTCCTGCGAACGCAGGAGCCCAGAGCCAAAAGCGAAACGCCGGCGATTGCCGGCCAGGACGCGGAGGTAGTGGTTGCAGGAACGTCTCGCGCGATAACCCTGGGTTCCTGCGTTCGCAGGAACACAAGTGGAGCAAGCAATGGCTGACTATGATTTCGACGTCCTGATCATCGGCTCCGGCCCCGGCGGTTATGTCGCGGCGATCCGGGCCGCGCAGCTCGGGTTGAAGACCGGCTGCGTCGAGGGGCGCGAGACGCTCGGCGGGACGTGCCTCAATGTCGGCTGCATCCCGTCCAAGGCGATGCTCCACGCCTCCGAGCTGTACGACGCCGCCGCCAATGGCGCGCTGGCCAAGCTCGGCATCAAGACCAGCGTGGAACTCGATCTCGACACGATGCACGGCCAGCGCAAGGACGCGGTCAAGCAGCTGACCGGCGGCATCGAGTTCCTGTTCAAGAAGAACAAGGTCGAATGGCTCAAGGGCTATGCGGCCTTTACCGGTGCCGATACCGTCAAGGTCGGCGAGCGCGAGGTCCGCGCCAAGAACATCGTCATCGCCACCGGCTCCTCGGTCACCCCGCTGCCCGGCGTGACGATCGACCAGAAGGTCGTGGTCGACTCGACCGGCGCGCTGGAGCTGCCCAGGGTGCCCGAGCATATGGTGGTGATTGGCGGCGGCGTGATCGGGCTCGAGCTCGGCAGCGTGTGGCGCCGGCTCGGCGCCAGGGTGACGTGCGTCGAGTTTCTCGACCAGATCCTGCCCGGCTTCGATGGCGAGGTGCGCAAGGAAGCCGCCAAGATCTTCAAGAAGCAGGGCATCGCCTTCAAGCTGTCGACCAAGGTCACCGGCGTTGCCGTGACGGGCGGCTCAAAGGGTTCTGGGGCGACGCTCACCGTCGAGCCCGCCGCGGGCGGCGCGGCCGAGACGATCGAGGCCGATTGCGTGCTGGTGTCGATCGGCCGCCGTCCGAACACGGAGGGCCTGGGGCTCGACCAGGCCGGCCTCGCCGTCAATGCGCGCGGCCAGATCGAGATCGACCATGATTTCCGCACCGCCGTCCCCGGCATCTGGGCGATCGGCGATGTCGTGCCCGGCCCGATGCTCGCCCACAAGGCCGAGGATGAGGGCATTGCCGTGGCCGAGAACATCGCCGGCCAGACCGGCATCGTGAACCACGACGTCATCCCGTCGGTGGTCTATACCTGGCCCGAAATCGCCGGCGTCGGCCTGACCGAGGAGCAGGCGAAGGAGCGCGGCGAGGTCAAGGTCGGCAAGTTCCCGATGGCCGCCAACAGCCGCGCCAAGACCAACCATGAGCCCGACGGCTTCGTGAAGGTCATCGCCGACGCGAAGACCGACCGCGTGCTCGGCATATGGTGCATCGCCAGCGTCGCCGGCACGATGATCGCCGAGGCCGCGCTGGCAATGGAGTTCGGCGCGACGTCGGAGGACATCGCCTATACCTGCCACGCCCACCCGACGCACAGCGAGGCGATCAAGGAAGCCGCGATGGCGGTGACGGGGAAGGCGATTCATATCTGACCAAATTCGTCACCCCGGACTTGTTCCGGGGTCCAACGCCCCTCGAGCGATAACGCTTGCGGAGGGTTGGATGCCGGAACAAGTCCGGCATGACGGAGGGGCATGGCCCGCAACGGGGCTGATGCCTACCGCCATTTCCTTCGCCACGCCCATCGCCTAACCCATGGGCAGATGCTCCACCCGCCCGCCTTCCTGCCCGTCGCCGCGCCGTGGCTCGACATGGCCGGGCTGGCGGTGTTCGCCGCCTCGGGCGCGCTGGCGGCGGCGAAGCGCGGGCAGACGATGGTCACGCTGGCTTTCTTCGCGCTGGTGACGGGCGTCGGCGGCGGTACGGTGCGTGACCTGCTGATCGGCGCGCCGGTATTCTGGACGCACGACCCTCGTGCCGCCGGAATGTGCCTCGCCGTCGCCGCGCTGATCTGGGTCACCCCGCAGCGCTGGTGGAGCGACGCCGCGCTCGACTGGTTCGACGCGCTCGGCCTCGCCGCCTATGCCGTGTTCGGCGCGGCCAAGGCGCTCGGTTACGGCATCCCGCCGCTGCCCGCCGCGCTGATGGGCGTGGTCACGGCGTGCGTCGGCGGCATCATCCGCGACGTGCTGGCCGGCGAGCCGTCGATCCTGATGCGCCCCGAGCTCTACGTCACCGCCGCCGCACTCGCCGCCGGCCTGTATGTCGCGCTGCTGGTCGCCGGCCTGCCGCTGTTCCTCGCCGCCGGCATCGCCGCCGCGGCCGGCTTCGCGCTGCGCGCCGCGGCGATCCACTGGAGCCTGGCGCTGCCGAGCTATCGCGGGCGGCGCTGACCCGCGGCGGTTGTTTTCGACCGCCGCCGAACCCATTTGTTCCCGGCAAGCCGCCCCTTGCCGAATCCGAACAAATCTGGAACAAACGCCCGCTATGCTGACGCACATTTCCGTTCGCGGTGCCCGCGAGCACAACCTCAAGGATGTCTCGATCGACATCCCGCGCGACACGCTGACGGTGATCACCGGCCTGTCGGGCTCGGGCAAGTCGAGCCTCGCCTTCGACACCATCTATGCCGAGGGCCAGCGGCGTTACGTCGAGTCGCTCTCGGCCTATGCCCGCCAGTTCCTCGAGCTGATGCAGAAGCCCGATGTCGACCATATCGAGGGCCTCAGCCCGGCGATCTCGATCGAGCAGAAGACCACCAGCCGCAACCCGCGCTCGACCGTCGCCACCGTCACCGAGGTGTACGACTATATGCGCCTGTTATGGGCGCGCGTCGGCATCCCCTATTCGCCCGAGACCGGCCTGCCGATCGCCGCGCAGACCGTCAGCCAGATGGTCGACCGCGTCATGGCGCTGCCCGAGGGCACGCGGCTCTATCTGCTCGCGCCCGTGGTGCGCGGCCGCAAGGGCGAGTATCGCAAGGAGCTCGCCGAGTGGCAGAAAGCCGGCTTCACCCGCGTCCGCATCGACGGCGAGCTGTACGAGATCGACGAGGCCCCGGCGCTCGACAAGAAGTACAAGCACGACATCGAGGTGCTGGTCGACCGCCTGGTCGTCGGCCCCGACATGGCGACGCGGCTGGCCGACAGCTTCGAGACCGCGCTGAAGCTGGCCGAGGGGCTGGCGTACGTGGATCTGGTGGACAAGACCGTTGCCGAGGTGACGCCGCCCCGCGCGTCCAGCCGCGTCCAGGAAGCCCGCGCCACCTTCGATGCCGGCGACGTCACCTCGTCGCCGGCTGGCTCTCTCTCTCCGTTCGGTTCGAGCGAAGTCGAGAACCAGGCCCCGGGGAAAGGTGTCTCGACTTCGCTCGACACGAACGGGGTGGGAAATGCCGTCCAGGCAGGCGGCGCGATGAAGGGCACCGGCCTCCCCCCCAACCGCATCGTCTTCTCGGAAAAATTCGCCTGCCCCGTCTCCGGCTTCACCATCGCCGAGATCGAGCCGCGCCTGTTCTCCTTCAACGCCCCACAAGGCGCCTGCCCGGCCTGCGACGGCCTAGGCGAGAAGATGCTGTTCGACGAGGATCTCGTCGTCCCCAACCACGCGCTCAGCCTCAAAAAGGGCGCGATCGTCCCCTGGGCCAAGTCCAACCCGCCATCGCCCTATTACATGCAGGTGCTCGGCAGCCTGGCGCGCGAATTCGGCTTCAGCCTCGACACGCCGTGGGAAGACCTCCCCGGCGAGGTCAAGCTGATCATCCTCCACGGCACCGCCGGCAAGCCCGTCACCCTGACCTTCGTCGACGGCCGCAAATCCTATGACGTGCGCAAACCCTTCGAGGGCGTGATCGGCAACCTCAACCGCCGCCTGCTCTCCACCGAGAGCGCCTGGATGCGCGAGGAGCTGAGCAAGTACCAGAGCGCCGCCGCGTGCGAGACCTGCCACGGCGCCCGCCTCAAGCCCGAGGCGCTGGCGGTCAAGGTCGGCATGCGCGACATCTCCTCGGTCACCCGCTTGTCGGTGGTCGACGCGCTCGCCTGGTTCAGCGCCATCCCCGCCGAGCTGACCGACCAGCAGAACGCCATCGCCGAGCGCATCCTCAAGGAGATCCTCGAGCGTATCGGCTTCCTCAACAATGTCGGGCTCGATTATCTCAACCTCGATCGCACCTCGGGCACCCTGTCCGGCGGCGAGAGCCAGCGCATCCGCCTCGCCTCGCAGATCGGCTCCGGCCTGTCCGGCGTGCTCTATGTGCTCGACGAGCCCTCGATCGGCCTGCACCAGCGCGACAACGACATGCTGCTCGCCACGCTCAGGCGGCTGCGCGATCTCGGCAACACCGTGCTGGTCGTCGAGCATGACGAGGACGCGATCCGCTCGGCCGATTACGTCATCGACATGGGGCCGGGCGCCGGCGTCCATGGCGGCGAGATCGTCGCCCACGGCACGCTCGATCAGGTGCTGGCAAACAAGGACAGCATCACCGCCGATTATCTCAACGGCACGCGCGAGGTGCCGCTGCCGGCGGTGCGGCGCAAGGGCAGCGGCAAGAAGCTCACCGTCCACAACGCCACCGCCAACAATCTGCGCGGCGTCACCGCCAGCCTGCCGCTCGGCACGTTCACCTGCATCACCGGCGTGTCGGGCTCGGGCAAGTCGAGCTTCACCATCGACACGCTCTATGCCGCCGCCGCGCGCCAGCTCAACGGCGCGCGCCTGCTCGCCGGCAAGCACGACAAGGTCAGCGGCCTGCAATATCTCGACAAGGTCATCGACATCGACCAGTCGCCGATCGGCCGCACCCCGCGCTCCAACCCGGCAACCTATACCGGCGCCTTCACGCTGATCCGCGACTGGTTCGCCGGGTTACCCGAGAGCCAGGCGCGCGGTTACAAGCCGGGCCGCTTCAGCTTCAACGTCAAGGGCGGCCGCTGCGAGGCGTGCCAGGGCGACGGCCTGCTCAAGATCGAGATGCACTTCCTGCCCGACGTCTATGTCACCTGCGACGTGTGCCACGGCGCGCGCTACAATCGCGAGACGCTGGAGGTGAAGTTCAAGGGCCGCAGCATCGCCGACGTGCTCGACATGACGGTCGAGGACGCCGCCGAATTCTTCAAGGCCGTGCCCAGCATCCGCGACAAGATGGCGATGCTGGTCGAGGTCGGGCTGGGCTACGTCAAGGTCGGCCAGCAGGCCACCACTTTGTCCGGCGGCGAGGCGCAACGCGTCAAGCTCGCCAAGGAACTGTCGCGCCGCGCCACCGGCAACACGCTCTACATCCTCGACGAGCCGACCACCGGCCTGCACTTCGACGATGTGCGCAAACTGCTCGAGGTGCTCCATGCGCTGGTCGAGCAGGGCAATACGGTGGTAGTGATCGAGCATAACCTCGATGTCATCAAGACCGCGGACTGGGTGCTCGACCTTGGGCCTGAGGGCGGGGTGAAGGGCGGCGAGGTGGTTGCCGAGGGCACGCCGGAGCAGGTCGCCAAGGCGAAGGGGTCGTTTACCGGGCGGTATCTGGCGCCGTTGCTGGTGCGGCGGAAGGAGAGTGTGGCGGCGGAGTGATGACTGACGCCACAGCGTGCACCGGCGCAGAGGGGCGAGTGAGCAACTGGCAAGCGTGAGCGTACCAACTGTTCAGCAGGCGCTGCCTGTCGTATCAAGTTCGCCTCTCGCGCCTATAACGTTGCTTAGGGGGAATGATGGATTCGCAGTCCGAGCCGCTTGTTCGTACTAACGAGGCCAATATGTGGCTAACGGTCATATTGGTGATCTCCGGGCTTGTGCTGTTGGTATTCGGCAATAACGATATGGCCAAGCAATGGAAGTTTGCCGGATCAGACGTTAGAGATACTGCGAATGCCATAGGAGTTGCAGTACTGATCGCTGCAATCACGCAGTATTATACGGATTTTCGTGTAAGATCAAAATTCTACAAGGACGTGTCCGATCACATTGTTTCTAATGAAACATTGAGAGAGTCAGGAATAGTAAAATTCTTCAGAGACTCCAAAGCATGTTTACCTACTAAGCTAATTGAATCCTGCAAAACATTAGACATTGGCGTGACGTACTCAGATAGATTTTTAAAAGACAATATAGGATCAATTGTTCCTAAGGCGGGGGTTATAAAAATTAGGCTTTTCTGCTGCGACGCAGACGACGATGAAGTACGTAAAGTAATATCTTTCAACACTGGGTTATCCGACGAAGACATTGTTGCTGAATATCGTAAATTAACTCGGATAATTGACGAACTGCAGCGCCAGAGAGTTGAAATAGAAATATTTAAACAAAAAACTCTTCCTCATTATTCTTTTTACATTATTGATGAGTCATATTATTTTTTGACCATGAGTACATTTGCCTCAAGAAGAGCCACGGTGCCGCTTTTTCAGGCTGAAAGATCTAGCCCCCTCGCCGTACTGATTCGCGAGGACCGAGAAAATGTGATTGCGCTTTCGGTAGCTGAAGATACAGGTAAAAAAGATGGATAGAATTCTACAAAAGAAGATGTCCGCTCTAATAGAGAAGTACTCTGTTGAGGATATACGCCTTGCTTTAACTTCTATTGAAGAAGCTAAGGATGAGAGAGTTTTGACCGTTGTAGTCAATATCGGAATGCATTCTCTGCCTGAGAAGATTCTTCGAGGAGATGTGTTTTTCTTTTCGGAGGGAAATGTTGAGCTAGGCCCAGAGAGTGTGACAGATACTATTAAACTTCTGACTAAAAGGGCTCTTAGATTTTTAAGAGGGAAGATTTGGAATAAGGTTTATGTAATACCATCCGGACATCCACTTCTAGTGTCAATGGCTACGTTAATTATTTATAGAGTTACAAGAGTTAATCCAACTATTGTTTATTATGTGAACGGAGAATATCTTGAAGCAAATCTTGATGTCAGATTGGAGGCAGTCAAGACTAATGCACTAAAGTAACGTATAAAGAGATGATTCGAATTACATGGGGTAATCGCGGGAGCGAGGAATCGCGGTGTCAATTTTGAAGTGCACCATGTGAGGCGTGGCGGTGTCAATGTTGAAGTGCAACACCTTCGCCGATTGTGCTGGCGCTGGCGATGAGTTGCTGGAAGACTTCGTTGGGCGTCTGGAAGTCGAGCACCTT
>Ga0068864_100000647_pt1 | contig 29240 bp, 23 predicted proteins | sample KBSSwiS72_FD_66586 | JGI IMG/M metagenome (GOLD analysis project Ga0068864, IMG submission 66586) | Switchgrass rhizosphere microbial communities from Kellogg Biological Station, Michigan, USA - KBS Switchgrass S7-2 | ecosystem: Host-associated > Plants > Roots > Rhizosphere > Soil ...
ATCGTAGTGGCGAAGTCGTCTGGTGCTGCCTTCCTCGCTTTGATTCAGAGCCCGTATTCTCAACTCTCCTCGACAAAGACAACGGCGGACGCTTTCGTATCAGTGCGTCCGACGGTGAGACCGGTACTCAACGCTACATTCCGAACACGAATATCCTCGAAACCACTTTTCAAACCGCGACAGGCTCATTTCGAGTGATCGACTTCGCACCGCGATTTTTGCAGTTCGGACGGGCGTTTCGGCCAACGCAATTGATCCGGATTATTGAACCGCTGCAAGGCACTCCACGTATCAGCGTGGTCTGCGAACCAAAACTGGGATGGTCCAGAGACCAGCCCTCGGTGATTCAGGGATCGCATCATATCCGTTACGAGGGGTTCAGCAGTCCGCTGCGGCTCACGACGGATTTGCCGCTCTCCTATTTGGCCGGCCAGCCGTTTACACTCTCGGGCCGACGGCATCTGGTTCTGACCTGGGGCATCCCTGTCGAAGAACCTCTTGCACCACTATGTGAGCGCTTCTGGAACGAAACGTCTCGTTACTGGCGCCGATGGGTGAAACGGTGTGATATCCCTCCCAGGTACCAGAGCGAAGTGATCCGATCGGCACTGACTTTAAAGCTGCACTGTTTTGAAGATACCGGCGCCATCATCGCAGCTATGACCACTTCAATTCCGGAATCCCAGGGAAGTGGTCGAACCTGGGACTACCGCTATTGCTGGTTGCGGGATTCCTACTATGTGCTGAGCGCCTTCGGATTGCTGGGACAGTTTGAAGAACGGGAACAGTTCGTCCAGTATCTGTTGAACATTGCCGGCGGCGCTCCGGAACTCCAGCTCGCCCCACTGTACCGCGTTGACGGATCTCAGAATCTGGAGGAATCCATCCTGGAAGGCTGGCCGGGCTATAACGGAGAAAAACCGGTCCGCATCGGTAATGCCGCAGCCCTGCATTCCCAGAACGACATTTTCGGAGAAATGGTGTTGGCCTTGACTCCCATTTTTGTGGACGAACGCATGAGCGCAGAACGATCGCCGGAGGCTCTGCACCTGATTGAAGCACTCGCACGAAAAGCAATTTCGCTCGCCGGAGTGCCGGATGCTGGAATTTGGGAATACCGCACAGAATGGAAGGCACAGACGTTCTCCAGCCTGATGTGTTGGGCTGCCGCGGACCGGATGGCAGGTATCGCAGAACGACACGACCCATCAAGGGCGTCGGAATTCCGGGATGCGGCCAATCGGATACATTCCGAAATCATGACCAGATCCTGGAGTGAGAGCCGGAACAGCTTTGTGGGACACTACGGCGGAAATGATCTGGACGCGTCGATGCTGCAAATGGTCCGGCTGCGTTTTCTTTCTCCGGAAGAGCCGAAATTGCACAGTACGATCGATGCCATACACAAGGATCTCATGCGAGTCGGCTGGCTGCACCGCTACAGCCTGGACGATGGTTTTGGGAAACCGTCCGTCGCTTTCGTTATCTGCACGTTCTGGTTGATTGAGGCGCTCGCCGCCCTGGGACGCCGCCCCGAAGCGCGAGCGCTGTTTGACAGCATTCACGGCGCACTCTCGCCGCTTGGACTGCTGTCTGAGGACTTCGACCCGACGCTGCCGCGCATGTGGGGAAATTTCCCGCAGACATACTCCCACGTCGGTCTGGTGCACGCCGCATTTTCGGCTGCCCCGACATGGGCGGAAGTCCTCTAATTCTCCAACGGATCCGAAACGTTATACGTAAGCTTCCGCTTGCCTGACTATCCAAAGGGATGGATCTTCGAATATTTGGTGTTCTTCCTTTTTGTCACGCAATATCGATGAATGGCTAAACTGCCCAGGCCCATGAGGAGAAGTAACAATGAGTTGGTCTCGGGTACGTTGAGTGCTGGGGCATTCGACGATTCGCCGGGATCATTGAGATCTGAAGGCGCTGGGATAAACGGCGTTACGGACAGATCGCCATCATTTCCATTTTGAGTTGGCACGAAATGATCCCCTGGAAATCCAATCGAGCCTCCATGGAATTCAGGACTGAAGAGGGATGAAGGGACACTGTCGAATAGGGTCGACAAGCCCGGATCGTCGATTTCGGGAACATTGGACCCGAGGAGAGTATGGATCAGGTCGGGGGTGAATTCAGGTCCAGAGTTCACGGGTGGATCGTCGGGAAGGTCTGACGCGAGCAGATCGTCCGTCGGTGTATCCAACGCTTCGGGTGAGGGTTCTGAATCGGACGTTTCACCGGGCTCATCCTCGGAGATCCTGTTGCCGCAGCGGGTCCGGGCATAATTTGCGCCGTCGGTTAGGACCTCTTCGCCCCTGGCCAGCATAATTCTGTTCCTGGTCCAATAGATCTTGTCGTTGACGCGATAGGATACATACGCTGTTTTTGCGGCCGCAAGTCGGACCACTTTTGTTTTCGCCACATCAAAATCGGAGTAATGACGCGCAACAAGGGAATCCCGGGAGATGGCCTGTGCCAATTGCTCACGCCCGTGCGCGCCTCCAGGCACGACCGAAAACGGATAAACCCGGTGCTGACCTTTATGGCTTGAACCATCGCCCGATCGTTCTCCGGAATCCATCGATAACGCCGGATCATGGACAATCGGCGTGATCCTGCCGGAACCGGGCCATGCCGAGTCATTGGAGTCTCGGAAGCTGGAACTGAGAAGCAGAACCGCAGGCAGCAACCACAGCATTCCAAGTGGTTTGCGCTTCTTTCTCCTTCTTGCCGGCTTTGATTTGATCGCCGTCGCTATCAATGCGACTCAACCTCCGTGTTGCAATGGGCATGCAATCTTCTGATGCCCCTTCCCGACTGCCACTTGTGCGCCATGCGACCTGCGCGTTGGGTGGCAAACTGTCGTCATTGTAAAGGAGTAGGGCCTGACCTGTTTCCCATCGAAGGTGGGGTGCAAATGGTTCGAACGTCTCAGCGCCTGGAGAATGGGCGGATCCTATAGGGGACCATCTTCGGCAGCTGCTTCGAATCGCAACTGGGATGGTGTGATCCTAAGGTCGATCTTACTCCGCGTCATTTCTTTCCTTCTTCTTCGCCTGAGCCTCGTCGAGACGCGCCTTGATTCCGGCTTCATCTCCGATGGACTGCGGTTCGAAATATCGTCTGTCCAGAAGGGCTTCAGGAAGGCAATCCATGTCGGCAACTTTACCTTCCTCGTCATGGGCGTACTTGTATCCTTTGCCGTACTTCAAGCTTTTCATCAAACGTGTCGGCGCATTCCGAAGATGCAAAGGAACAGGATCGTTCCGCGTTTGCTGCACATCCTCGACGACTTTTCCATATGCCGAATAAATGGAATTGGATTTCGGTGCTGCAGCCAGATACACGACGCATTGAGCCAACGCCAGCTTGCCTTCCGGCAATCCGAGAAATTCAAAAGCTTCCTTGCAATCAAGGGCGATACGCAAGGCGTGAGAATCGGCGACGCCAATATCTTCGGATGCAAACCTTACAAGCCGCCGTGCGACATAAAGCGGATCTTCACCGGATTCCAGCATCCGGGCCATCCAGTAGAGCGCGGCATTGGCGTCCGAGTTCCGAATCGATTTGTGCAGGGCCGAGATGATGTTGTAGTGCTCCTCGCCGGCTTTGTCGTAGAAGAGTTGCCGCTGAGCGGCCTGCCGAACCACATCCGGCGTGAGACGCTCGCCCTCCACTGCCGTCTGCGATGCCAGTTCCAGGATATTGAGCGCCGTCCGCGCGTCTCCATTAGCAATTGACGCAATCGCGTCGAGGCCTGCTGCTTCAAATGGAATGGATTCGCGAACTGCGGCGCGTTCAAGCAAAGCGCGAATGTCCGCATCCGTCAGTGCCTGCAGCACGAATACACGAGCGCGTGAAAGCAGAGCCGAGATGACTTCAAAGGAAGGGTTTTCCGTCGTTGCACCGATCAATACAACATTGCCTCGTTCCACGTGCGGAAGAAACGCATCCTGCTGCGCCTTGTTGAAGCGATGGATTTCGTCAACGAAAAGAATGGTCCGGCGGCCGGCACGATACGACTTCTCGGCGGAGGTCATGACTTCCTTGATTTCCTTGATGCCGGATGTGACGGCGCTGAAGGGAACAAAATCCGACTTTGTCATCTTCGCGATGATCTGTGCGATCGTGGTTTTGCCCACTCCCGGCGGTCCCCAGAGAATCATCGACGGCACACGATCGCGTTCAATGGCAGTCCGCAACGGTTTGCCGGGACCAAGGAGATGCTCCTGGCCAATGACTTCGTCGAGCGTGGCTGGACGCATTCGCTCAGCCAACGGCGCCGTTGCCTGCGGTCCGGATTGCTTGTCTTCCCCAAAAAGAGATCCGCTGCCTGAAGTCACTGCAGGCCTCGCTGCTTGAAGGATTCATAAAGAATGACGGACGCGGCAATAGCGGAATTCAGAGATTCCACTGGCGCATGAAGCGGAATCCTCAATACCTTGTCGCATTCCTGAAGATCGCTTTCACCCAGACCTCTGCCTTCATTGCCAATCAAAATTGCTGTCCTCGATCGCCAATTCCACGCGTCAATGGTTTCGGGCGCATGCGGTGACGTACCAATCAAAGAAATCCCGGCGCCTCGGAACGTTGAGACGAGATCATCCAGGCGAACGTCCCATACGCATGGCAGACGAAATATACTGCCGGCGCTCGCCCGAACAACTTTGGAGTTATACAGCCCGACCGTGTTGGTCAGCCCGATGCATCCACTCGCTCCGAAGGACTCGGCCACACGAATGATGGTTCCCGCGTTGCCCGGATCCTGAAGGCCGGCAAGCACGACAACCGGACCCTTCGTAGAGTTTGAAACGATGTCGCCGAGGCTGGCAGGAGTCACCTGGACCAGCGCAATCAATCCTTGCGATGATTCGGTCGTTTGAATTTTTCGGAAAGCAGGCTGGTCCAGAACAAAAGTTGGAGATTTGGTACTAAAGTTTTCAGTAGAAACATCCGATCGAACGAAGAATGCCGCGATTTTCAGCCCGCTGTCCTGGGCTTCCCGAATCAGCTTCGGTCCCTCGACCGGAAGGAGTCCGTCGTCCGTGAGGGTCTCCCCATTGATGGCTCGCCGAATGTCCGCCAGTCGTGGGTTGTGCTTGCCTAGACTAAGTGTATCCACTGATAATTCTCGCTTCCGATGCTGACATTTGACGCGGCGAATCTCTCCGAGAGAGATTTCGACCAGATTCTATCGTTTTTGCGCGCAGGAGGCGTCATTGGCTTTCCCACGGACACGGCGTACGGCCTGGGAGCCGATCCATTCCAGGAATCTGCAGTTCGCCGGATCTTCGAGATCAAAGGGCGCCCGGAGGCCAAGCCTATCCTTGTTCTGGTGAACTCGATGGAAATGCTGAAACAGATCGCGGACTGTTCCAGCGTCTCCGGTATCACCGAATTGCTGGCCAGTCGCTTCTGGCCCGGTCCGTTGACCATGATTGTTCCCGTGCGGAGTTCGGACTTCGGAAATGTATCACGCCTTGTCACTGCAGGTACGGGCACCATCGGTGTCCGCTGGCCTCGTTCTCCGTTTGCCGCAAGACTCGTGCGCGCGTTTGGTAAACCCCTCACCGCGACCAGTGCGAATAAAAGCGGGCAACCTTCGACATCCAGTGCGGATGAAGTGCGCGCCCAACTTGGCAAGGATCTTGAAATGCTAATTGACGGTGGCGTCCTGACTAGTCCACAGGGTTCCACAATGCTGGATCTCACGCAGATGCGGCCCACGATTGTGAGAGAAGGTCCGGTTTCACGGAAAGCGCTGGAGGAAGCGCTCGACGGCAATATTCAATGATTCGCAGAATACTCAAATACGGGCTCTGGATCGTGCTCGGACTTGTCTCCGTCTGCCTTCTCTATGGATGGTCCTTGTATCGGGATATCCGGCGGCTTGCCGGACAGGATGGCGCTCACTCCGCCGATGCCATCGTCATATTGGGAGCAGCGCAGTACAATGGCCGTCCATCTCCCGTTCTCAAGGCAAGGCTGGACCACGCACTCGAACTCTACAGACGTGGATATGCACACGCCATTATCACGACTGGCGGTTATGGCCCCGATCCCAACTACTCGGAAGCGCAGGTCGGCACCGAGTATCTGGTTCAACAGGGTGTCAATGCGAACAGAATCATTACCGAACAGGGAAGTGTCACAACACGCGACAGTATCCGTGCGTCGGTCGCTCTCATGCAGTCCCAGGGATGGAGACAGGCGCTGGTGGTCAGCGACGGATTCCATCTGTATCGGCTGAAGAAGATGTTCGAAGATGCGGGAGTGGTGGTGTACACGTCGCCTGCGCCCGAAAGCCCAATTGAAAGCAAACCGACGCAAAGGTATTGGCATAGCTTGAGAGAGGTTTTGCTGGTCTGCGCGTACCGACTGTTTAACATTTAAATCGCCAAGGGAGAGGGTGGTCCGGAGCGCTGCCCCGGGAGCGCGTGCACTCCACCGTCGATCTCACTATTCGTCGGATTTCCGGACAATAAAAGTCGGTAATGTAGCGAACAAGCGGAACCTGGCGGCGGAACTTCAGGCCGAGGGGGCGGCGGTTGCGCAGAGTTCCCACCCCGCTACTCTGCTCGGGCGTGATCCTTTTCTCAATTGCCGTGCTCTGCCAAAAAGCGCTTCCGGAATAGTCTTGGAACGCGTCTGTTCACCCCTCATATGGCGCCTCGCACCACCCTTTCCCTTCCGGAGAGGGACGACTTGCAGCCAAAGTTCCGCTATAGTGACGTCATGAAAATCGACATCTTTAATCATTTCTTCCCGAAGAAGTATTTCGATACGTACGTGGATGTGGGCTCCGATCTCAAAGACATGGGTAAGCGTGTTCAAAATATTCGAAACATCATGGATCTCGATCAGCGGTTCAAGGTGATGGATGAATTTGGAGAGTACTGCCAGATTCTCAGCCTCCCCGCGCCGCCCGTCGAGGTTCTGGCTGCTCCTGACAAATCGCCGACTCTCGCCAGAGTGGCTAATGACGGCCTTGCGGAATTGGTAGCCAAATATCCAAAACGCTTTCTCGGGTTTGTGGCGTGCCTTCCAATGAACAATCCCGCCGAACTCATGAAGGAAATGGATCGCGCGGTGACTCAGCTCGGAGCCTTCGGCGTGCAGATCTATACCAACGTCGCCGGAAAGCCGCTCGATCTTCCGGAGTTTCAACCCTTCTTTGACGAAGCCGCCCGACGGGACATTCCCATCTGGATGCATCCAACCCGCGGAGCAGACTTTTCCGACTACAAGAGTGAAACCAAATCGAAGTATGAGATCTGGTGGACACTCGGGTGGCCATACGAAAGCAGCGTCGCGATGTCGCGACTGGTTTTTTCCGGCCTTTTCGATCGTAATCCCAAAATCAAAATCATCACGCATCACATGGGTGGAATGATTCCGTACTTCGAGGGACGTGTCGGATATGGTTGGGATGTGCTTGGAGAGCGGACATCAGACGAAGACTACGTCACGCTGCGAAAGAGTATGAAGAAACGTCCGGTGGACTACTTCCACAGTTTCATAGCGGACACCGCATTGTTTGGCGCCGCGTCTGCGACGCGCTGCGGTTTGGATTTCTTCGGTATCGATAATGTGGTGTTTGCTTCCGATACGCCATTTGAACCGTCGCCGGGTTTGTACATCCGCGAAACGATCAAAGTCATCGAAGGGCTCGGCCTCACCGCAGACGAAAAAGATCGCATCTATTGTCGTAATGCGGAAAGGCTGCTGAACATCCCAGTCCAGAAGTAGTTCCTGTTGAGAGAGCAGTTACGCACGTGGCAGCGACGCGTTATGAGATTTCGGCCGAGATGACCGAGAATCCCAGCTTTCGCGGATCTCCGGGTGGACTGAAAGTACGGTCCGACAAGATTCGAATCGTAATCGTGCCACGGCCTTTCAACTCGGCCGACAGGCGTATGACCGCATCCAGAATCCCGGATTCCGTCAGCTGTATGGATTCGGTCTGAATGCCATCGATGATGACTGTCAATGTCGCTCCACTGGGATGAGGACTGTTTCCACGAATCCTGAGCTTTTGATCGGGTGTCTCCGGGCCTGCGATCTGGAAAGTGGCGTCGCCATCCATCCAGCAGTGATTGGCTTCCTGTGCGTGCCATCCCTCACCCAGAAGCCATCGATGCCCGGGATGAGTAAAGTCGATCCGTCGCGGGACGGTTTTAGGCTTTCGCTCCGATCGTGAATCCATCCGGTCAAGGGCTTTGTTCTCGCCTGTCTTTTCGATCCACAGATTTCCTCCCGTATTTTTCAGGCAAAGCGGCAGATCTTTTTCAAAGATCTCTCGATAGTGCCGCATCAAATACGTCGTGAAGAATCGGATCTGGAACGACTGGTTGTACTGAAGAAACGCACGAAGAAGATACGTTTCATTCCACGCTCTGCCTTCGTTCACCCAGCTCTTCGGGTATTCAAAGGGATAAAAAATGTCATGGAAGTGGATGTATACGCCCTTCTTAAGGATGGGAAGAACCTTGAAGAGAATGTAGTTCACATCGCTTCCAGTTTTGGAGACGTGCGACGAGTCTATGAACAGAATATCGGATTCGCCGAGTTCCCGGAAAACGTTCAAGTCAACGTCCTGAACCTTTTGTCCGATCAGACGGATCGATCGTCGGTCCGAATTCGCGATCACACTGCGAAGGAGTTGCGGGTACGGTTCGATAAAAGTGCAGGCAATGGAATTGTCGAAAAACAATTCATTGACATCGAGAATCGCACAGGACGAGTAGCCGGATCCGACCTCGACAATCCGTTGAGGCCGGAGAAACCGCATCATGCAATAGAGAACTATCGCGTCAGCATAGGAGTAGTTTGGGTTATCGAAAAAATATCGGCGATTCGAAGCCTTCGAGGCTGAAAAAGGCTGGTCCGCATAGAGCGTGCGAAATTCCTTCAACAATTCCAGCTGCCTCGATTCATTCAAATCAATACCTCGAATAGCTGGAGGAATTTCGAAAATTTCTTCGGAACTCATTTCCAATTCCAGAAGGTCGGGAATTGGGGAATAGAAGTGTCCGGGAGCAACCCACAATGCCCGGGTAACTGCTTCGAGTTGAATGCGTGCCGCCTGCAGTGCCTGTTGCGACTGCACCAGGTCGTGGCGCAGAGTGTCGTTTTCGTTTCGCAATGTGCGGATCCGGGCGAGGAATTGATCGAAGGGAGGAACGAAGGATAAGAAGCTCTTGATGGTGTTCCTGACAGTTCGCATTGGGGCCGATCAGCTTATATCAGCAGATTCGAATGAACAAGAGACCGCGGACAGCCTTGGAGTGTGGCACGAGTCCGGCGGTTAAGGCCGCTGGGTGTCGAATTTAGAAGAATTGCCCTCCTCACTCATCGGCCGCCACTGCAATCAGCTATCCTGCCGACTCCTTTGTAGCTGGCTCAAACCCGAGGCAATCGTCATTCAGACATCGGATTCCCGCGGCAGAGAGAATTGACAGCAGCCTTGCGGTCGTGGTTAGCTGCGTGGCCTATGATCTCTCGAAGAAAATTTATTGGCAGTGCCGCTGTCCTCGCGGTCGGCAGCAGGCTGACGAAGTCCTATGGTCAGTCTGTCCCTGAAGAAGTGCGAGACATCGCATTTACCAACGGCAGAATCCATACGATGGATTCGAACAACCGCGTCGTGTCGCAGTTATTGATACGCAACGGACGGATCGCGGCAGTCGGTGACGCTATTCCAGCTTTGCCTGCAAATGTCAGGGTGGTCAATCTTGCAGGGAAAACTGTCATTCCCGGAATCATTGACGCGCACAATCACATTGTCCTTGTTGGCAATCGTCCCGGATGGAGCACGCCGCTCGAACACGTGTTCACCATTCCTGACGCCATCGCAGCATTAAAAACGCGAGCCGCCAGCGTTCCGCGCGGCGAAATTGTTTCAACCATCGGGCCAATGTCCGCAATGCAATTCGAGGAGCGCCGATTGCCGAACCTGACAGACCTGGATGCTGTCGACCGGCCCGTCTATATCCAGGCTGCTCAGGGAGGAGCCCGAATCAATACCGCCGCGAAGGCATGGTTCGAGAGCAAAGGCGTCAACGTTGCTACTGTCGGTCCCGATGGTGCGCTCGCGGGCGCAGTGCTTGGGCAAGCGCTGCTGAAGCTTCGTACGGAGCTTCTCAACTCGGAAACGAGAAAGCGGTCGGCAATGGACGCATTGCAGTACTACGCAAAGCTGGGAATCACCACGCATCGAGACGCGGGCGCATTTCATGCGGATGCACCCGACCCCGGTCTCGCGAACGAGAATACTTACACGATGCACAATCCCTTCCTCGCGCTTGATCGCGAAGGAAAAATGCCAGCGCGCCTCCGCATCGATTTCCTGCATCAGGATGCTCCGAATGCGAATCCTCCGCTGCCGACGCTTTCTCAACGATTGAAAAACTCGTTTCCATTCTTTGGAGATGAATGGTTGAAGACCGGTGGCATCGGAGAGTTTACCGGCGGTGGTGTCGATGGCTTGCGCGCCATCGCAAAAGCGGGCTGGCGCGCGGAAGACCACGCGTTGAATCTCGCCGGTGTGACCAGTCTCATCGCGAATCGCGAAATTGTGAACGCGGAAATACCTATTAAGGATTTGCGCTGGATCATTTCCCACATACCAAATTTCAATATGGATCTGGCCAACCGGATGAACGCCATGGGAATGGGTGTGCTGGTCGGCTGGGGACCGACGCGCACAGGTATGGATGTGGGGCCGCCCTACAAGATGCTGATGAATCATCCCATTCATAAGGGTTATCACTCCGACGGCGGCGACATCACCGTGATCAATCCCTGGCTGAATTTCTCGACGATGATTACCGGAAAAAATCTGGCGGGACAACAGATACTCGGCGATCAGAATATTTCGCGCCAGGACACGCTGTGGCTGGCCACCGCAGCCAACAAGTGGTTCATCTGGGAAGATGACATCGGCTCAATTGAAGTCGGTAATCATGGCGACGTGGTGGTGCTCGACAGAGATTTCTTTACGGTGCCCGAGGACGATATCCGAAAAATCCGGTCGGTGCTGACTGTTGTCGGCGGAAAAGTTATTCATGAAGGGTGAACCCATCACACGGTTCCCATCAAGACATGGGGCTACCCTTTCCTGCAGGAGAGGCAATTATTTGTTGGAGGGATTATGAATTCAAAAGGCATGTTGTCGGTCGCGCTGTTTCTGCTGGGCGCTCTGGTCGTTGCTGTTCAGGGACAGGCTCCTGCAACTCCGCAGACCGGGCCCGGAGTACAGGCGCCCAACGACGCGAAGTATCGGGAGTTTGTCACTGCAAAATGCAAGAATCCGCCGCCCCCACGCGGTGGAGCTGCTGCAGCCGGCGCGCCGCGTGGACCAGCAGCTCCCGGTGGAGGTGCTACTGCAGCGCCGGGCGGAGCCGCTGCAGCGGGCGCACCACCACGAGGAGGCGCAGCTCCAGCTGCTGCGGCCGGTGGCCGTGGTGGTCCTACGAACCCGGACGGTTCACCCATGCACCGCGACTACAAAGTGTCGGCGATTCCCGGAGTCATCGCCGACGGAGCGATGTGGAAGACCGTCTGGACGGGTAGAGGCAATAATGCCGATGGCCCCGTGGCGACTCCTGACGGCGGCATGCTCTTTGCACAGAACTCCGACAGCAAGATCATGAAGCTCGATAAGGATGGCAAAGTATCTTTCCCTTACGAGAATACACGCACATCCGGTTCAGTCTCCATCAACAAGAAGGGCACAGTGTTTGTTCTGGAGCGGGCCCTGCCTCAGGACGTCCTGCAGGTTGCACCGAAACGCCAGGTACTGGCAGACACATACATGGGCGAACCTCTCGATTGCGCCGGCGGACTGGTGAACGATATGACCACCGACAGCAAGGGCGGCGTCTACTTCACGATGGGCGGAGTCTTTTATGCCGACCCGAAAGGCGTCGTGACCAAATACGGAACCATCGGTGGAAATGGAATCATCCTGAGCCCTGATGAGAAGACGCTTTATGTCACCGGCCGGCTTATGGGCGTGGCGACAAATCCTGCCGATCAAACGCCAGCGGCTGTTGCAGCGGCTGCGGCCGCCGCCGCTGCTCCCCCAGCTGCTCCCGCAGCGGGACGTGGAGGCGGAGGTGGCGGGGGCACCGGACTGGTTGCTTTCGATGTTCAGCCGGACGGCTCGCTCAAGAACGAGCGGCAGTTTTCCACCTGTGCCTGCGGAGATGGCAGTGCCGTCGATGCGCAGGGCCGAATTTACTCGACCGGAGGGAATGGCGTTCAGGTGCTGGACAAGAGCGGCAAGTTTCTTGGAGAAATCCCATCGCCGCTGCCGTTGATTACGGTCGCTTTCAGCGGCAAGGACAAGAAGACGCTCTACGGTGTCGCAAACACGCAGCAATGGGATGAGATTTTCACGATCCCGATGATCGCGCAGGGATTCAAGGGAAGACCGAAGTAGCTTAGCCCTGATCTTCCACATTTTAGGCGCGGACTATGAAGCTGTGAATGAATTGGAGGATGAATGAATTGGAGGATAAGGAGAAGCAACTCCCCTCCTGGAACAGGAGGGGTGGCACGAAGGGCCGGGGTGGTAGTGAGGTCAAAATGGTTGTCTTTGAATCTACCACCCCGTCGCTGCGCGACACACCTCCTGTTCCAGGAGGGGAGTTGCTTCTCCTTCTCTTTCTCCTTCTCATCCATTCATTCACAACTTCGATGACCGCGCCTAAATGTGGAGCTCAAACGCGATTATTGAGTCGCTGACTATCTTCTCGTATTTTGCGTGCAGGGTTCCCACGGAACGACGGTTCTGCGGCCTAATTGCGTATCGACACATCCGCAAGAAATTCGTATTCCCCGGCCGGGTATAATTTCATTCCGCCGATACGCTTGTTGTACACCGCCACATTATCCACATAAAAAAGACTCACGTACGGGAGGTCGTTCGCGACGATCCGCTGAATACTCTGATACGCAGCCTTTCGCTTCTCAGTGTCCACCTCTCGGCGGGCAAAATCGATCAGTCGATCCACCTCCATGTTCGCGTATCGGCCACGATTGGCGCCGTTGGGCGGGAACATCATGGAATGAAACACGAAGTTCAGGATGTCGGGGTCGTTGTTGCCCCCAATCCACCGCAGGGAATACATCTGGAAGTTGCCTTTCACAACATCCGAGTAGAACGTTGCAAATTCATTGGACCGGATATCCATTTGAATACCGACTTCACGAAGCTGTTGCTGAAGTACGGAGGCCAGCAGGCGGCCCGTATCGTCGGTGGCCGTCCGATACGTGAAGGACATGTTTTCGCGTCCGGCTTCTCGAAGCAATTCACGTGCACGTTGGGGATTGTAGGGATAGGTCTCCACGTCTTCTGCGTAGCTCCAATTGCTCGGCGGAATCACGCCCGTAGCGGGCTGTGCCTGTCCTCGCCAGAGATGCTTGATAATCGTGTTCCGATCGATGGCATAAGCGATGGCCTTCCTCACGCGGACATCACCGAACAGCGGATCTTTCAGATTGAAGGCCACGTACTGGTAGTTGGTGCCCGGCGCCTGAAGAACATCGAGGTCCCTATTGCCGCGAAGCGCTTCGACCATATCCGGCGTCAGGACGCTGAGCGCAATGTCGACGGAGCCCTTCTTCAGTTCCAGTGCTCGCACAATGGCTTCCGGAATGATCTTGAATCGAAATCGCGACACGATTGGTTTGTTTCCGTAGTAGCTGTCGTTTCGCTCCAGCACCACTTCGGAATCGGGATCATAGCGGACAAACTTGAACGCTCCGGACCCAATCGGGTTCTTCGCGAAGTCTGCCGGTGAACCATCCGGCACGATACCGATGGCGCCGCGGGTGAGGTTCCATAGAAATGGCGCAAAAGGTTCCTTGAGTTTAAAGATGACCGTTCGGTCATCGGGAGCCTCTATGGATTCGACAAGCCGATATGTCCCGGCTTTCGGAGTCTGAATCGCCCCGCCGAGGACACTGCGAAACGTGAACAGCACGTCGCGGGACGTCACCAACCTGCCGTCATGAAATTTTGCATCGGTTCGGAGATGGAAAATATAGGTCGTCGGATTTGGGATTTCCCAGGACACAGCGAGGTCCGGTTCGATGTCGTATCTGTCGCTGCGCTTCACGAGCGACGAAAACATGAGCTGAATCAGACGCTCGGATGAGGCGTCCGTCCCCACACGGGGATCGAGGTTTCGCGGCGATTCATCCAGGGCCATCACGATGGTATCGGGTTCGTGAGCCGGACTGCGGCTGCAGGCGGGGACGAATGCCAAAACGAAAAGGAAAAACAAAATGATTCGGGCCACGCTCCCCCGAAGGAAGAGGGTGGCCCGAAGGGCCGGGCGAAGGATGCAGAGAAACATTATTGCATCCCTCACCTGGCGCTTCGCGCCATCCGCTCCCTTCGGGAAAGGGATAGCTTTTCGATCTGTCGAACGATGCGTGAGCGCATCTGAGCGCGATATCGAATGGGCGCGGTGCGAATTCCCTGTTTGGCGATGAGGATCCGCGCAACGGATGAATCGACACGGGCACGAAATGCCTCACTCTGTCGTGCCGCCCGGACCATCGACTGGAATCCATGCTCCACCAGCGGTGTGATTTGAGAGAACATCATCATGTCGTTGCCTGCTTCAAACGCCTGCAGAAAAATGTCCGACGTCAATCCAACCGCGTGGATGGCGCCCAACGTCAAATCATCCGTCACAATCACCCCTTCAAATCCAAATTTTCGCCTCAGCAGCCCTCCGACGACACGAGGTGACAAGGAAGCGGGCATCGGCCGCTCCTCCAGACCAGTACCGAGCCCCGGATACCAGGCATGGCCGACCATCATGATGGCAACATCGTCGATCAGGTTGAGAAACGGCAACGCGTCATCCAGCAGGATGCTCTTTCTCGATTTGTCGATTCTCGGAAGGACGAAATGCGGGTCCATCTGCGCGGCGCCCATTCCGGGAAAATGTTTGGCGCAGGCAATGATTCCGCGTTCCGACAATTCGACAACAAATGTTCTGCCGAGATTTGTGACCTCGCCCGGGTTTGAAGACAGTGACCGATCCCGCATCACGGAATCCGGGGAATGGAGATCGAGAACCGGCGAAAGCCCGGTGTTGAATCCGATGACCTCGAGTTCGGAGGCGATAATGCGGGCAAGGGTGCGTAGCGAAGTCGTGCCTTCCACCGCCATTTCGCGAACGGAAGGAATCGGTGCAAACAATTGTTTCAAGCGGTCCGCAGCGCCGCCTTCCTGGCCGATCCCAACAAATGCCGGAATACCGTTTCCTTCCGCGAGCCTTCCGGTCAGCCCGCAAAGTTGATCGAAGGATTCGATGTTTCGCTGCGAAAGAGTGAATCCGCCGGGACGGATGGTGTCGATCGCGGCGCGCGCGTTTGCGTCTGGTGACGGGCCCTGAAAGCCAAGCCAGAACAGCTGCCCGATTTTTTCTTCGAGAGTAAGCCGGTAAAATTCCTTCATCGAATCCTACGACTGCGCCTTCTTCCGGAGTTCTTCCAGCATTCTCAAAGCATCCATTGGTGTGAGATTGTCGATGTCCAGAGCGCGCAAAGAATTCCGGAGTTCTTCCTCGATTGCCGTGAAGAGGGGAAGCTGATGGACCACGACTCTTGTCTTGCGTCTGGCTCGAACCGTCAGATTATCGGTTAACTGATGTTCGTTCTCCTCATGTTTTCTCAGTATCTCTCGCGCCCGTTCCGTCACGGTCACCGGGATGCCGGCGAGCCGCGCGACTTCGATGCCATAACTTCGATCCGCAGGTCCAGCTTCAACGGTCCTGAGGAAAATGATTCGATTTCCGGTTTCCTTCACGGTGACATGAAGGTTCCGGATGCCCGGCAGCAAGTCCGCAAGCTCGGTAAGTTCGTGATAGTGCGTGGCAAAGATCGTCTTTGCAGCAATCCTGGCCTGGATGTGCTCAATGACGGCCCACGCCAGAGACAATCCATCAAATGTGGCTGTGCCGCGGCCAATCTCATCCAGAACGATCAAACTTCGTCGTGTGGCCGAATTCAGAATCAGCGCCGTTTCCGTCATTTCCACCATGAAGGTCGACCGCCCGCGTGTGAGGTTGTCCGATGCGCCAATTCGGGTAAAAATGCGGTCGGCCAGGGGGAATTTCATCATGTGGGCCGGCACAAAGGATCCCATCTGGGCCAGGATCACCAGCAATGCGGCTTGCCTCAGATAAGTCGACTTGCCCCCCATGTTCGGTCCGGTGATCACCAGGATTTGATCGGTGGAGTCGTTCATGTATAAGTCGTTTGGAACGAAGCGGTCTGCCCTCTGTTGTTCGGCTAAAGCTTCAATTACCGGATGACGTCCCTGCCGGATGATCAGCTCATCATTATTAATAGCAATCTGCGGACGGGAGTAACCGTACTTCGAAGCAATTCCGGCGAAATTCGCCAGAACATCCAATTCGGCGATGACCGAGGCCGTGTGACGGATTCGGGAGGCTTCGGCGGCAATGCGACTACGGATTTCCTGGAACAGGCGTTTTTCGATTTCAAGAATGCGTTCCTCCGCCGTGAGAATCTTTTCTTCGTATTCCTTGAGCTCCGGTGTTGTGTATCGCTCCGCGCCAACGAGCGTCTGCTTCCGGTCGTAATCGGGAGGAACCAGGTGCCTGTTGGAATTCGAGATCTCGATGTAGTAGCCGAAAACACGATTGAACCGAACCTTCAGAGACGAAATTCCCGTCCGTTCACGCTCCCGGATTTCCAGTGATGCCAGATAACTCTTCCCGCCCTTTGAAAGAACGCGCAATTCATCCAGGGAGGAGTTGTATCCGTCGCGAATAACACCGCCATCCATCAGGGTGGGCGGAGGATCGTCGGCAATGGAATCGTTGAGCAGGGATTTGAGATCCTCCAGCAGGTCCAGACGCCGGTGCAATTCTCCAAACCGCCCCGCCTTCAATTTGGAAATTGCGTCGGCAATACGTGGAAGGCAGACCATGGAGCTGCGAAGAGAAAGCAGTTCTCGCGGACCGGCAGTACCGATCGTGATTTTCGAGAGGAGTCTTTCAATATCGAAGATGCCATCGAAGGATTTGTGAACCGCGTCAATCGCCACGGCAGAACCGGCAAGTTCTCCAACCGCATCGTAGCGGCTTTCAATCTCCGTTGCGTCGATCGATGGTCGCATCATCCACGCGCGCAGCAGTCGCGCACCCATTCCGGTGTGAGTCCGGTTCAACACTCCGATCAGAGTATCTTTGACGTGGCCATCCCCGGCACCGCCGGGCGATTCAAACAGTTCCAGGTTTCTAATAGTGGCGGAATCCAGAATCAGGTAGTTTGCCGAATCGTGGTAGACGATGGAATTCACGTGCTCCAGCGCCGCTTTCTGTGTCTGACGGACATAGTGAACGATGGCACCGCAGGCGCCGACGGCAGCCAGCCGGCCGGTCAGGCCAAATCCATCAAGCGTGGCGGTTTGCATCTGGTCCTTGAGAATGCGATCGGAGTAATCCGCGTCAAAGAGCCAGTCCTCGATGCTGGTTTTGGCGACGCCAATCAAGACCTGCACTGCGGTTTTCAGACGTTCGGGGAATACAACTTCCCGCGGCGCAAAGTGGTCCGACTCCAGCATGAGGAGGTCCCAGCGATGGGGGCCTGCGAATTCAACGGCGCGAAATTCTCCGGTCGACACATCGAGGAATGCGCAGCCCAGGGTTTCTGCGATCTCTGTAACGGCGAGCAGATAGTTGTTTTCGCCCGGCGTTAAGACGTTGCTATCCGTAATCGTGCCGGGAGTTACGACACGGGTGATTTCGCGGCGCACGATTTTGACGCCCTTTTGCGGCGCTTCCATTTGATCGCAGATAGCAACCTTGAAACCTTTTCGAAGGAGTCTGGCGACATATCCGTCGGCGGCGTGGAAGGGAACCCCGCACATGGGGACCGGATTCTCACGTTCCTTATGACGGGCCGTGAGCGTGATTTCCAGTTCGCGAGAAGCGGTTACGGCGTCTTCAAAGAATAGCTCATAGAAATCGCCAAGCCGGAACATCAGAAGCGCGTCGGGCACTTCCTGTTTCATGGCATGGTACTGGCGCATCATGGGGGTGAGATCCTGCTCGGGCATCGCGATACTGTAGCAAAGTAAACGTCGGGGCCGAAGGTGCTGTCCAAATCCAGGTCCACCCTCTCCCGACGTGAAATGGTGAACCGCGCCAGCGGGCGAAGTGAGGCGTACCAGGAATCGGAGCTACCGCGCCATCTCCTCGCGTCGGAAACGGATTTCTCCCAACATCCACTTCAATTTCTAGATAATAGCCAGACATGAAAATTCTGGCCGTCGACACGAGTTCGGAACGTGGCAGCGTCTGTATCACGCACGACGACGTGGTTCTGGGCGAAATCCGCCTGGCGTCATCGGTGCAGCATGCCGAACGCCTGTTCCGTTCTGTGGAATTCCTGCTGGCCTCGCTGCCGATCACTCTCGCGGACATCGATCTGTTTGTGGCGTCTCGCGGTCCGGGCTCGTTTACAGGTCTGCGTGTCGGACTTGCCGCCATGGAAGGTTTTGCTTCCGCACATCGCCAGCGCGGTGCAGGCATCTCGACATTGGAAGCGCTGGCGTGGAAGACCGGTATCGAAAACGAACTCATTGCATCTGTGATCGACGCCAGGCGTGGCGAGGTTTATGGCGGACTATACCGCCGCGTTTCGAACAGCCTGGTGGAGGAGCGCTCGCCGGTAGTGCAAAAGCCGGAAGTGTGGTTTGGATCTCTGCCGGACTCGCGCATCCACGTCTGCGGAGACGGTGCATTGAAATATCGATCATTCGTCAATCGACCGGGCTGGCTCTTCTGTGATATGGATCTTTATCTCGCGGTAGCGATGGCGCAAATGGCGTCCACGGTTCATTGTGGTCCGTTGGAACCTTTGTATGTGCGCAGAACCGATGCGGAGAAGGCATTGGAGGCACGACATGACAGCGTTGCAGGTCCAGGTTCGAAAAGTCAGAAAGTCTGACATCGATCGAATTGTCGACATTGAGAGATCGTGGTTCCACCTTTCCCACTGGTCGATCGATAGTTATTACCGTCTCCTGAATGACGACGGTTTCACCACAAGCTTCGTTGCCGAGATGGAAGATGAAACCGGGAGACTATCCATTGTGGGGTTCGTGATCTTTCATGTTGCCGCCGGAGTCTCGGAAATCTACAACATTGCGGTGGATTCCAGCCACGCGAGGCAGGGAATTGGCCGTCGGCTGCTGGCTTCCGCCATTGAAGAATCGGAGAATCGCAATGCGTCCCGAATTGTCCTGGAGGTCCGAAAGTCCAATAGTGGGGCGATCAAGTTCTATGACGAGTTCCGGTTTACCGTGATTGGCGAGCGCAAGAACTACTACTCAAATCCCATCGAAGACGCCTTTGTTATGGAATACAGGATTCCTGAATCCGGGTGGCGACTCCAAAGTTGAAGTCGACCGGTGCGTGTGTTAGGTTGGCGTCACAGAGAGGAGCGTGCCCATGCAGGAAGAGGAGATCAAGGAACACCTGATGTCTTCAAGTCCGGAATTCCGCCGTCTGGTAGAGGAACACCATCAATTCGAAAGTCAGTTAAAGGAACTCCAATCTCACCATTTCCTTTCGGAGAAAGATCTGATCGAAGAAGCCACTCTGAAGAAGAAAAAACTGCATCTGAAAGACGAAATGAACACGCGGATCCGGAATTTTCGAAACGAGATGAGTCATCAACATTCGTAAAATCACTTCCGCCAGGCCGGAGGCCCCTGCCTCCGGCTTCGCATTTGTGCTGAGAAATACCCTTCCACCACGATGATCGCTCCAGACGCCTTTCGATTTCTTATACCGCTGCTCATCCTCACCGCCGCCGCATTCGGAATGGGCTGGGTCGCCGTGGGCGTTTTTCTGTTACTCCTGGCGTCCTTCGTGGCATTCTTTTTCCGTAATCCTCCTCGAACCATTCCAAAGGATCCGTCGATTATCGTTTCGCCGGCTGACGGGAAGGTCGTGAAAATTGACAGGGTTGGAAGTGTTACGAAAGTCAGCATCTTTCTTTCGCTTTTTAACGTACACGTCAACCGCAGTCCGATTGCCGGGAATATCGAAGCGCTGGACTATCGGAAAGGGAAGTTCAAGGCGGCCTACAACCATGCGGCCAGCGTCGAAAACGAACGGAATACGATCATGGTCAGCAATGGCCGAATCAATCTCGTATTCATTCAGATCGCCGGTGTTGTCGCCCGCCGCATCGTATTCTGGAAGCGTATCGGGGACAGAGTTGAAAAGGGCGATCTTGTGGGACTGATACGTTTCGGCTCCCGTGTGGATATACTGTTTCCCGCGGGTACCGAAGTCACGGTGGCCGTAGGTGACAAGGTTCGGGGCGGATCGAGCCCAATTGGCGTGATTGTCAAAACAAATGGCTGAACGACGCGGAAGACGAAGAACACACAAGAACCGGCCGAACCCTCGAAGCGAACGCCTGCAAAGCGGACTGTCGCTGATTCCGAGTCTGTTTACCATCGGTAACATGTTCTGCGCCTATTTCTCCGTCATTTCCACCTTCAAAGGCAACTATGACCACGCGGCAATGGCGATCGGCATCGGCGTCGTGCTGGACGGCCTCGATGGAAGGATCGCGCGCATGACCCAGACATCGAGCGAGTTCGGAGTGCAGCTCGATTCGATAGCTGACGTGTTGACGTTTGGGATTGCTCCCGCCGTGCTTGCCCTCATCTGGGGACAGAATCATATCGCCGGGCTGGCGAATCCTTCCACGGTACTGCTGGACGTGCAGTCCGGCATCGCCATCTACGTCACCGCGCACCTGCGACATTGGAGTTGGATCGTCACATTTGTCTTCATGGTGTGCGGCGGCTGGCGCCTGGCTCGATTCAATGTGCAGTCCCAGAATCCCCTGGACACCGGCGGCAAGCGAAACTTCGTCGGGCTTCCCATACCTGCCGGGGCAGGACTGATCGCGGCAATCGTTCATTTCTTCAAATCGCCGATCGTTGACGTTATCCCCGCAATGTTCTGGTATCTGCTGGTTCTGCTGACGGGGTTACTGATGGCCAGCACCATCCGATATCCCAGTTTCAAGGAGCTCCATTTTCTGAAACGCGGCTCAAGATTGACGCTGTTCGCCACGGCAAGTCTTATTGGCTTGATCTACTTCTACTCGGAAGTCATGCTCCTGTTGATCTCGATGGCTTATGTCTCCTCCGGTCTCGTGATGCACACCCTGCGCCGATTCGCTCCGCATGCACCCACTCTGGGCGAACCTGCGCATGGTAATATCAAAACGTGAACCTCGACAGACTTCAGAGAGCTCCAAACATCGCGATTGTCGGCTCGTCGTCTCCTGTAGGGAAAGAACTGAAAGATCTCATTCAGGAGTCCGGGCTGCCCGTCGGCAACGTCAAGTTGACGGACACCGAAGAGTACGCGGGTTTGCTGCAGGAATTTGCCGGACAGATCCAGATCACGCAGGTGATCTCTCCGTCTGCATTTGAAAATGTCGACATCGCTTTCTTTACATGCAGTCCGGAGATCATGAGGGCATTCTCCGCCAGTGGGGCCGCGATTCCGGAAGTCTCGATCGATTTGACCCAGACCGGCCGTGAGGGAACACTCTTTCTCAATGGGCTGACGAGTCTGAGTCTTATCAGTCCTATCCGTGACTCTGCATGTTTCATCAGTCCCCATCCTTCGGTTATCGTACTCGCCCGGATTATATCCGCCCTTCACCGCCGATTCCCGGTGGAATCCATTTCGGTGACCATACTTGAACCGGCCTCTGAACGAGGCGCTGCCGGAATCGACGAACTGCAGGAACAGACGGTCCGGCTCTTGAATTTTCAGCCAGCAGGAAGCAAGTTGTTCAAGGGGCAGATTGCGTTCAACATCCTCTCGGAAACCGAAGCCGCCGCTGGAACCGAAAGTCTCATTCGAAGTCAGCTTGCCGCGATCCTTGGAGCTTCCATTCCGTCTCCCAGCCTGATGGTGCACCAGGCACCGGTGTTTCACTCGGAATCGTTCTCCATGTTTGTAAAATTTGCGAAAGCGGCCGCGCCAACAACGGATGAACTGCGAAGCTGCCTTGCCGATGCCGGTGGGGGCATTGTGTTGAACGAGAATCCGGAAGACGGGCCATCGCCAGTCAGCGTTGTGGGCTCGGACAAGGTTCATATCGGCCGTATTGCCCGGGACCCTGGCGAACCGTCAACGTACGGCTTCTGGATCGCTGCCGACAATCTGCGAATAGCGGCCTCCAACGCACTCGGTATTGCAGAGAGCATCATGCTGTCCGCAGCAACTCCACGCTGAAAACTCGGCGCCTGAAGGGAGGTCAATTACCACCCAGGGTTCTTCAAGACGAGAGATCGTGGACGGTCATAGACTATCCCTACAAGAAACGGAGCATCAGGTCATCACGCATGGGAGTCGGATATTTTTTAAAGTCCGGATTCGTTCTTGCCAACCATCGGCTCCGAATCCTGTTTCTCGACATGCTCTGGAAGATCATTCATGTGGTATCGACAGGCATTCTGATCGCCGCGACAACGCTATGGTTGATACAGGACCTCGCAAAATACCAGTGGCAGGGACCGGAACTGACACCTTCCAAACCTATTCTGCTGGCCATGGCTTTCGCGGATTTGTGGACGAGATATTCCGGGACTCTCGCCTGGGCAGGCCTCGGCGTTGTCGTTGGTGCCGTTGCACTGTGGATTTTCTTTGAAGCTTTCTTCAGAGGGGGAGTTGCAAATTTCTGGATCTACGCCGGCACCCGCGTTGCATTTCTTTCAATCATTGGATCCTCGCTTGTGGTGCTCCTTGCATTGACCACACACGACGATCGGGCCGTTTCCGGGGGATGGTTCCAGGCAGGGATCGTTTCCCTCGTGATTCTTCTCGGAATCTGGTGGATCCTCAATGTTGCCGAAACGCTCATCCGTCGTGATGCGGTGGAACTTCTTGCAACCCACCTGGAGACTGTGTCCGGGGCTATGGCGTGGCTTCTCGGATTGCAGCTGCTTCTGTCGGTGGCGGCCCTTACCACGCTGGGTTTCAGCATCCGGATGATGTTTCATTCATCGAGCCCGGCACCTTTTCTCGCGGCTGCATTCCTGATGACGGCCGCATTGCTGATCTGGACCGTTGTGCATAGTTACCTGGTCGTCGTGCGCTATTCGACGATTGATATAATGAGGGGCAATGTCGTCGAATCTTGAAACCATTCTTGTTCTGGATTTTGGATCTCAATACACACAACTGATCGGACGGCGAATTCGTGAAGCGAGTGTCTATTCCGAAATCATTCCGTTCAATACCTCCCTGGACGCGATTCGCGCGCACCAGCCGCGAGGGATCATCCTTTCGGGCGGGCCAGATTCGGTTTATGAGGCCGGCGCTCCGGCTTGCGATCCGCGCGTGTTCGATCTCGGGATTCCTATCCTCGGCGTCTGCTACGGCATGCAGCTGATCGCAAAAGAACTCGGCGGCAAAGTGGAGCCGTCGACTCACCGGGAATACGGTTCGAGGGAAATCCGGTCGACGGGAACGTCGTGTCTGCTTGATGGAATGAAGCGTGTCTGGATGAGTCACGGGGATCTGATTCTGGAACCACCATCGGGATTCTCGGTCACGGCGCGAAGCAATACGGCAATGGCCGCGATGGAAAACCCGTCGCGTAGAATCTTCGGCATCCAATTCCACCCGGAAGTCACACATACGGACAACGGAACCGCGCTGTACCGCCGTTTCATTTTCGATATTTGCGGATGCAAAGGCTCGTGGACCATTGGATCCTTCATCGACCGCGCCATCGAACGCATTCGCGAACGCGTGGGCGACGGACGCGCGATTGTGGCAATCAGCGGCGGGGTCGACTCCACCGTCGCCGCAGCTTTAGTGCATCGTGCTATCGGCGATCATCTCACTGGAGTGTTTGTCGATAACGGGCTGCTCCGAAAGAACGAGTTCGAAAAGGTCCTCGCCATTCTTCAAAACAATCTTCACCTTAATGTGCGCGGTGTCGACGCTTCCGATCGTTTTCTCAACAAACTGGCGGGAGTGACCGAGCCCGAGAAGAAACGAAAGATCATCGGCGCGGAGTTCATCAGCGTTTTTGAAGAGGAAGCGGCGCGAAGCGAAGCGGTGGATTTTCTCGTCCAGGGAACGCTTTATCCGGATGTCATCGAATCGGTATCCGTCAAAGGGCCGTCACAGACCATCAAGTCGCATCACAATGTGGGTGGCTTGCCGGAACGCATGCGACTGAAGCTCGTTGAGCCCCTCCGCGAACTCTTCAAGGATGAGGTCCGGCGTGTGGGAATGGAGCTGGGCCTGCCGGAAGACATGGTGTGGCGGCAACCCTTTCCTGGACCGGGACTCGGCGTACGCATTATGGGTGAAATCACGCGGGAAGGAGTTCGTCTGTTGCAGGACGCCGACGAAATTCTCGTTGCCGAAATCAAAAAGGCAGGCCTGTACCGCGACATCTGGCAGTCCTTTTGTGTGCTGCTGCCGGTAAAGAGTGTTGGAGTGATGGGCGACAACCGAACCTACGATCACACGATTGCCGTGCGGGCCGTGCACAGTACGGATGGAATGACGGCCGATTGGGTCCGGCTGCCCTACGATGTTTTGAATTCCGTCTCGACTCGAATTGTCAACGAAGTGAAGGGCATCAACCGCGTCGTGTACGACATCACGTCTAAACCACCGGCAACTATTGAATGGGAGTAGACGTGTCGCAATTCGTTCATCTTCATCTGCATTCCGGATTCAGCCTGCTTGACGGCGCCTGCAGTCATGAGGCACTTGCGGAGAAGGCAAAGAAGTCCGGCATGCCCGCCATTGCCGTGACCGATCACGGCAATTTGTTTGGAGCGATGGGCTTCTATGACGCCGCAACGAAGGCCGGCGTGAAGCCCATCCTCGGCTGCGAGATGTATGTGGCCAGGACAAATCGGCTGGATCGCGATCCATCATCGGGCAGGCCAAACCACCTGATTCTTCTCTGTGAGAACGAAACCGGGTACAGGAATCTGGTCAAGCTGGTTTCCAAAAGTTACCTCGAAGGGTTCTATTACAAACCACGCATCGACAAGGATCTGCTCGCGGAACACAGCGAGGGCCTCATCGGCTTGTCCGCCTGTCTGAATGGGGAAGTATCCGCGAACGTTCTGGCTGGACGATTCGATGAGGCGCGCGCCGCCGCCGGACGGTTTCAGGACATCTTTGGCAAAGACCGGTTCTTTCTCGAAATTCACGACCACGGTCTCGATAAGCAGCGGAAGATCATTCCCGACATGCTGAAGATATCCGAGCAGACGGGAATCAAAACGACGGCATCCAATGACTGTCACTACATGGAACGCGACGATTGCCGCGCCCATGATGTTCTGCTGTGCATTCAAACCGGGAAGACCATCAACGAACTGAACCGGATGAAATTCTATACGGATCAGTTCTACGTCAAGACGCGACAGGAAATGGACGAAGTCTTCGGCGAAATTCCCTACGTGCTCGATCAGTCCGTTGAGATTGCCGCGCGTTGCAGTCTGAAACTCCAGAAGGTGGGAAATCCGTTTCCCGAATTTGCCGTTCCTCCGGGCTTTACGATTGATTCCTACTTTGCAAAAGTGGTGCAGGACGGGTACGAAGAACGGATGCAGTTCCTCAAGCCGCTGTCGGACAAAGGGCTGCTGAAAAGTCCGATTGCCCTGTACGAAGAGCGCATGAATCGGGAAGTAAAAATGATCCAGAACATGAAGTTCTCCGGATATTTCCTGATTGTATGGGATCTCATCCGATACGCGCGGGAATGCGGCATTCCTGTCGGCCCGGGCCGCGGTTCGGCGGCCGGAAGCCTGGCGTCGTACTGCATGCGCATCACGGACATTGATCCGCTTCAATACGGCCTTCTTTTCGAGCGCATGCTGAATCCCGAACGTGTTTCATTGCCCGATATCGACATTGACTTCTGCACCAATCGCCGGGGTGAAGTGATGGACTATGTCACACGGAAGTACGGCAGGGAAAACGTCGCACAGATCATTACCTTTGGGACGATGGCCGCGCGCGGCGTCCTGCGTGATGCCGGGCGAGGTATGGACATGCCTTATGCCGAGGTGGACCGGATCGCGAAGATGGTTCCCACCGAGCTTCACATTACGCTCGACAAGGCCATCAAGGACAATCCCGAACTCAAGAGCCTGGTGAACGCCGACCCTCGAGTTCGTGAATTGATGGACATCGCAAAGCGCCTCGAGGGCCTGGCGCGGCACGCGTCCACTCACGCGGCTGGCGTGGTGATCTCGCCGCAGCCGCTCACCGATATCGTTCCTCTGTACAAATCCAGCAAGGACGAGATCACGACGATGTACCCGATGACGGACATCGAGAAAATCGGCCTGCTGAAAATTGACTTCCTCGCACTGACCACGTTGACCATCATCGATGACACGCTGAAAATGTTGAAGCAGCAGGCCGGACTCGAGTTGGATATGGACAGCCTGTCTTTCGACGACGAAAAGACCTACGAGCTGTTCTCCGCTGGTCTCACCAATGGCGTGTTCCAGTTTGAAAGTTCGGGGATGAAAGACATCCTGCGTCGGTTCAAACCGTCGAGCCTGGAACACATCACCGCGCTTAACGCGCTGTATCGTCCTGGCCCCATCGGCGGAGGAATGATCGACGACTTCATCAGCCGCAAACACGGCAAGAAGAAAGTCGAGTATGAGTTGCCGGAACTGAAGGGAATCCTGGAGGAAACCTACGGCGTCATCGTCTACCAGGAACAGGTGATGCAGATTGCCAACCTTGTCGCCGGCTATTCACTCGGTGAAGCCGACTTGCTTCGACGCGCGATGGGTAAGAAGAAAGTCGAGGAAATGGCCGCACAGCGGGCGAAATTTGTCGCAGGTGCACAGGAGAAGGGTTTCAAGGATGCAAAGAAGGTCACGCGGCTTTTTGACCTGATGGAGCAGTTCGCCGGTTATGGATTCAACAAATCGCATGCCGCCGCGTATGCCGTACTCGCCTATCGAACCGCATATCTGAAAGCACACTATCCGAATTACTTCCTGGCAGCGATTCTGACCAGTGAGCGCGGGAGTCAGGAGAAAATCGTCAAGTACATCAACGAATGCCGCGAGATGGGCATTGCGATCCTCCCTCCGGATGTGAACCACAGCGATGTGTACTTCACGCCAACCTCCACCGGGATTCGTTTTGGCCTGACGGCAATCAAGAATGTCGGAGAGAATGCCATTGGTTCGATCGTCGCCGGCAAGCCGTTCAAGTCTCTCTTTGACTTTTGCGAACGCGTGGATCTGCGGGCCGTCAATAAACGTGTCGTGGAAAGCCTGATCAAGTCCGGCGCATTCGACAGCGTCAACAGCGAACGTTCGCTGCTTTATAACAACGTCGATCGGGCCATGGATTGGGGACAACGCACCCAACGCGAAAGGGAAGTCGGACAAGGCGGTCTCTTCGGCATGATGATGTCCAATGCCTCGGTCGCCGGCGGAGATTCCGAACATCCGATGGACATTGCGGAGGCGTGGGCCGAATCGCTGAAGCTCAAGCACGAGAAGGAAACTCTTGGCTTCTACATCACCGGGCATCCCCTGCGAAAGTATGCCGATGAAGTGCGGGCATATGGGAATGCGACCACAGGCACGCTTTCGGAGAAACCATCCGGTTTCGAAGTGTCGATTGGCGGAATCGTTTCAGCTATACGGATCACGCGAACAAAAAAGGGCGATTCGATGGCCATCGTCCAGCTGGAAGACTGGGAAGGCATTGTCGAGGTCCTGATGTTTCCGGATACGTATTCGAAAGTGCATCGGCTGTTGGAGGCGGATGCGGCCATCATCGTTAAAGGCAAGCTCGATAACGATGAGTCGTCCATGAAGATCCTGGCGACGGACGTTCATCCCATGGAGCGGGCCAGAGAGATTCTGAGCCGAACCGTCACGATTCAAATCGATGCTGCGACTGCACCAGCGGATCTCGCCGAGCAGATGCAACCGATCATCGATCGTAAAAGAGGGTCCGCCGAAATCGTCTTCGCACTGAACTTCCGCGACCGATTTACGGCGTTCGTTCGGCCGAATCCCTATGTGAAAGTCCTGCCCGATCGTGAACTGATCGAATCCATCGAACGAATCTGTGGAACCAACACCGTCACGCTTCAGTGATGGTGTTTCGAGAGGGCCTCATCGCCGTGCTTCACGGCAGTCGCGGCAATGAATCCGGCCAGGATGATCAGATCGGACAAAAAGGGCGGAAGGACCGCAGGAATAAACGACATCACTGGAAAATTCCGAATATCAGTTTCCACATTCAAAAGTCGCGGTCCCAGGTCCCAGTCGCACCGGTCCCTGACGACTCTTGCCAGGTCCGCACCCCTGAGTTTTGCACCCCGCAAGAAGCTCCGCAACTCGCTGGCTAACTTCACCGCGTGGTGTCAGCAGAGTCGTCACGTACCTTTGCGGGAATTGTTCCCGTTGTTGAAGCTCAAGCTCCGTGGGTACTACAACTACTATGGGGTGAGGGTAACAGCAACGGGTTGAAAGAATTCTTCGACGAGGCTATGGGGACTTTGTGGAAGTGGTTGAACCGGCGAAGTCAACGCCGCAGTTTTACGCGCCAAGGCTTCGACGATTTGCTGGAACACTTTCAGGTGCCACGCCCGCGGATCACAGCCAAGCCACGAGTTCCATACCGGCGGCCGGCGTTCTGTTCTTGATGCCCGACGCGGAAGCGAGTATTTCTGAAGAGCCCGGTGCGGGAAACCCGCACGCCGGGATCTGTGCGGGGGCGGTCTGGGCAACTAACCGTCCTACCGCGATGGCGGATAGCTACACTTTTGGGGAAGAGCTGCGTATGTTTCCTTTCAGCTGGCACGATGAGTTCGTCATCCCTTCGCCGGTAGTGGCGGACCTAAACGTATCTGAAGCAGTCAAGAGGCTGGCGGTGCACGAACAATTGTGTCAGCTTTCGGCTTGGCATTTTTCGGTTGGCATTCGGTTGGAATATCCTGGTTCCGATAGGGCACGGATCGGTTTGCGTATGTGCGTGAGTAAAGGCTGCCTAAGGCGATGAACCTGGCGCCGCGGGCTGGTATCTCTGCGGCTGTAACAAGAGCCTTGCCTTGTGCACGCGAAATACATTTTGCCTGCGGCGCGGGTTATCGACAGAATCGTTAGGCAG
>Ga0068864_100000648_pt1 | contig 29136 bp, 31 predicted proteins | sample KBSSwiS72_FD_66586 | JGI IMG/M metagenome (GOLD analysis project Ga0068864, IMG submission 66586) | Switchgrass rhizosphere microbial communities from Kellogg Biological Station, Michigan, USA - KBS Switchgrass S7-2 | ecosystem: Host-associated > Plants > Roots > Rhizosphere > Soil ...
TTCTGTCGTTGTCATCAGTAGTTACTGTACCACAAGTCTCCGTTGTCGTAGGAAATTATGCGATGAAATTCAACAATGACGTGATGAATTACGAAGGCCAAGTGCTCAGCGACGGCGCCCACTCAAGCAATGGCTGAAAGCGTGTGGTTGCGTCTTCGTGCAAACCGATCAATGTCTTGTGCTCATCGCACGCCTTCTTACCATTGCGAAGTAACCAATCAGCTGCATTAGAACAGTGATCGCAGCAAGTGATGATGTATAGCGGGCGACGTTTCACGCTGCATCGTCGTCCGTGGCGACTTCGACGTCTTCACCTTCAGTGTCAGCAATGAGCGCAACGGTTTCATCGCCGCTGAGGACCTTGCGCAGGCGGTCAGCGTCTCGGACGAGATCTTGCAGCTGCGCAACCTTCATGGCGGCGAGCTCTTGCACCCTGAAGTCGACGGTGTTCTCACTGACGACGTCGATGATCAAGATCGACTCATGGATCTCACTGCCAATGCGATGGCAACGGTCTTCCGCCTGGCTGTTCTGGATGGCGCTGAAGTCGCGTTGCAAGAAGACAACCGTGCTCGCGTTCGTAAGCGTGATGCCAGTACCGCCGGCCGCGATCGTGCAAAGCATGACCCGCATTCGCTTCAGGCCTTCATCTGACTGGAAGATGTTGACATTCTTCTTGCGTTCATCAACGCTGATGCTACCGGTGATCATACCGTACGTGTGACCAGCCTTCTCGAGGCGCGTGGCGGCAAGCTCAATGAGCTTACGTGACACTGAGAACACAACAACTTGACCTTCGACCTCATCCAAGATGTCGAGGAGCTCGTCGATCTTGCAGCTTGGATCGGTCATCGTGACTTTGCCATCGACCACAGTGCATGTGGCGGACGCGAACTGCAAGAGACGCGTGAGTTTGGCGAGTGGGTTGACTGCGATGATCTCGCTCTCAGCGAGCTCGACGATCATCTGGTCGCGCATGGCATCGTACTGCTTCTTCTGTGAAGCAGAAAGCGTAACCACGCGACGCACAGGGACCTTCGGCGGAAGATTAGGCAACGCGATCTCTTTGGGCACGCGACGCCAATAGTGTTCGGTCGTGTGGTCGAATTCCTCACGTGTCTCTGGCTTGATGCCAAGAACGTCCATGCCGCCCCACTGCCCAAAGCCAATGAGGCAGTAACGGTCCAACCACTTGCTCTTGCTTGCGAACTCTTCAGGATCGCAGAAGTGCAATGCTGACCACAGATCAGCAGGCGTGTTCGCAATGGGCGTGCCAGTGAGACCTTTCCGCCAGATCACGTCAGGTCCGTGCGCGAGCTTCCACAAGGCACGAGTCTGCTTCGCCAGTGGATTCTTGCCACGGTGCAGCTCGTCCGCCACGACGCCTTTCCAACGGATGGAGTTGAACAGCTGCGGCGCCTTCTCACCTGGAGAGAGGCTGGTGCCGCCATATGGTGCGAGACTGCTGTTCTTGGGCAGCGATTCCCAGTTGACGATCATCACATCGACTTCGCCCTTGGCCACGCGCTCAACACACGCTTTCCTGGTCTTGGCGGAATTGCCAGCGTCTTCGACGCGGACCATCGGTGCCCATGTTGCAAAGTTCTCGAGCCATACCGACTTCACCGAGTTCGGTGCAACGATCAGCAGCGGGTAGAGGTTCACACCTCGGTTCGCAAGGATGCGGACCGCCATGACCACCTGTGCAGTCTTCCCAGTGCCCATCGGGTCGAAGAGGCACGAGCCAGCAGACATCCCTTGCTCAAGGTTCGGGTTCGCAAGGAAGAGTGCGCCACCTGGCTGATATGGCAGCGGCGAGAATGTTTCATTCTTGATCGCCTCGAACTCGGCCTGCATCTCAGGCGTGAACGTCATCACCTCTCGCAATGCGCGTTGCGGCGCAATATATTCAGAGAGGAGACCAGCTGCGTAGTCCTTGATCTTCTCACTCACACGAAGACGATCGCCGATGATGCCTTTCAGCGCCATGCACGATGCCCACTTGGCCTTGATTGTCCAACGATCGAGGTCAGCGTTCCATCGCGTGCCAGGAACGAGCTTGATGAGCTCTTTGTCCATGGGAGACGACTGTATGAGGATTGTGGACCCGTCGTCGGTTATGTCGAGCGTAATCGCCCGCGCGTCGTTTGTCATAGCAATAGCCTATCACACTCTCACACGTATGTAAACAATTCTCAGCGATTATTTAGTGGGCTAAGAGATGTTTCTCGCTTCGTCAATCGTCGCCTGATGCGTGCTTCGCGAGTCTTGGCATATTGTCTGCTTCATCCCATGTATAACATTTCAGCTGCATCGGCTCAGCGTGCTCATTTCGAAGTGCAGCGAGACCGCCACCGCTCTTGATGACAAGCCAATAGATCGCATGCAACATCGCCATCTTTGCGTGGCCTTCACCGCCCTTTACCCACATGTTATACTCACGCGCTTTTGATGGCTTGCCCTCGAACTCCATCGCTTCGCCTGGCTTCTGCATGTAGATCGGAATGCCAAGTCGCCAGCACTCAGCTTGTAGCAAGCCTATAAGCCACAGTGACCATGGCTGCTGCGTCTTCTTACCCGTTTGTGGTGTGATCGTGAACGTCTCACAAACGCACGCTTGACACGTTGGTAGCTTGGCGTATATGAACGACCAGCAACTTCTGACGTCCATCTCGAATGGCTCGAGCGACGTGATCGTGGCCGTCTCCTGATCGTATCCAAGCATGACTAGACCGGTGGCTAAGCCAGGATCAACGAACATGACCTGCATCACTCGAACTCCGGATCGTCGACTGGATCTCCCCAGTCACCGACGAAGTTTCGCAAGTCAGGCATCGCCTGTGATGGATACTTGTCACCCCACCTGTCAAGCAACGTAGCCTCGGCAGTAAGTGGCACGTCGAACCCATCATACGACATGACACGACTGAACTCCATCGCGAGCTCTTCAGCCTCATCAGCGTTAACCTGTGCGATGCACTCGTCGTGAACTGGAACGAGCAGCGAGTCGCCAAAGCCAGCAGCGTCCAGTGCAACGAGTTGCTTCTTGAACACCTCAGCCGCCGTGCCTTGAATGAGGTAGTTCAACGTCGCGTAGTCGCGATCCTTAGGACGATGCTGCCGACCAAAGACCGACTTAAGGAATCCATCAGTCTGCACAAGCATGCCGCACATTGCTTGGAACTCAGGGACGCCTGGGAACTGCTCATCGTACGCGCTGAGGAATTCAGCAGCTGCCTCAATGCTGATGCCACACGTCCAAGCGAACTTCTCAGTGCCAGCGCCGTATACCTTTGCGAAGCCAGCGTTCTTAGCCACTTGCCTGCGTGGATCTTTCTTCTCCATGTATGGATCATTGAACGCGCGACGTGCTGTTGCAAGGTGTAGGTCACCTGACATGATGGCTTCACGCAAGCCAGGATCGCGACAGTACTCATAGAGTACTCGCATCTCCACCTGGTCAAAGTCGCAACTCAACATGCGCATGCCTTCATATGGAATGAATGCGTCACGTACAAGTTTCTTGCGCGGAAGCAGCTGCAGCAGGTTCATCGTCATACGTCCGGTGTATGCGCCAGACTGTCTAATGTTCGGCATGAAGAGGTCACCATTCATGGCCTCACCCGTGCCTTCCATCAAGTTCTTGAAGTAAGTATTCGCGACCTTCACTGTCTGACGAACCTGCAATGCAACACGCGCGAGTTCATGCACTTCGCCGAGTTCAGTCAAGATCTCCTTATCCATCTTCCATGCACCGGCTCCCGTCTTGTGAACGAGTTCAACACCGTCTTCAATGAGACGTTTCGCAAGCTGCGCATTACTTGTGATGTTGTCAACGCCGTACATCTTCTTGGCCCACTCGCGACATTCATCAACGAACACGTGAAGCGCGGCGAACATACGATTCACGTACTCTTGGTCGATGCGGACACCTCGACGCATCATACCTGTCATGACTGGCATGACTGACATCTCAATCTCGTATGACTCACTCGCCATCATGTTCGGAAAGTTCGTCGTGTAGTAATCAAGCAAGCGACGCGTGAGTACAGTGTCAAGCCCACCGTATCCCCAGTATGTTGGGAAGTCTACTGGCACAGTATCCCAACCCCAACCTTGCTCGTCCATGGCACGTTTGAGCGCAAGCTGACCGCCGCTGCTGCCGCGTGCAACGTACTTGTCACTAAGGCTCTTGAGTGCGTGACTCTGTCCTTGATTGACAAGCTGTGAGATCAACATCGTGTCAACGAGATCACCCTTGAACTCGACGCCCTCCATGTGCGACCAGTTCAAGTCGAATGGGAAGTTGTGACCGACCCAACCGTTGCGATGATCACGCATAGCGGCTGTGTTGTGTATCTTCACCGCATCTTCGACAAGACCGCGCCATCGGCGCATGTCGATCGCCCACGCCTCGTTCATATCACCGAACTGCGCGAGACGAACCGCCGCACCTGGCTTCCACCACTGAAGACCAGTTGTCTCAGTGTCGTATGCAAGTATCTCGTCGTCGTGCGCGCCAATCCACCTGATGAAGTCTAGTGCCTCTTGTGCGTCGGCGACGAAGTGAATCTTCGTTGAAGTAGGGTCCCATCGCGCATCTTCATTAACGGCAATGTTACTCATACCATCACGACGTCAAGATCACACGCATTCAAGAACTCACGATACTGGTCGATCGCCTCAGGCGTCCATATCGCACGGCCCTTATCTTCATCAACGGTCTGTGGTGCCACAACACGAATAATACCACTGTTCGCAATGAGCTTGCAACAATCCCAGCACGGCATTCGCGTCACATAGATTGTTGCGCCTTCGAGATCATGCCGTGCTGAGTATGCGATAGCGTTCGCCTCTGCATGGCATGCAACACAATTCCCGTAATCGACGCTGGCGTCGCCTTCGCCGCCGGGCATTGCTCGAGGACAGAACGAGTCGCACTTTGGCTTCTCAGTGTATTGGTCGTGATCACCCATGTTGTGGATGATGGGACGTCTCGCAGGATGGAAGCCCGCCGGCGCACCGTTGTACCCTGTGGCAACGATGCGACCATTTGCGCCAACGACAACGCATGCAACTTGAGATCGAACACAACGTGACTTACGTGATATGTCCTTGGCGACAGCAAGCCAGATAATGTCATCCTCGGTGATCACAGCTTCGACCTCACTGCGAGAATGCGCTCGTGATACCAATCGAACACGTCAAGATCGAAGTCGTATCTGTGCACGAAGTCATCATTCATATCCGCAATGCGAATGTGATCACGGACGACTTTGGTCATTCGCAACCATGATGCGTGCCGTGATGGATCGAGGTGCCATGACTTGGCGAACAACGGACCGAGTGAGAAGTCCTTCTCGGCGGGACGCAGTTGCTTGATCTTGTCGAAGTCGGTCGCGTACATGTGTAGCGACGTGGTGTGATGAAAGTACTTGCCGACGTTCCATCCCATGAATCCGGCGACTGCTTGCTGCAGTTGCGTGAACACGAACATGTCAAGGCTGAGTCCACGCCATACATCATTGGATCGCATGTGCACGTGGCAGTCGAGATACACGCCGCCGACGTCAAAGCGCGTGAGGAACTGTATGCTTGTGGTGCATGGGTAGTCACGAGCATCAGGTACGAGCGCGTCCTGCATCGGATCCCACAGGACGACCTGCGCTTGACGCGTCTGTGGATCTTCGCTGAGGCGGTCGATCATCGTGATCATCTGACCTCGAGCTCGTACGCCATACCCGCCATGAAAGTTGCCGCCGTCCATGAACGACGCCATCTCAGGTGCGGCGGCAACAAGAAGCGCTGGATCGCAGAAGCCGCCGATGAGGCTCAGCGCTTCGACGGCAGCAAGTTGCATTGAGAGCGCACGTCCAGTGTCGACCGGGACAGCGCGTGATGGATCATTGAGGATGATCTGTACGCCTGGGACGTCATGCGTCTGAAGACCGCGCGGTGCTTTGTGATCACCATGATCATGAACGTACGCAACGATGTCGAAGTACGACTCTTGCATTGAATCGATGATGAATTCCATCAGAACATACCGCCTACGAATTCGCCAGTGGCGTCTTCATCGTTAGTGCGGTATGCTTCGATGAATTCGAGAACGCTGTCTTGCGACGAGAGGATGCGGTATTGGCAATTCGCGTGAAGACGATCGCTGATCACCTCAAGGTATCGGCCATACGCAGCCTCTGCCTGTTGGAGCTCAACTTGCCAGTGTATGCCACGGGCCTCGAAACGTTCACGCATTATCTGCGGCGGCGGCATGACATACACGATGATGGTGTTCGGAATCATCGCGTGAAGCGTGCGACTGATTTGTCCGAGCTCGAGATCAGTAGCAAGGCGCGGACGTGGTGGCTTGAGCAATGCCGGATACACCGCCTCACCGATGTGCCAGCGGTCAGCAACCATCAGTCGATTGATGTCCATACCTGCATACTTCACGAGCGGCTCCACCCACTCGCCATATGCAGTATCAGCCGTTGGTGGACCGGCACAGTAATGCGTATGAGGCTTGAGTGCTTTCGCAATCGTACTCTTACCTGCGCCGTTTGGTCCCTCAAGAATGAGGAATGTCATCGTGTCTCCTGTCTTGTGTCTTTGTCTTTATGTGTTACGCGACGCGATGGTTATAGAACGCGTCGTGTATGTCTTCATCGACTATCGCTGCAGCTTCAGCAACAGCTCGATTCGGGATGTTCGGCATGTACGATACGCCGCCCTCGCGCCGGGTCAATCGCTCGATGACGCCAGCAGCACCCTCTACGACGTTGCACCATGGACGATCACACTCACCTCGAATGATGGATCGTCCAACGCCGTGCACGATGTATTTGCCACTATCCGTGCGGTAAATTGAGATCTCGCTCCACCGTGTCTTATTCGGCGTCTGTGACGAGGCAAATGCTAGACGAACTCCCGTGAATGTAACGAGAGTCTCTGCATCAAACAGCTCGTACGTCTGGGTATCCTTCGTCGTTGTCATTAGGCCAAACAATACCACACAATTGTACGGCAGTGCAGCCAGGGTAAAAGTTGCCTACAACGCAGGCGTGATCAAGAACGTGACAGCGACGTTGTAGTCCCTAATCTGACGCAGCGTACCTTGCGGTGTTGCGTCAACACGCGCATGGCCTGCAAACGTGCATGATGCGAGTGAGTTCAAACGTGCCATCACGGTGAATGAACCTGCATGCGTGTAGTCAAACACTTCACCGCTGTCCGCCACGGAGAGACCGGTTTGACCGTATGCCGTAATCGGTCCATACGTTGATGGACCTGCGCTCTGTGGGTTGCCTGTGTTGAAAGGCGTGACGTTGTCTTCGATGAACGTCGTACCGCTGAGCGATACCTCACCACTCACTGAGTAGTTGTCGGTGTTGGCCATTCGAACGCCGGCAGAGAACTCAAAGTTGATGAGAACGTTTGCGATGCTGCAGAATGGGTTCGTCACAACGACAAGCAACTTGTCGACGCCGCCAACATCACGCGGCCCAGAGTTCGTCGTCAACGCACTTGGCGTAAGATCGACCGCGCTGCCGTCAGTATAGTCAGCGCCACCATTTGACGCGTAACGTCGCAGCACTGATCCTTGTGAAGGCACGGTCAGGTGGCCGTCCTTGCACTGCACCTGATTCGTTAGGCAGATGCTGCCGTTGAGATCAGTGCTCAATCCGAGGCATGTCGCCCCATCACAAATTGACGCCACGTGTCATCACTCCTTGTTAGACGGGAACCGGCACGATGACACCGACCGGCGTGCCCTTGATGTTGTTGCTGCTCTTGAACTGTTCAGCACTCTGAAGTGATGGAAAGTTCTTGCACTGTGAGTTGTCGCCGTCGATCTTGACGACACAATCATCAGGATCGCTTGTGCCAGGCTGCAGCAAGCGATAAACGATCTTGTTCTGCCACATCGCATTCTCACGATCAACGTCGCTCATTGACGATGCAGAGCGCGCGCCAAGGCCGACGGCCTTTGCGCCTGAACATCCGCAACCTGCCATGTTACACTTCCTTTCATATACATTGTATCACAAGTACTTATGGCGATATGAGGTTGATGTTGTCTTGCTCAGCGAGTGTAACACTCGTCTCTGAACTACCATCTTGACTCCATGAACCTTTGATCTCTTCGATGCGCATGAACGCCGTCACAGGCGTGCAAGCGTTCTCAAGAGTCACCGGCATGCAGCTGCCTACCTGCATTCGCGATGACTTAACGCCTTCGCACGTGCGCAGACGCAACGCTTGCGCATCGTCAGTGCTAGTGCCTGCAACGAGCTTAGGCAATCCATTCTTTGAGACGTGAGTCTTCGCGCCATCTTGCGCTGTTGAGACACTTGACACGCTATCATCAGCGAACTTACGTTCAACGAGAATACCGTACGTCGGGTCAAGACCACCTGAGTAGCCCACGACACTATCAGTGCCAGTCTTATCGTTATATACCGCGGCACGCGTCGCGTACGTCGTACCATCGAATGCCACTGGCACGTTCGAGTACAAGTCACTTGGGCCGAGCGCCGCGAGCTCTTGCAAGCACAGACTCTTCGCGCACCAGAACGTCAGTTCACGCCCGAACGACGACATGTGCATATATGTCCCGATCATGTCCGACAACTCATCGTCCCACGCAATCGGCGGTCCACTGCTTGAACCAGTGTCCAAACCTGAGCCGCCAGTGTGGTCAATGACGCGTGACATAGGCGTGTTGCACGTCTTGATGTTCAAGAAATTCGCAATGTTTGGATCACTGGCAGATAACGCTGAGATGATGATGTCACGAATCATTGTACTTGCAGCGACAGGTGACGCAGTCGTGTCAAAGCTTTGTCTGATGAACCTCACTGAGAACCACGCTGCGAGCCCAAGCGCGTCAATCTGCCCAGTCACGCCAGGTGCAGGCGTCTGAATCGGTCCCACGAACTGTGTCTCACCATCTTCACGAATCCATAGCTCATGAAGCCACGGGCGTATGCCCATCAATGCAGCGCAGCAGTCAGATGGCATTGGGCCAGTTGTGACACGCGCCTCATCCCAGATGTCGATCTTGCGCGTCCATTCGCCTTGTGTCACATACGGCGAGAGATCGAGAAACTCGACCTCACCGCGTGACCACATGACACGTACATCATATGTCACGGTTCAACACCTCGGTAGCTAACCTTGATGGTCGCATTGACGGGTGAGAAGTTGGGATCACTGTAGATGCACATAATGTATGTGCCGCAGCTAACACGCATACACGCGTTGCTTGGCTGCCCGGCGGCGCTCAACAACGTTCTGCTCGCGTTGACAGGATCGTAACCCGGTACGGCGACGGTAATTCCGCCGCAACTTGTTCCCCAAACGGTGCCAGCTGGTAGTGGCGTTAGTCCGAAGCCTGCACACGCATTGCACTTGTCATATAGACCGGATGCCATTGTGTAATCACCGATCTTCTTCCACAGCAACACGCGAAAGTTCTTCACAATGCCGAGACCTGTGTTCATCTCAAACTCAAGCTGATAGTCGAAGAGCGACTGCGGGAGTGTGAACTCTACGCACTTGCGATCAGTCGAGAAGATTGGGCAGAAGCAACTGCTCGCCGCGTTCGGCGGTGCAGGGATTGTCGGAATGATGCAATCAGGGTCGGATAGCGGGTCAACGCGATCACAGTCGCAAAGACTGATGTCTGTGATGCAATGCTCATCGCCTGCAATTGTCGTGTCGATCACCGTTGTGGGATACGTGTATTGCCCACTCTCTGCGCGAATCGTGAATGACACCCACGTGTCTGGCGTGCAACCACAGTTGTTCGAGCAAGCACTGCCATCTGGGGCGCCAGACGTAATGTGCGGCTCTTCGATGCAACGAGCGTTCTTCACGAACCGCCAAGGATTCAATGAAGAAGTGTCTTCAGCCGGCAAGTCACAATCTGACGTCTGACATCCAAGCGCTGTGAGGGCTGTTGTCGGCACGCAAGGCATGTAACGCAACGCAGTGCCTGAACACCGGTTCGTACCACAGCATCCACGCAATGCCTTCTTAAGCGCAAGGAACCCATACCGCACAGCGCAGCAACTTGCACCGTGCAAGATGCCTTCTACAACGATCTCATACCCGTTGTCAACTGGGTCACTGTAAAGCAGGCTGTTGCCGCAACCGGTCTGCGGCATTGGCGTCACAGTGTAGTCAAGCGTGTTCTCGTATAGCCCAGAGACACGAATCACCTCAAGACCAAAGAAGCCGCTGCTCTCTGGACGAGCCGCGTCATACCACCACGCGTTGTTGGCAGCCGGCGACGTGTACACCTGCTTTACATGCGACTCTGGATCGTCTTCGATGGGCAAGTAGTCAACGGCATCACGCGTTGTGCAAGCTGCGACAACGCGGTTACAGTTGCGCATGTATGCGTATGTACGATCGTTGTTCCAAATGTCAAGTGCGCCACTTCGTGCGCAGCCCCAAAGACCAAGCGATTCAATGCTCATCTCTTGCTCCTTGCTTTCCATGCCCAGAACACTTTCGTGCCGTGCGAGTGCGGCCGCTCTGTGTTAGTGTGTACGTGTACTTGTGGTGGACCATCAGCAATGTCGCGCTGCATGCGCACGATCTCTCGCTGCTCGCGAACAAGCGTATGAAGATCGTTGATGATGTCATCATATCCACCAATTGCGGGTCGATCGCTGCTACCGCCGGCGCCAACCATTGCGATGATGCGTTCAGTTGTATGATGATCAACGATGGTGCCAGGTCCAGGCGCGACAAACTGCTGCCACGGCTGACCGCCGCCGATGATTGTCATCTTATCAAGGCCAAAGCCAGTAGGCAGCCAGCCTTCAGGTCCGAGCTCGTTGACGAATGTCTCATAGCCACCGGGAACTGTCGCGCCAGCGAAGCTCAAGATGGTGCTGCCTGCAATGGCGCGACCGCGAAGTGCTTGCAACTTGCGATTGAGTTCAGCGATCTTGGCGTCGGCGGCTGACGTGTCAACATCAGCAGGTACGACAACACGCGCAGCATTCAATGCATCAAGCTCAGCTTGCAGCGCATCTGCCTGATCCTTGCCATCACCTGTAAGATCAACCGCAGGCTTCGCTTCAACAGCATCAATGTACTTGAGCACGTTGTTCAAGTTGTCGACTTGCTCGAACGTCACCTTTGTGTCTTGAGTTGGAACGATGTCAATCTCACCGCTAACTTGCGCTGTCGACAAGCCAAGCCCACGCTTGAGCTTCTCTTCAGCATCAGTACCGATGGTTCGTGCAGATGGGCTAAAGCTATCGATGAGTGGCGTTACAGCCTCTTCACCGCTCTGCACGCCTTGCAGGATTGCTTCATTGATTGCTTTGACAATTTCAGGTGCGATCGCCTCGCCAATTGCCTTGCCCTCTGCTTGCAGCTTTGCAGTGTCTGCGGTGAACGCATCTTGCGCATTGGCTGCTGCAGCTTCGAACGCGTCTCGTTGCTCAGGTGTTGCAGTGCGGAACGCATCAAAGAACTTCACCGCAGCCGCTGGGCCTTCATTCGCAACAACGTCACCGAACACCTTCAGTGTGTTCGCAAACTTGTCAGGATCAATGAACAAGCTGCGGTTCACAACGTTATCACTGATGGCTGTTTGCAGTACCGTGATGTCGGTAAGCTTCTTCAGAGATACGTCAGCTTCGTCTGTCAGCTTATCACCAAAGAGAGAGTCGATCGTTGGAAACAGCTTCTCCGCAATGCTGTTAGCCCAGTCATTTGTTGCACCATTGAGGTTCTCGAGGTTCTTCTGCAAGTTATCAAGATCGGCTTCATTGAGACGACCTACATTGCCGAGAAGCCCAATGATGGCACTATCACCACTACCGATGAGACCATTGATGACGTTGATCTGATCACGTTGCGCCTGCAGCTCTTTCTGACGTTCTGCCGCTGCCTTGGCATCATCATCAGCCTTCTTCTTGCGATCAGCTTCGGCCTTCTTTGCGTCCGCTGCGTCGTTTGCTGCTTTCTTCTGCGCAGCCTTATCAGCATCTTCAATTGCGTCCTTGTTGTCCTCATATGCCTTCTTACCTGCAATGAGCGCATCCACAGGATCGATGCCGAATGCCGCCGTGACTTCGTTCAGAGCTGCCTGCTGCTCTGCTGTCAGATTCGTCGTGTCAAGCACGCCCTTGAGCGCGTCGTTGTAGAGCAAGAGCGTGTTCGGGTCAAGTGCAGCCTTGTCGATCTGCGCATTCTTAAAGATGTCTCCGGTCTTGGCGGTGAACGCTTCGCCCTTGAACAAGTCGTTGAGTTGATTGACTGCGTCTTGTACTTGGATCTTGCCGGCGTTGAGTGCTTCAGTGAGCGCTTGCGCGAGTTGCTGCTCAGCGATGCTGCCATTCACAGCAAGATCATTGAGGACCTTTGAGAACGCTTTGCCGATGTCAATGTCATCAAGTGCAAGTGCGACCGTGCGCAATGCATCAAGCGATTCTTTCGTTGCACCGCTAAGCCCTTGAAAGAAGTCATTAGCCTTTTGCGCTGCATCGTGGTCGTCAGGAAACGCGCGGTTGACTGCGGTGACTGTTGCATCGCCAAGATCGCCTGCTTGCTGCGCAATGTCTGATGCGATCTTACGATACTGCTCTGGAATGTCTTGCAGCGCTTGCGGAAGCAGCTGTGACAAGTCAACTTGGCCCTTGGGCTGCAAGGCCTTGTTGAGGTCAGGTAGGTCAGTGATGTTGAGCCCAAGTTGCACAAGAGCAGCGTTGAACTTGTCGATGCCTTTCTTTCCAACGGCATCTTCGATGGACTTTGACAGCACCTCAAAACCGATGGATGCATCAGCGAATTGGCTACCGAACTCGAGCGACTTGCCGCCGGCCTTATCGAGCGCGTCAATCTGCTTCTCAAGTGATTCGGTGGTGCGATCGAGTTCTTCCTGAATCCGCTTCTGTGTTCCATCGTCGGCAAGCAACTTGTATGCAATAGCTGCGCCTGCGATGACAACGCCGAGACCGATGAGGATGCCGGTAGAACTGAATGCAGCAGCTGCTTCAGCTTCAGATGCTGCAGTCGCTGCGACGCGCGCTGCCGCGAGCTCACCTTCGGCGATCGCTGCAGCTTCCATCGTAGCGGCTGCAGTTGCATTTGCGGCTGCTTCAGTTGCAACCGCAGCTGCTGCAGCTTCAGCTGCAACTGCTTGCGCAGCCGTCGCCTCAGTGACAAGTGTCTCAGCCGCGATTGTACCTGTCGTACCTTCAGCAAGCAAAGCTTGTGACGCAGCGAGTTCCTCGTTCGTCGCAATGAGAATCTGCTCAGTCTCAATGCGTGCTGCCTCGGCAGCTGCGAGTTCGATCTGCGCCTGCGTGGCTGCTTCATCAGCCGCAAGGTTTGCCGCGTTTGCTGTGCTAAGTGCATCAGCCGTATCAGCGATGCGAGCTGCCTTCTTAGTCTCGCCAAGACTGAGCGCGAGTGCGTCTAGTTGCTTCGTTGCGATCTTGACAACGTCACGACCGAGAACAGCGAGTGTCAAGTTGAGAAGTGGCGGCAGACCGAGCAATTGGCCACCGACGAGCGCAAGCGATCCACCAAGACGAGTAAAGCCAAGTTCGGACGTACGTAGCTTGGCGCCGCTCGATGCAACTACATCATTGAGCTCTGCTTCGCCTTGTGCTGCGGCGAGTGCAGCGTCACGTATTGCGAGCTTCGCGCGCACGGCGGCAAGCTCAGTCTGAATCTGCTCAGCCATCGCGGCTGTCTGTGCGCGTGTGGCACCAGACGACTCAACGATCGCGGCACGTTCAACACTAATCGCGCCAGTGACTTCATCAACGCTTACAGCAACATTGTGATAGAGACCTTCGAGGTTTGCTGCCTCGAGTGCAGCAAGTTCAAAGCCTGAGTTCGCGCCAACAGTCGAGAGCTGTGCAGCCACCTCCTCGGCGGTTCGGCCAAGCGGAACGAGAACGCCATTGAGTGCTTCGACGCCACTGAGATCAGCTGCAAACTCGATGTCGACAATTGGGTGCGTCCCAGCGATCTGCGCTTCAACGTCTTCGACACGCGCAAGACTTTCAGGGTCAATGATGATCTCTGTGTCGACGATCGGATGAAGCGACTCAATCTCTTCGACCATCGCGACCGCAGCTGCATCGTTAGCAACTACGTCAGCGGTGATAATGGGATGCAAAGACGATATGTCTTCGATCTTCGCCTGCGCTGCAGCCTCATCAACATTGACTGAGATCGGCAGAATGATACCGCCGGCGGCCAACGCGCGCGCCTCACCTGCGGCGCGATCAAGTCCAGCTTGAAAGAATTGCTCATCGATTGAGAGTGGGATCTTGCCTTGCGCTTCAAGCTCACGTACACGTTGGGTGAGGAGCTGCTTAGCTTTACTGAGATCGCCATCGAGCTTTGATGAATCAGCGCGAATGTCTGCGTACGCGTTTGCTACATTACCATCAGGCATTCGTCACCTCCTCATCAATCATATGTTTACCTTACCACATCTTTCTTGCCATCTTCATATGCCGGTATGATGAGCTTCTTTCCTTGTGCTGCTGCCAACTTCTTGAGATTCTCAATGTTGCCGATGCCCAACACTGCGAGATCGCGATTGAGCGATGACTTCTTCTTCTCTGTCTCATCGAGATCGAACTGTTCAAGCAAGCGCCCAAGTGCCTCTTTGCCTTCAGGCGTATCAGGGATGCTCTTGACGACCAGATTCCACCCGAGGTCGTATAGCTCGACGTCGGACATGCCATCTGGGTCAAGACCCAATTCACGAAGCGACCTGATCCTGAATGTGGTTGAGTGTGTCACCCATGCTAGGAACCGGTCGATTCTGACAAAGGGTGATCTGGGTTCTCCTCGCTGATGATGGTGCGTGCAGACTTCATCTGCGCAAGCAACGCGCCGACGAGAATGGTGGCGAGCACGTCGGATGACGAGTCCGACAACACCTCCGGCGGGTCAACGCACAAGAGCTGGATACATGCCCAGTGCATTGGCGCGATCTCTTCATCAATCTCTTCTACACGATCGATGAGCTTCAACACATCTTCACGCGTCAGTGTTGCGGTCTCAGCCTTTGCATCATTGTCAAGCTGCGTACGAATCTCCGCAGTCTCGTTCTGCAGTCCTGCGATGCTACGACGCATACGCGTCAATGCGCGCTGATTGCCACGCGTCAACACCTTGCGGACCTTCAGCTCTACACCTCCAGCATGAAGCGTAGTGGTGCCGTAGAGCATATCGAGCTCGGTGTTGGGTGTGATTGTCTCTGACATATGTCTTCCTGTCTTTGGTCTTGTCTTAGGTGTTACTCACCACGCGCAGGCCGATTGATCTCAGCCCTCGCTCGATGAATGGATTTGGTGGCACTGCCTTACTCGACGTCGCGAACACGTCATTGCCAAGCTTGTTGATCCAGTGAAGCGTTTGCGCAGCTTGTGGAACCACCTCATCGCGTCCGCGCTCAATCACGAGTGAGTGATCGCTGTCAGCAATAATACGAATCGACTTGAGACCACCGACCGCCGCAACTGTCTGTGCACGAATGCTCTCACGCAACTCTCCGGTCTCACCAAGCGGCGCAGCTTCGCGCACGGCTTCGACAGCGCGATCTGCAATGTCAGGTGTAGCAGTGTCCCACGCAAGATGCGCGACAGTTTGCTTCACCTCCTGATCATTCCAGATGAGTGGCATCATTCGTCCTTGTCGCTGCCTTCGTCGTTCTCAGTTGACGCTGGCACACGCGGCGGAAGCAGCGGTGGAGACGCGCTGTCTGCAGCCGGCTGTGAGTCCGGCGTTGCCTCAGTTGCAACCGCTGGCTTTGCTGCTGGAAGAATCTGGACCGCGTAACCGGCTGCAACCCATGCACGGCCCTTCTCATCGCTGACTTCCCGGATGGCGCCGATCTTACCGCCGACGGGGCCAAGAACTTTTACGTACATAACGTCTCCTTACTCTTCTGGAACAATTGGTCGTGGGGTTGGTGGGCAACACGCCTTGAGCGTGATATGAATTGTCGTGTCATGACCGAAGCATGCGCCGCGAGGTGGTAGCGTCGTCTGATGAAGCACGGTAGCTGTGCAACCTCGCCAAGCGTCTGATGACACACAACAGTTGAGTGCCTGAAGAAGCATCCACGCTTCGTCAGAGTTTGCAAGCGAATCTGCTGTGCGTTGCTCTGGCGTGATTGATGCACCTGATGTGGTGCCGCCTCCGCCATCGATGGCAAACGTCTCAATGCACCGAAGCACCTTCACATGCACATCAAACTCGAACGCTTCAAAGCATGGGCCTGAACCGCTAGTACGCGTACGCTCAAGCGAGTCTTGTGTGCGGTCAATGTCATCGTACGTGATCGACAACAAGCCACACTTGCAACACGAGAACGCGCGATCGGCACCTGAGGTACCAACGACGATCTGACATGGCACACCGAGACCTGGTGCACTAGCCAGAGCATTCTGTACACAAAGCAGAATCGCATTGAGCGCCTGCGTTGGACTCTTCCAACTGCATGCCATCATTTCACCTTGCCACTAGCGACGAGACGTGAATCACGTCTATCGGTGAACGATGGAGATCAGCCTCCGCCGATGTCGTTGGCACGGAGCTCGCAAGCCTGGTCAGCGTCGATGTCAGGGCAGTCGACGAGGCGCTCGTAGTAGAACGCGTCACCAGCTTCGATGGAGGCCTGCCATGGCGCCCAGTGCGCCATCTCACCGGTCGGGATGCCGTCCTCGTAGTTCTCGAACACACGAGAGTTGAGCTCGGTTGTCAGAGCGTACGTGCCGCGAACAACGTTCTTGCTGTTCACCGTCTTGGTACCTGAGAGCACCGCGCGGTCGAGCATCGGGTAGAGCCGAGCGAGGCACTGCGTGGTGCCGCTCTCGTCGCAAGCGGCATCGAGCTCGAAGAGGATCTCGGCAGCCATGCGAGCGTCGCACTGGACCTTGTTGCGGTTGAACCCGATGACGGTGCCAGCGGTACCGATGGTGAGAGTGACGCCCGTGGCTGTTGCGGTGGCGGCAGCTGAGATCTCAACCGACGTACCGCTGTTGATGCTGGCGATCGTTGCACCGACTGGAATGCCAGCGCCTGTGATGGACTTGCCGATGTCCGCCGCCGTGAACGCGCCAGTGACGCTGGTCACGGTGGTATCGGTGTTGGTCGTTGCGCCATCAGTGACGACTCGGCTGGTTGTCAATTCCAGCGTGCCATAACCGGCGATCGCCATCATGACCCACGATTCGGTGCACTCGTTGAACGTGACCGTCTGGCCCTGGTCAGTCGGGCACGAGAGCTTGTCACGACAGGTGGCACCAGACGTGGTGGTGATGGTTTCACGTGTGCCAGCCGTGATGTCCTCGGCGAAGCCGATGGTCTCGAACCCGTCGAAGTCGAGCACGGCGCCCGAGCCTGACACTTGGATTCGTCCACACGAATCGAGTGGGAACAATCGCACACGTCGCGTGCGATCCTTGGCGATGCAATCGGTCATCGAGGTCTCCTGGTCTCTGCGGGCTGTTTCACCAGCGTCCGTCGAGCGAACAATATCATGTCCGACAAGACGTAACGTGCAGTGCTAACCGATCCAGGTACCTGGATCAATCAGACGCGATATCGCGGCTTTCTTGCAATCACCATACGTGTCAAGAGCAACCGCAACGAGTGGGATGCCTTTGAGAATGTTCGTCTCGAGACGCACAGTAACGCCTTCTTTTGTGACAGACACTGCGTTCGCTGGAATGTCGCACGCCACGCCCATGCATGCATTGAACATATTGCATGCGAGTGCGCCTGCGCCGTTGATGACTGACTGCGGTGGCATCCTGCCTGTACGAACGCAAATCGCCCACGTAGGTATCAAGACATCAGGATCAGGTGATGCGTAGTTTAGTGGATACTGCCGTGACTGGCGTGGCCACGGCCAAAGACCGCCTGACATGTATGGAATGAGCAAGTGCCCATCGATCTCATAGTCGGTGCCAGGTACCAACACCGTGTCGTTGCCATCACCATCATATGTTGTGACAGAGATGACATCGTAAAATGGATTCACCCAGTCGTGAAGATCGAGCGACACGCGCGAGCATTCATCACTGCAGAACCATTGGCCGAGGTTATCGTTACCACCGCAGCACGTGTGAGGCAGACACGGTCGGAAGCAGTACGTGCAGAGGTCATACACGCTGCACGTCTTTGTGAACATGACGTCAATCGCCGCAGCGGATGCTCGTGTCCAGATGCCTCGAATGCGCGACACTTCACCTTCGTCATCGCCGGCCGCCGTGATTGCATTCGTGTATGAAGTGCAGCACGTATAGTCGAGAGGCCATGCAAGATTCCGCTCAACCGCCTCACCGCGTTCTGGCTCAACCCAGCTCGTTAGCGGTATGAAACAGCTATTGTCGATGGCCATACGAACCTCTCCGGTCTCTTCGAGTCCAATCTACCACAGTCGAGACCGGCGATCGCCAGACGTGACTACGCCGGCTGCTCGACTGTGGTTTTGGCGTCCGTCAGACGTTCGGCGTCAGCGTGATTGTGGCAGTACCGCTGTACGGTGGCGCAGCAGCGGACGCTGGCTGCTCGACGAATCGGCATTCCGTGGCGGGCGTCTCTGGGACGATCATCCCAGCGTAATCTGGAATGCCATTGAGTGTCGCATTTGTCAGTCGGTGAAAGCGTGCATCAAGTCCGACGTTGTCCGACACCGAAACAGTGAGATGCTGCTTGGTCACCTTCTCGTTGTCGTGAATGATCGCGTACTGGAACTGATCAGGGCCAAACCCATCACGGTCCTCTGCATTGGTTGCGAAGCCGAAGCCGGACATGTCAATCTCCTGTGTTGGTGGTTGCGGTTGCGGTTGTACGTCACGATGCGTCCAGTGATTGTACGCTTCGCGCTTGATGATGTTGAGGTCGAGATCGCGTGACGTGAAGCCATACACCGACCCTTGTTGGTTGTATCCAGCTGAGAACTGCCAACCCTCCCAGCCGCCGGCGCCAGGAGGCAAGATGGGGCCTGACGTTTCGGCGAACGCCCACGTCGGCCAACCAGGTGGCGGCGGAAGCGGATGCTTCGCATACTCAGCGAATGAATACGCTGGGTAGCGAGCACCGATCCAATCGAGGTTCACGACAAGCCAATCGTCATCAGTCGTGAGTGGCGAGTTCACGCCGCCTTGCCAGTACGAGTTGTTCGTGTAACCGATGGTGATAGCGCGTTGCATGCAGTACTCAGCAAAGTCTTGCAGCCACACGGCATAGTTGGCAGCAGGCCATGCAACACCATGATCTGGCGACTCGTTCACGTATGACTCGATGTCAAGCATCAAGTACACCTCGCTTAGCGCGTTCGGCCCAACGAGCGCCACTACAGCGTTAAGGAACACGATTGCGAGTGCAATCGCGTCACCACGCTTCGGGTTGCAGAACGTGTAGAACCCGATGTCCTCGTTCTTGAATCCCGCAGCAATCGCTGCGTGGTAATACGTGGCAGCCATGATGTCGATGGTGTCACCATGCGTAAGACGAATGATGATTCCTTCCACGCCTGACGCGCGTAACTTCGGCATGTTACACATGCCTTGGTATCGCGACACGTCGACGATCTTTACCCAGTCGTCATTGGGTCCAGGGCTTGTCATATGTCTCCTATCTATGCGGGAATGAAGTACCAATCATCCAAACGAGCTGTCGTAGAGTTGAAGCTCATACCATGCTTCGTCGCCGTTTGAAATGTCGTCTGACCTGTGATGGTTAAGAACAGCGATTGGTTACGATAGAACCTGAACGTCGAGCCGCTCAACTCAATTCGTATCGTGCTGCCCAACGAAGAGCTACTGCCCAGGTTGCCAATTGTTGTAGCGACACCGCCAACCACTCTAGCAACGAGACTAGCGTTCACATAGTAGTAATTGTTAGCATCCACCAATCGCCACACCAAGTCAGCGTCACCTGTGGCAAACTTATACACGATCAGCACGCCGTCGGCGGCGTCACAATCTCGTGTAAAGATACGACGCGATGTACCTGCTGGCGAATATGCATGCATGGTTTGGATACCGGCTGAACCAAAGCCTGGCGTGATGGCATCCCATGGGTATCCGTCATCACCAGTGCCAAGCACAAGAGCGTCATCACCACGATTGAAGTAGTCGAACCGAGCATCAATCGGGAGAGGACGTCCACGGTTAATGCCCTTATCATAGCATATGATGACAGTGCGTGTTGGGGATCCGACAATGTCAACTGGTGTGGGTGTGCCGTTGGCAGGAGGTCGGTGTCCAGTTCCTCGCCAAGTAACGCCCAGGTCAGTGGTGTACCAAGTTCCTCTATTAGGTGATAGGACTTGCCAGTGATGTCCATCTGTGTATGTGGCCCAGGCTACGTTACCCAACACGTCTACATCAGTGTTGCCGAGGAGTGTCCAGGTGACGCCTGTTGGTGATTGATACGTGCCCTGACCTGAGCTCGCCAAGAACTTACCGCCGCCCGCCGATGCCCACGTAGTGCCTACGGGTGTAGTGGCTGTTAACGTATAGTTGATTCCATCCGTTGAGTGCCACTTATTCTGTGATGATAGCGTGGGTATCCATACCCAGTGGCCACCGTCCTGACACAAGCTACGCACCTTACTAATTGTAAAACCTGTTCCATCGGGATTGTTATGCGCAGTCCACGTCATCCCATCTGTTGACTCGAGTAAAAGAGCACCGCAGGCAACGATCCTAGATCCATTATCGGCGGCCACCCACAGCGCCATGCCAGTTCCACTAGTAACAAAGTCATTGGACTTCGTCCATGTTAGGCCATCCGATGAATACCAGATGCATGACGTGTTAACGAAATTCGTGTCGCCGAACGCAATCCATAATCCATTGAACCGATGAAGACGATAAATGGTTCGCATAGCGGGTGCCGTCGCCACGACAGACCATGTCACACCATCGTCAGTGGATCTAACCAAGTAAGCGGGTGATGTAAACGAGCCACGATCGCCGCCAGCCAGCCAGGTGCCAGCACCATCAGTCTCGATGCACTCTAAGTAAGCAGCTGGCCCACCATTCAGCAAAGCATCCATGCTAGCGTTGGGCGGGTCAAACACGTAGCCATCTGCATACAATGCTTCAGGATAGACTGGGATCTGACCAACGCCCCACTTCACGGACGGAACACCACCAAGAGATCACGCACTTCGCCTGTAAATGCTGTGATTGCAACTGAGATCAGGTCGCCCTCGTCGTACACGAGACCAGCACTGGTGAATGTCTGAACAGGCACAACGGACACAGTGTAACTTGCAATTACCGTGTCGTCATTGTACACGTCCACGTCAACTGTTGCGCCCTCGTCGATGAAGCTTGTCGTGAAGATGACAGTGTTGAGTTCCACAGCTGCGGCAATTGGATAGCGCGGTGAACGCGCAAGTGTGTCAACAACGCCAGCGACGATGAAGGGTGGAATCTCAGGTACCTGAATTGATGCTACCGCACCACCACAACATGTATCAATCATCGTACGTATCCTCTCGATCGGTATTCACAATACCACAGATAGTCATGCGAAGTACGCCGCCCACGCAAGGCGTTCCGCCGAGGACAACAGCGAGCGTGTCATCCCCATACCCGTCATGCCGTCCCAGACGTTGCCTGGTGTGGTCGTCGATGCGGTGTGACCACAGAAGAAGTAAATGCCGTCAGCGTTTGTCGTCAGGTCAACATCGGCGGCTGCCGCGATGCTTGGTCCAGAGCTACTGGCTCGCAACACGTTATTGCGATAGATCGCTGATGTCATAGCACTCGGGTCGATCTCAATGACCCAACACGCCAAGTTGTCGGGTGTCAAACTCGGGTCAGCGATTGGGCCTGCGTCGCCTACGCCATCAGTGTAAATGCTGAAGTTAGTTGAGGTCGTGGCATCATCAGTCGACCATGCATCGATGTAGACGATGTTTGTTGACCAAAACCCGATCTCACATGCCGATGAATGCGCAACATTGATATTAGCGCCTAGCACGAAGATCATTGAGAACGGCGCTGCAGATGGGAGTCCACCGAAGTCAGCCCATGTAATGATGCCAGAACCTGACGTCGATAGTTCAGCCTTAACGTCACCAGCAAAGTCAATGACGGGTATGTCGTAATCATGGCCTGCGGTGCCTTCGTTAAGAAGCAATGCGCCACCGTCCCAAAGACGCGTGTCATAGAGTAAGACAGCATCAGGTGGAGGCGGCGGCAACACAATGTCACCGCCAGCGACGATAGGAATCTGCCCAACGCCCCATTCCATCGTTAATCACCAACTTCTTGTACAGAGCAAGCAACCGCGCCGTGAAGCGCGGTTGCTGCTTGTGTAACGAGATGCTGACACGAACGATCAGCTCGCGGCCAGGTCACCCCAGATGCGGTACGTGTTCGCAGCGACCTTCATCCAGTAGGTGACGGCGTCGGACCCGTTCGTCTTGGCCGTGGCTGCGTTGTTGAGCAGTGCATTCACACCTGAGCCGGCGACGTACGTGACGGCGCCAGCGCCGCCTTGGCAGACGATCCCGCCGTGGCCGACGAGGATGTCGGGTTCGGTGGTATCGTTTGCGAAGGTGAAGTTCGTGCCACTGCCTGATGTCTGCGTGTGGAATGCGCCAACGTGCGCTTCGCTTGCAGTGGTGTTCGCTGTGGCAGTCGTCATCTCTGTCTTCTCGAGCGCAGTGACGCGCTTGTGAAGCGACTTGCGAGGACTTGCGGCTGTGACTGAACTCATGCTGTGTTTCTCCCTGTGTAGGACGAAGTGGTTTACTTACGTCGAGGATGGTTTGATTGTACCACACGCGATGCGTGATTTAACCGATTCCGACGTTGGGTGCGAACTTGTTGTTGATGCCGGCATGCTGCCATACGCCGATGTATGACGCAAGTTGTGGTATGTATACGGCGCCAACATCGACGAGCAGTCCACCTGAGATCACAGCGGAACCATCGGTCAGCATCGCACGTTCGATGACAGCCGCGGCGAACGCAAGAACGATGCCAGCGATGCCTTTGACGAGACTGGATGCATTCGCTTTGGTGACGAACGCGATCAAGAATGGCAGCAGAAGACCAGTGACGATGGTGACCACGATTGGCGTCAATACGACCTTGTGGCCGTCGGCAACCGACACCGGCGCTTGATCGTTCGGGCCATCCGCAAGCGTCATGCTCGCAGGAATGATCACAAACGCGCAAGCCGCTGCGACGACAACGCACACCTTATGTATGAATTTCATGTCTCTCCTTGTGTTGTCATGTGATGAAGTAAGAACCTGCGCGCTGGCACGATTGCCGCTGTGATTGCTGTTATGAAGTAGACGAAGGCTGGAAGGTGATTGACCGTGTCGGCGCCAAGTGACACGGTCACTGCAATTCCGGCGGTTTCAATGGCTCCGGACCTGGCACTGTACACGTCGCTTGTAGCGACTCCAAATTCAGCGGTGAGTAGTTCTCATCGATGTATTCATGTTGATCTTGCGTGAAGATGTCAGCGAATTGATCGGCCAACGGGTTGTCTGGCAAGACAGTCTTCAGCGACACGACGAAGCCATCGATCAAGTGAAACAACGTGTCACGCAAGGCTGACCTGCCTTCGACGCGAGTGACGGCAAAGTCCAAGCAAGCGTGATAGTCCTGATTCTTCTTGTCCCAAAGTCGTACGTCAGTATCATACGATCGCTGGAGTGTCTCGATTCGGCCCTTGTCCGCTTCGCGCTTGATAGCGGCGTTTTGCCCGTCCCGCAGCGACTTGTACCCATAGAAGAGCAAAACACCACAAACCCCGAGCACGATCGCTGCGATGATTGCGCTGAGGAGGTTCGTCGTCCGCGGCTTCAGCAGAGTACTTGCGAATCCTTGCCCACGCTTCGAGGAGCTTTCGTTCTGCCTGAGTGAGGTCAGAGAGGTCAAGTCCATCTTCGCTTCCGCTGCTTCCGCCTCCGCTTCCGTTGCCGGATCTTGATCGCTTGTTTCCGTCATCAGAACCCTGATCTTTCCTAGTTGATGGCTTCTGTCCCGCCACAATCCCCGCGTACACCAGTAGAAGCGCCACCGCGCCAAACCAAGTGGGCGAGAAGTCTTTTGGCTTAACGATCGCGAAGAATACACAAAGACCTACCGCAAGCGAATAGCATCCGAACCTTGTGAGGTTGCGGTATGTTCTGTCGTTCCATCTCACTTTACCCACCCATCTCTTGCACGTCAATGTGCATGATCAATCAAGCCAACCGGGCAGTGTGACGTCATACGTCAACTTCATGTAGTCCGACGACGTCTTCACCTTCGACGCCCCGAACAGGACACGCGACCCGAGGTCTTGGGCTCGCCGCGCATAAGGCCAGCAGGCGCCAACACCAGTGTTCGATGTGACCTCGCTGCCGACGATGTAGAGGCCACCGTCATACACGAACATCGACGAGTTGTACCCGTTCGAGTTCCACATCATGCTGAGCAGGTTGCCGAACGATGACTCGTACGTCTGGTCCGACAAAGCCGCGAACGAGTCGGGAGCGGTGCCGGTATTGCCACCCACGTTCGGGTACCAGCTGATGTGCGACCATATGCCGCGCCCTGCCAGCATCGTGCCGCTGTACGGTGCGGTGGATGTTTCCTGCCAGCCGTTCTGCTGGTACGACGGGACACTGCCGATGATCTCCAACAGCGTCCCGGTGGTCGACACCCGAGCCAGACAGCGGCAGTAGAACGGAGTGCCCGCGAGCTGCTCGGAGTAGAGGACGAGGAGGTCGGTGCCGTCCGTGCAGACGTTCGCGACGCCGTAGGTGGTGATAGCGCCGGCCGACCCGGCGAGCAGGTGGGCTTTGACTTCGGCAGGGCAAGCGAATGACGACACCGCAGCGCCAGTTGTGGCGTTGCGCTTGTAGATGGTCTCTTGCATGGGACCGCCGATGTAGACGCTGCCGCCGACAACGGCTCCGCCGTACAGACCGGTGGTCGAGCCCGGCGCGGCGAACTTCGTAGCAGCGCCGGATGATCCGACGATCCCCCAATCCTCGGTGGCGCCGCCCGTAGGATCAGAGGCAGCGTTGTGAATGGCGAATACGGTGTTGGTTCCGTCCCTGCCGATGATGCGGCCGGGCGAGACGTTGCTGGCCGATCCTGCGGTGAACTCGGCGGACTCGGCGGTCAGTGTCCCGACGATGTTGTTCTGCACACCGTTGTGGTCAGCGGCAGAGTCGTTCAGTGATGTCGCATCGAACGAGAAGATGCGACAGGTCGCGGCGTTCGGCGCGGTCCGCTTGGCGATCACCCATGCCTTGCCTGCGGCGTCGACCCACGGCGCCGAGAACGTGATCGCGGTGGCGCCGGTGATCAGGGAGCCGGGCGTGATCGCTGCGGTCGTGAACCGGCCCCGGTGGGTTGTCCCGAAATTGGCTTGCGGCAACTGGGGAGCGGCGAGCGTGACGAACCCGGCCGACTGGAACGTGCCATTCCCTTGGTTCGTGAGCCAGTCCCACACATGCCGGACGAGGAGGTCGGACATCAACGACTCAGCGGTGTTGATCTGGCCGCGCTGACCGGCCCCCGGCGAGAACGGGTGCCGGGTCGCCCATGCGACGACACCGGTCGGCATGAAGTACATGTGCTCGTTCGCTGCGTCCTCGGCGGTGGTGTCGTTCCAGCAGGCGATGTGCTCGTTCGGGAGCCGCGGCGCCGTCACCTTGCCAGCCGGCCACAACGTCGTGCTGAGTCCCGTCGTCGGGGCCAGGTAGCCGTTCGCTGTCCAGTTGTATCCCCACCGCATCCAGATCTGGCGGAGCAGGCCCTTTGCTGCCGTCTTCCACGACTTCGAGATGAAGTTCGGTTGGGTCTCCTCGTCGATGATCTTGCCGCGCTCGTTCCGGATCTGGCAGGTCACCGATCCGATCGGTTGCAGGTCGACGTCGTCGCAACGGTCGATCGCTCTGAGCAGGTCTACGCCGTTCATTCTGGTCATGATTCGATTGCTCCTGTGATTAGATTCCGTAGACAGCGCAGATGCTGAGCAGCGCTTGAAGTTGAAGTGCGCGCTTGGCAAAGAACACGGCCGTTACGTCCATCGGCACGTATGGGCCACCAACGCGTCCGCCGATGGTGAGCGGGTCGGTGTTCGTAATCGTACCGACTGAGGCGGTGGACATGATGTTGTAGTTGGCGAAGTTGGCATTCGTCAGCCACCCGGTGTAGTGCGGCCCACCCGATCCGGCAGCCCGTCCGCTGACAAAGAACAGGCGTTTCTGTCCGGTGACGAGGGCGGAGGCTGTGCCAGTGTTGACGAGCTGACCGTCAGATGCTTGGAAGGCGCCGACCATCGTGTCGGGAGTGGAGAGGACCCGGATGTTGTAACCCTGCACACCGTTGGCGCCCTTGGCGACGATGTAGTCGCCACTGGTCATCCCGGCGCTCATGGAGGCAACGATGCCCAGGCAGAACTGCTCACCTGCGGCGATGTTGAGCAGCGCATTGTTCGCGCACGTGAACAGATCGTCGGTGCCATCCATTGTGAACTTGCTCGAACCGAACGTCGGGCCACCTGACGCGACCATGTCAAGCGCCGACCCGCCGGTTCCAGAGTTCAGCAGGTTCCCAGATCCGGAGTAGTTGGGGACGTCGTACCATGCAATGCATGACGCGAGGGTTGCGGCGCCGACGGTGGCAGGTGTGGAGATCGTCGCTGTCTCGGTGTCCGTGAACTGCGACTCGAAGCTTGTCATGTCGAGCGTGTCGGCTGGATTCAAGCTGATCTTGTTGCCCGGCAATGACAGCGTAATGACATCTGAGAACAAGTCGAGGAATCCTGTGCCACTGCCGCCGCTGCCGCTACGGATACCTCCTGATCGTCCCATGTCAAGCCCCGTATGCGCTGGCTATGGCTTGCAGGGACATCGGGCCGAGCGGCCGGTCGGCTAGTCCTGCAGCGTTGAACGTCATCTTAAAGAAGTTCGACAGGGCCGGGCGCGCCCCGATGGTCATAGCCAGCGTCGGGTTGATCGTCCCGACCTGGGCCGTGAGCGCTGCCGATGAGAACGCGGCGCCGGTGGCTATGCCGATGGTGCCACTGCCGTCTGGCAAGCGTGACACGAAGTAGAGCCTCTTGGTTCCAGCCGACACGGCCGAAGCGAGAGCAGTGGCCGACGAGCCTGAGACGCGGGCAGTTCCGTTCATCGTCGTGGCAGTTCCTGAGTCGACGCATATGACGACACCGGGACCTGTTCCGGTGACGTTGTTGCCGATGATATGCGAGTTCAGGACCACGGTGGCGACCGGAGTGCAGACGATCCATAACGTCCCCCCGTCGATCGTCTGGGCGGCGTTGTCGGCCATCGCCATGTAGTCGTTCGAGCCGTCGAACGTGAAGACGCCCGCAGCGAACGACGGGGCCGCCGTGGCAGCACCGAGGACCATGTCTCGTCCGCCACCCGAGCCGGCCGTCCCGGAGTTGAGGAGGTCGCCGGACCCGGAGTAGGTCGGACCATCCCACCAGAGCGGACACGCAGCGGCGAGTGCTGCACCCATCGTCGCCGGGGTTTGAATCGTTGCTGTCTGCGTGTCAGAGAACTGCGACTCATACGACGTCATGTCAAGCGTATCTACCGGATGCAGTCCAGCGATTGTGTTGCCTGGGAGCGCAAGGATGGCAGCGTCATGATACGCGTCAAAGATGTCAGTACCTCCGCTTCCAGGGCGAATACCTCCGGAGCGTCCCATCGTCAGCCCGTCCGAACAGAGATAGATGCTGCGCCCGATTGAACCTCAACCCACAACGAGCCACCGTGAGAGATGCCACGTGCGTAGAACTCCGACCGCGATTCGTTGGCCAGCAGGTCGATGTGCTCAATGATTGGCGCAGCTGCGTTAGCACCATCATGGATGGTGACATACGCGACAGACACACCACTAGTTTCCTTGATGGTGAAGCCGTGATACTTGGTCCCAGGCGTAAGAACAGATCCATCAGCCGCCATGACAGCTTCAGCGACGATTGGTCCGAGATACGAGTCAAGCTTCGTATTCGTCGATGCCACAGCTGTCTCAAGACCGTCGACGTGTGTATCTACCGTGCCAAGCGTTGTATTGATGGTGTCGAGCTTCGTGTTCGTCGATGTGGCCAACGTCTCGAGGCCATCAACGTGAGTGTCGATCGTTCCAAGAGACGTGTTTGTTGCGCCGATGAGAGTTTCAAGCCCATCGACACGCGTGTCAATGGTCGCAAGTGTGGAGTTCGTCGTGCCAAGCAAACCTTCAATACCATCGACGTGCGTGTCGATTGTAACCAAGCGACCATCGATCGTGGCCAACGCGCCTGTGTTCGCTCCAGTGCCATTGTCGATGGACTGCAGGTATGTTGCCAGTGTTGTATCGAGGTCGGTGTGGATGGTGTTGAGAATCGTTCCACTGACTGGAACTGGTGACCCAGCATCGTTCTTGACTTCAACCTCATTTGAGACCGTTGCATTGACGGTAAGCGCTTCACCTGCAATTTGCGCTGCAACCGCATCAGCGAGATCTGAGATGGACTGTGCAGAGATGTCGACGGTTCCACCGCCGCCGCCGCCTGTGTCTTTTGGTGGAACAAGAATGAGTGACATCAGTCAGAAGCCTCCGCAGCAAATACACCTGGAACTCCAGTGGCAAACGTCGCTTGCAAGATGTAAGTCCCAGGGTCATCCACACTCTCAACCGAAGCGATGGTGGCTGTCACGGTGTTCCCATCAACAAACTGAATCGCAGTGGTCGACAACACGCCACTAACCAGCCCGGTAGCAGGGCGAGGAGGAACGCGAATCAAGCTCATGGATCAGATGACACCTTCGCCTTGAACCCACCGCATGGATCGAACCGGTACGCCGCCATGACTTCAGTCATCTCGTATGTGCGATTCTGACGACGAACAGTGAGATCATCATTCATGAGCTTTCCAGTCGATGGCTCACGCTGACCGATGGAATACTCGATGCGACCGGTGATATAGATCCACGCCTCACCGGGATCAGTTGTTGCCAAGATGTCTGGGTGAATGCCCAGACCAGGCGCGAGTGCAATGTCGGCGACGGTGCGCGCCCACACGTTGTCGTCGAGCAGCGGCGCGTACCAGTCGGGCATGACGATGGTCGGGTGATCGAACATG
>Ga0068864_100000650_pt1 | contig 29053 bp, 25 predicted proteins | sample KBSSwiS72_FD_66586 | JGI IMG/M metagenome (GOLD analysis project Ga0068864, IMG submission 66586) | Switchgrass rhizosphere microbial communities from Kellogg Biological Station, Michigan, USA - KBS Switchgrass S7-2 | ecosystem: Host-associated > Plants > Roots > Rhizosphere > Soil ...
GCCGGCGGCGTGGCCACCAGTCTCGTAAATCGAGCAAAGACAAAGCTTTCCCAATGCGGAAGATCAACACCCGCAACTTCGTGCGCGCCACCCGGGGGACTGCCCGCGAGATCAACCGGCGGATCGTCCTGAACCTGGTTCGGGAGCATCAGCCCATCTCCCGCGCCGACCTCGCCCGCCGCATGCGGATCGGCCGCGGCATGGTGACCTCGCTTGTCACCGAGCTGCTGACCGACGGTTCCATTTATGAAGGCAGCACCGCCCAGGCTCCGCGCGGGCGCAAGCCAATGATGCTCTTCGTGCGGACGCATGACCGGCTGGCCGTCGCCGTGGACGTGCGATTCAGCCGCACGTACTTGATGCTCAGCGATTTCAGCGGCAAGCCGATCGCGCTCGAGGAGTTCGAGACCGTGCCCGACCCGGCCGCCCTCGTCGCCAACCTCGCCCGACGTATTCAGAAATTGCTCAAGGCGCACGCCGCGAAGTCGAAGGTCAATGGCATCGGCCTCGTTCTCCCCGGCATGGTGGACACGACCAGCGGGCGTGTCCTCAACGCCCCGCAGCTCGGCTGGCGCGATGTGGACGTGCGCGCGGCGCTGGAGAAGGCGACGGATCTTCCCGTGCACGTCGAGAATGCGCCGATCGCCTGCGCGCTCGCGCAGATGTGGCTCGGCGACGGTGACGTCGAGACGCCGCGCGATTTCGTCTACCTCACCGTGGGCGACGGCGTGGGAACCGGCGTCGTCGTGAACGGCGAGGTCGTGCGCGGCCACGACAACACCGCCGGTGAATTCGGCCACGTCCCGCTCAACCCGAACGGGCCGCGGTGTCTCTGTGGCGCGCGCGGCTGCCTCGAGGCGTACGCCTCCAACCTCGCCACGCTCTCGCGCTACCTCGGCCACGAATTCTCGCCGACCGAGACTCGCCGGCTGCTCCAGGAATCTGGGCTGACGATCCTCGACGTCATCGCGCGGGCGCGCGACGGCGAACGTCGCGCGATCGAGGCGATCGACGAAACCGCCGCGCGCCTCGGTGAAGGATTGGCGATCGTGATCAACACGCTCAACCCGTCGCGCATCTTCGTCGGCGGTGAGATCACGGAGCTGTGGGATCGCGTCGAACCCGTGATGCGCGCGAAGATCCGTGAGCGAGCGCTCACCGCGAAGGCGGCCGAGACGCCGCTCGTTCCCGAGCCGGCAAGTTCCTACCCGCGACTCAGAGGTGGGACGGCGATCGTCGCCGCGCCTGTGTACGCGGCACCGCAGGTCGCATAACGCTCGCGGTTGTTAGAAAGTTGTAGTGACGCTTGCCGCGAGGCGCCGGCGACCAGCATCGTTCCCGCGTGACTGATCGCTGGCGTTCGCACCCCATCGCACTCGGCGCCGTCGCGCTTCTCCTGATCGGACTCGATCGTCCGCGCGATCGTATCGTCCCGCTGGTTCGGTCATCACGCGTTCAGGCGGAATCGACATGGCAAGATCACGATCGTGCCGCGCAAGCCGCCGCGGCGAAGGGCGATTGGGCAACCTTCCGCGATCACTATTTGCGCGTCGAGGCAATCCTCCGCGGACACGCCGCGGTCGTCCTCGCCCTCGCTCGCGCCGAATCGCGGCTGGGTGACACGGCCGCGGCCTTCGCATACCTGCGCCGCTATGCCGCGATGGGGCTCGCTCGCGACGTCTCATCTGATTCGGCTTTTCTGAACCTTCACGGATCGCCGTCGTGGGCGGATTACCAGCGGCGCATCGCGGACAATTTGCGGCCGCTTCCCTTCTCCGGCGTCGTCGCGACGCTCCCTGATTCCGATTTCCTCGCCGAAGACGTCGTCTGGGACGCGCCGCGGCATCGGTTTCTGGTGTCGAGCATCCGTTATGGCCGCATCATGGCCGTGAGCCGCAGCGGCAAGTCGACGGAATTCTCCCGCACGGATCGCGGGTTCGGCATGCTCGGCCTCGCGATCGACGAGCGCCGCGGTGTGTTGTGGGCCTCAGCCGAAGCGATGCCGCAGTCTAAGACATACGCGGCGAGTGACGCAGGCCGATCAATGTTGCTGCGGTACGACCTCGCCACCGGCCGCCTGCAACGGCGCTACGATCTGCCGCGCGACTCGACCGGCCACGAACCGGGCGACATCGTCGTCGCCGCGAATGGAGATCTCTACGCGTCCGACGGACGGGCGGGACAAATCTGGGTCGTGCACGCGTCGCGCGACTCACTCGAGCTCCTCGTGAGTCACGGACTCGTCTCGCCACAAGGCGCCGCGCCGACGCCCGACGGCAAGCGGTTGCTCGTCGCCGACTACAGCCGCGGAATCGCGTCGGTGGACGCTCGCACCGGCGCGGTGAATTGGCTGCCCCATCCGCCGACGACCGCAGCGTCGGGAATCGATGGGCTGCGTCTCTATCGCGGCGCGCTGATCGCGCATCAGAACGGCGTGACGCCGAACCGTGTCATTCGCCTCACGCTCGATCCGGCGATGAGCCGCGTGATTGGCTGGAGCGTTGTCGCGCGAGACACGCTGCGCATTCCATCGGTGACGCATGGCGTGATCGTGGGCCATACGCTGTTCTCGATCGCAAACAGCGGATGGGACGCGTTCAATGAGGACGGAACGCTGCGCCCGAATGCCACGCTGAGCGCACCACGCCTGGTCGCGATTCCCGTTCGCAATTGACCGCTCGGCGGCGGCACTACAGCTTCTGCAATCCCCATCCGCGGCTCACCTACATGTCTTGGATATCGAGCGTCGGGCGCAGCCTTTGTCTCGCTGTCGCGCTAGCGGCGGTCGCCCATGCCCAGCAGCCCCGCCGTCTTAAGGTTTTCATCTCGGTAGACATGGAAGGTCTCGCCGGCGTTGTTTCCGGCGACGACGTCAATCCGACCAAGCCCGACTATCCGCATTTCCGAACGATCATGGCTGGTGAGACCAACGCGGCGATCGAAGGTGCCGTTGCCGCCGGCGCGACCGAGATCGTGGTGCGAGACGGGCACGGCGACAAACGCAACCTGCTGCCGTCGGACGTCGATCCGCGTGCGCGCCTGCTGCGTGGCGCGAGCTCGGGCCCCAAGAACATGATGGAAGGAATCGACTCGACCTTCGACGCTGTCGTCTTCGTCGGCTATCACGCGAAGGCCGGCACTCCGAACGCGATCCTCGAGCACACGTCGACTGGCAACGTCGTCGACGTCTCGATCAACGGCGTGTCGTTGCCCGAAGGCGGATACAATGCGCTCGTCGCCGGACTCTATGGCGTTCCGGTCGTTTTCGCCGCCGGTGACCGGGCACTCGTCGACCAGATTCGCGGGTTGCTCGGACCGATCGGCGCGGTCGCGGTGAAGGACGAGATTGGCGGCGACGCCGAGCTCGGACTCTCGCCGAAAACCGCTGAGCAGCAAATCCGGAGCGGCGTCGAGCAGGCCATTCGCAATCGCGCCAAGGCGAAGGTCTATCGCCTCTCTCCGCCGTACGCGATGAGCCTGAAAGTCAAACAGGAGCGTCCCCTGTTCCCCGGCGCTCAGAAAGTTCGCGACGGCGAATTCACCTTCACGAGTCCCGACTTGCTTGCGGTTCTCGCTGCGTTCAACGCAATGAAATGATGCGGCTGCAGCCCGAAATAGGGTCAGACCCTATTTAGAATTCTGAAAATAGGGTCTGACCCTATTTCGGCTATTTCGGCTTGGTTCCGGCCCATCTGTAGACCAGTCCACCGCGCATGACGAACACGACGCGCCGTACGGCGGTGATGTCGGTGAGCGGATCGCCGTCGAGCGCGATGATGTCGGCGTCATAGCCCGGCGCGAGCATGCCGAGCTTGTCGCCCATGCCGATTGCCTCGGCGGCAAGCGAATTCGCCGACACGAGCGCGGCCATCGGCGATTGCCCGCAGTGCTCCACACGGCCGATGAATTCTTCGGCGTTCCGCCCATGCGCACCGGCGGTCGCGTCAGTCGAGAACACGACTTTCGCACCCGACTTGACCGCCATCGCGCAGATCGCGAAGTCGAGCGGCAGATCGCGCTCCATGATCTGCATGCCCTCCTCCGTCATGCCGCTCGCCAGATAACGCGCCTTGTTCGCCAGATAGTTCTGGACGACGAGCCCGACCTGCGGACCGAGGAACGCTCCAGCGTTCACTGCCGCGTCGATGTCGGCCTGCGTGCCATAGGTCGCGTGCTCGATCTGACGGCATCCGGCGCGCGCGGCGGCGCTCGTCTGCGAGCGGTAGGCGTGGACCATCGTGCGAAGGCCGAGCGACGCCGCTTCACCGCACAGCACTCGCAGTTGCTCTTCGGTGAACGTCGGCCCGGCGCCGACGCGTTGACTCTTCGACGCGAAGATCTTGATCAAATCCGCCCCCTGATCCTTTCGCCGCCGCACCAGCGCGCGCAACGAGTCGGCGGACAGCGTGCTGTCTCCCTGAATCGGTGAGAGTGACGTCAGTACGCGCGGCCCCGGGTAGCTCCGGTCTCGAATCATGTCGCGGATCGGTCCTTCACTCGGCGCGCCGACGGATTGAATCGTCGTGAAGCCGGCCATGAGCGACTTCCACGCGTTGTCCGCGATCCCGAGCGCGGCTTCCGCCGCCGGCTCACTCCGCCCGGCAACGTTCCCGTTGCGATCGAAGTGCGAGTCGAGATGGACGTGCGTGTCGATCCACCCCGGCAGCACCGTGTAACCGCGCAGATCGATCGTCGTGGCAGCACTGTTGGTTGCGCCATTCACCGACGCGATCCTGCCGCCCTCGATCGCAACCCGCGCTCCGCGCAGCACGGCGCCGCGTCCATCCAGCGCGCGGTCAGTGAGAAGCACCACCGGTTTGGCTTGGGCCGCAACCAGTCGTACCCCGAGCAGAATGCAGAGAACAACGCGCATGTGCCTGTTGGCGAGGATGCGCCAACCTGTCCCCGCCGAAACCTTCTAGCAAGTGAAGCGCCCGCCGCCCGCCGCCCGCCGCCCATCCCAACCTTTATTTCCTCGGCGTTGTCTAAGAAATCATGGACACCTTCGGTGAGCTGGAGCAGCTCGTGCTGCTGGCCGTGATGCAGGCGGCCGATGACGCGTACGGCGTCGTCGTCCAAACCGCCATCCGCCGGAAAGCCCGGCGGGACCTCACACTGGGCACCATCTATAAGACGCTGTCGCGCCTCGAGACCAAGGGCTTCGTGACGAGCGAGCTCGGCGAACCCACCGCCGAACGGGGTGGCCGCGCCAAACGGTATTACCGTGTCACCGCCGCCGGGCGACGCGCGCTCCAGCAGCAGCTGTCCGCGCTCCGCGCCATGGCCGCCGGCCTCGACATCGGCCTGGAGGTGCCATGACGAACGCACCGCGTCTCGTCCGCCTCATCGAGCCGTTGATCCGAGCGGACTTTCGCGACGCCATCACCGGCGACCTCGTCGAGCGCTTCGAGACGGATCTCGAGCAGCGCGGCGCCGTCGTCGCGCAGCTCCGTCTCTGGCGCGAGTCGTTCATGGCTCTGCGCCATTTCGGACGCCTCACGCTCCCTCACCGCGAGAATCCCGTGCGCTCATTCATCGCCGACGTTCGCTACGGTCTCCGTGTCCTTCGCCGGACGCCGTCGTTCGCCGTCGTGTGCATCGTCACCCTGGCCCTCGCCATCGGTCCGACCGCCGCGATCCTCAGCGTCGTCGATCCCCTGCTCTTCCGTCCGCTGCCCTATGGCCGCCCCGATCATCTCGCCTTCATCTGGGACCGCGGCGGGAATGGGAGTCCGATTAACACCGGGTACAGCACGATCGAGGACGTGCGCACTCGATCCACCACGCTCTCCTCCGTGGCTGCCGTCGCACGATGGCAACCCACCCTCTCGACGCCCGACAACCCCGAGCGCCTTTATGGGGCCCGCGTCAACTGGAATTATTTCCGGACCCTCGCCGTCCCGATGATGCTGGGACGTGATTTCACGTCCGACGAGGATACCCAGACCGGCAACACCGTCCTCATCCTCGGGCACAGGCTGTGGGAACGACGGTTCAACGCCGATTCGTCGATCATCGGCCGAAGAATCTCCCTCGACGGGGCACCCCGCACCGTCGTGGGCGTGCTGCCGCGCGACTACGACGACGTTGTTACTCCCAACGCGGAGATCTTCGCGCCGCTCGGCTACGTGACCTCCCTCGCCTGGGCATGCCGAATGTGCCGGCATCTCACAGCGGTAGCGCGTGTACGCGACGACGTGCCGCTCGAACGTTCCCGCGCCGAATTGAATCAGATCTCGGCTCAGTTGGTGGCGGCCTTCCCGAAGGATTATCCGAGTGTTGGATTCTATCTCGCACCGCTCCAGCAGGACGCGATGAAGGAGGCGCGTCCGGCGCTGCTCGCGATTCTCGGAGCCGTTGTGCTCGTGCTGCTCATTGCCGTCGCGAACGTCGTCAACCTGCACCTCGCGCAGTCCATTCGCCGCGAAACGGAATTCGCCGTCCGCACGGCTCTGGGCGCAAATGGCTGGCGACTGGTGCGCCAACTCGTCGCCGAGGGACTCAGCGTCGCGCTCGCCGGCGCGGCGTTGGGACTCGGTCTCGCGCGCGCGCTGGTTCCCGCCCTGGTCTCCCGCCTTCCGGCAACACTTCCCCGGCGCGCGGCGATTCATCTCGAGGGTGGTGTAGTCATGACGCTCGCGCTGGTCTCCGTCGCGATCGCGCTTGTCATTGGGATGGTCCCGGCGATCGTCGCCAGGCGTCGCGCCCTCTACTCGGGCGAGATGCGCTCAGCCGCTCGTCACGGGACGGGACACGCGCGGGCGCGCGCCGCACTCGTTGTCGGAGAGATCGCGCTCGCCCTTCTGCTCCTGTGCGGCGCCGGTCTCCTGTCCATGAGCCTCGTTCGCCTGTTCGATTTGGATCGCGGCTTCGACGGACACAATGTCATCACGATGAACTTTCAGTCGTCGGGTCCAGCGTATCCGGACAATGTGGCTGTCTTGGCGGCGCGCCGGCGAGTGCTCGCCGCGGCAGCCGCTGTGCCTGGCGTCGTCGACGTCGCTGCCGTCACGCTGCTCCCACTTGGCGGAGGACTCGACCGCTACGGAGTCATGGCGCTGGACAGGCCACTCGATCACCCGGAACGCGCGCCCGCCGCGACCGGATACCGGGTGGTTGGCGACTTTCTCAAGACGATGCGCATTCCCGTTCTGGCGGGCCGGGACCTCACGGAGGCCGATTCGCGCGACACGGTGGCCAATCCCGTTGTCATTAGCGCGTCACTCGCTCAAAGGCTGTGGCCGGGCGAAAACCCCCTCAACAAGCGCATGCGGATCCCGAACAGCCGGAGGGCGGCATCGACGGTCGTCGGCGTCGCAGCCGACATTCGCCAGCGGTCGCTCAACGACGACGATGCTCGTGCCTTCTACTACCCGGAAGAGCACTGGATCTTCCCGCTGAATAGCGCTGTCCTTGTCGCGCGCGTCAACGGCAATCCCGCCGCTGCACTGCACGCAGTACGCGCCGCCGTGGCTTCGGTCGATCCGTCGCAGCCGATCATTGGTGTTCGCACGATGGACGACGTCGTCTCTCGCTCCACGGCGCAGCGTCAGCTCGCCCTGCTCTTGTTCGTCGCATTCGCCGGCTTGGCTGTGCTTCTCTCGGCGGCCGGCGTGTACGGCGTTCTTGCCGGGAGTGTGAGCGAGCGAACGAAAGAGATCGGCGTGCGCACGGCACTTGGCGCGACGACGCGAGACACCTACGCGCTCGTCTTACGCCGCGGCTTGGCGATGGCGGGCGTAGGGCTACTATTGGGTTTGGCGGGCGCAGTCGCGACGACGCGCTATCTGCAATCGCTGCTCTTCGGCGTCGCACCGACGGATCCCGTCGTGCTGTTCGGAGCCGCGGCAGTCTTGCTTGGCGTTTCGCTGCTGGCCTGCCTCGTCCCGGCACGCCGAGCCGCGCGGATCGACCCGATGGTCGCCCTCCGCGAATAGCACAGACCAATGCGCTGACTTGCTCATTGTAGCCACTGTGGCTACAATGGGCGTGTGAGCCTCGAGCCCGTTGCTGACGACTTCCTGCCGCTTCCCCCGGCGACGTTGCACATCCTGCTCGCGCTGGCCGAGAGCGAACGGCACGGTTACGCGATCATTCAGGACGTCGAAGCGCGCACCGATGGCGAGCTGCGCATGAGCGCCGGCACGCTCTACCGGTCGATCGCGCGGATGGTGGAGCAAGGGCTCATCGTCGAGGTCGAGAAGCGGCGGTCGCGCACCGACGACGAGCGCCGCCGTTACTACCGTCTCGCGCCGCTCGGCGAGAGCGTGGCGCGTGCTGAAGTGCAACGGCTGTCACAGCTCGTCCGGCACGCGCGGGCGCGCGGCCTGGCGCCGCGCACCGCCTAGCCCGCGGATCAGCGCACGACCTGTCCGCCTTTCATCACGAACTGAACGCGCTCGAGCAGGCGAACGTCGGCCAGCGGGTCGCCGCTCACCGCGACGATGTCGGCGACGCGCCCCGGCTCGATTGTCCCCGCCTCACCGCCGATGCCCAACACCTCCGCCGCATTGATCGTCGCCGACCGAATGGCCTCCAGCGGCGAAAGTCCGGCGCCGACGAGCGCGGCGAACTCTTGCGCGTTCGACCCGTGAGGAATGACGCCGGCGTCAGTCCCGAACACCATTCGCACTCCCAACCGATGGGCGCGAGCGACGCTCTGTCGCAGCGTCAATTCGGCGGGGGACGACGACGGCGCGAGCGAGGCAAGCGTTGGAATCATGAACACGCCTCGGCGAGCCATCTCCGCGGCCACGGCGGAATCAACGATCGCGCCGTGAGCGAAACCGTCGATACCGAGCTTGAGTGCCGCTTGGACTCCGCCGTTGCTGAGGTCATGCGCGATGATCTTGCGCCGCGATCGGTGCGCCTCGTCGATCGTCGCGGCGAGGGCGTCGTCGGAGATCTCGTAGCGCTCGGGATGCTCGAATGCGTCCGCCAGCCAGGTCGAGACGCACACTTTGATGACATCGGCACCCGCGGCGACGTTCTCACGCACGCGCGCCCGATACGCCTCGGCGCCGCCGCGCACTCCGATTCCACCGAACTCGCAAATCCCGTCGCCGCGGCCGATCCACAGCCCGGCGCCCAGAATGCGCGGGCCGGTCACGGTACCGGCATTGATCGAATCGCGAATGCGAAGGATCCGTTGGTTGACGCTGCCGAGGTCCGCGACCGTGGTGAAGCCGGCGCGCAAGGTCGCCATGGCGTTCGCCTTGGGCGCGCCGGCGAGCGCGAAGTGTACGTGCGCGTCGATCAACCCGGGCAGAACCGTCGCGTTCGAGAGATCGATCACGACCTCGTCGGCCTTGCGAAAACCGCTGAGCGGCCGGATCTCCGAGATCCGGCCGCTATCCACGAAAATCACCACACTGTCGCGATACCGGCCGGCGCGAACGTCGAGCATCCGACCGGCCAGGATCGCCGTGCGCGCGGCCGGTGGATGCGCCGGAGTCAGCGACGCGACGATGAGAATTCCGGCCGCCAGTGCACCGATCGAGCGTGGCATCACTCCTCCGAACCCACGAACGGTTTCAAAGGTTCCATTGTCTACATTGACAGTATAGCCAATGTGGCTATAGTTGATGCGGCATCCCGGAGGATGTAATGAGCGCGTCTCTTTACAAATTGCTGCTCCGACTCTATCCCTCGTCGTTCCGGGCCGAATACGGCGACGAGCTCGTACGCGCCTTCGAGGAATCGGCGCGTCATCGCGGGACCGTGGCGAATATCTTCGCCGCCGTTCGCGACGTCGTCCCCAATGCGCTCTTCACCCACGCCTCGATGCTGCGGCAGGATCTGCATTACGCTTTCCGTACAATGCGCAGATCCCGGGCATTCGTGTCGACGGTCATCCTCGTGACCGCGCTCGGCGTCGGGGCGAACACCGCGACGTTTTCGGTCGCCGACCTCGTGCTCCTCCGACCGCTGCCCTTCCGCGATCCTGGCGCGCTCGTTCGGCTGTGCGAAGGGCCACGCCAAGGCGCCGGTTGGGGATGCATGAACGAGCTCTCGCCGGCGAATTTCCGCGACGTCGCCAGGTCGACGACCACGGTTCGGCAGTGGGGCGCATACACCGGGGCCGAAGGCAATCTCGTGGGGAGCGGCGAACCGGTTCATATCGCCGCCGAAGCCGTGTCGCCCGAAGTACTGCCGCTCCTCGGCGTACGTCCGCTGATCGGACGCGTCTTCGACACGACCGCCGCCGGTCGTAACGACGCCGGTTCGGTCGTGCTGAGTTACGGACTCTGGCAGTCGCAGTTCGCCGGCCGCTCGGACGTCCTTGGAAAAACGATTCGTCTCGACGATACGCCGCGCACGATCATCGGCGTGATGCCGCCGGCATTTCATTTTCCCGCGCCGGCGGTTCAGCTCTGGACACCGCTCGTCCTTCTCGACACGGACTTCGTCGATCGCACCAATACCTACCTCCATGGCATCGGCCGTCTCGCGCCGGGCGCGACATTCGAACAAGCGCGCGCCGAGCTTGCGCTCGTCTTCGACCGGCTGTCGAACGAGCACCCCGACACGAACAAAGAGACGTGGTTCTCCTACTTCCGTCTGCGCGACGAGATGTCGCCGCGGTATCGACTGATGCTGCTGCTGCTCTGCGGCGCGAGCCTCAGCCTTCTTCTTCTCACCGGCGCCAACCTCGCGAACCTGCTTCTCGCTCGCGCCACCGCGCGGGAGCTCGAGTTGGCGGTGCGCGCCGCGCTCGGTGCCGGCCGCGAGCGGCTGGTGCGCCAGATGCTCACCGAGAGTCTGGTGCTGGCGATCATCGGAGGCGCCGTTGGGGTTCTCGTCGCCATGCTCGCCGTGCCGTTGTTGTCGCACATGATCCCGACGTCACTCCCCCTCGGCCAATCACCGCGCCTCGATAGTCGTGCGCTCCTCGTCGCCGGTGCGTTCACGGCGTTGACCGGATTGGGGTTTGGTCTCATCCCCGCGTTGGTAACGGGCGGTCGCACCGGCTTCCGCGCGCTCCGTGAAGGAACACGCGGCGGCGGTGGACGTCGGCAGCGTCTCCGCACGACGCTCGTCGCCACCGAGGTCGCGGTCTCCGTTCTGCTGCTTGTGTCCTCCGCGTTTCTGACCCGCGCCGTGTGGCGCGTGCAGGCCGTCGATTCCGGATTCTCCTCGGACGGGGTGCTTACTCTGCGCACGACGCTCACGACGTCGCGCTCGATGGATTCGCTGCGGCGCACGGAGTTTTACGACCGCGTTCTCGCTGGCGTCCGCGCCCTTCCTGGCGTGACCGCCGCGGCCTACACGAGCGGACTTCCGATGGTGCTCACGGGCGGTATCACCGGCGTCGAGCTGCCGGGCCAGCCTGCGCGAAATCGACGGTCGAGTGGTGTCAGCCTTCGTCTCGTGACCCCGCAATTCTTCGACGTCCTTGGTATCCCGGTCCTGAAGGGTCGACTCATCGAAGAGCCTGACCGGCTCGGACGCCCACTCGTCGCTGTCGTGAGCGAATCGTTCGTCACGCGTGAGCTCCCGAACGAGCAGCCGATCGGAAAGACGTTTCGCACGCGCGGCCTCGATTACACCATCGTTGGCGTGGTAAGAGACATCAAGGTGCGTGGGCTCGAGCGAACCAATGAGCCGCAACTCTATCTCTCCGCCGCGCAGGCGCCCGGAGCGATCGGCAGCCTGTACATCCCGAAGGACTTGATCATTCGCGCTGGTGCGCGAAGCGCCGCGCTGATCCCTGAGGTGCGCGACGTTATTCGACGCGTGGATGCACAGCAGCCCGTCTTCAACGTGCGACTGCTCAGCGACGTTCTCGAAAACCAGACGGCCGACCGACGGGCGCAGCTTCGGATTCTGATCGCGCTGGCGAGCCTCGCGCTTCTGCTGACGGCGATCGGTATCTACGGTCTCCTCGCGTTTATGGTCACGCAGCGCTCGCGTGAGATTGGCGTACGGCTGGCGCTTGGCGCCGAACCAGGCCAGGTCGCACGAATGATTGTCGGCGACGCGGCACGCCTGGCGCTGATTGGCGGCATTCCCGGCGTGATCGCGGCGTATGCGGCGGCGCGTGCGATGAACGCCCTTCTCTTTGGTATCGCGCCCACTGATCCTGCCACACTGGCGAGCGGTTTCGGCGTGGTCCTACTGGCGACCATCGCTGGTTCACTTGGCCCCGCGCTTAACGCAGTGCGCGTCAACCCGCTCGTCGCCATGCGAACGGACTAGGTCGGCACGTGATCGCGGAAGCCGCATTGCTCGAACAAACAACCCACGGCTTGCTCCGTGTATTCTTGCACTCTACGAGGTAAGAGTACTCGACATGACGTTCGGTCTGCGAAAGCAGAGGTGGCCTAACGGAATGAGACAGGTCAGGCGGCTGAGATAAGTGGAAGGGCGCGGGGTGAGAGCAGTTGCAGTTCAGGCAGGGCAGTAAAGAAAACACTATCCGGGGTTCGAACGCGGAGCCCGCTGTGTGGGCGACGTTGATTGAAGAACTGGAAGTAGCGCGAGAGCCCGGTCCGCACGTCGGAGACCGTCTCGTACGCGCGGAGACACACCTCCTCGTACTTGACTGAACGCCAGAGCGGTTCGACAAAGACGTTGTCGCGCCAGCACCTTTGCCCGTCCATGCTGATCTGAATCTGCCGGCGGCGCAGGACATTCAAGAACTCGCTGCTCGTGAATTGGCTGCCTTGATCCGTGTTGAAGATCTCGGGCGTGCCGAACCGGGCGAGCGCCTCATCGAGCGCGGCGACGCAGAAGTCACTCGTGAGCGTCGACGAGAGGCGCCGGCTCAACACCTTCCGACTCGCCCAGTCCATCACCACGACGAGATAGACGAAGCCACGCGCCATGGGGATGTAGGTGATGTCGGCGGCCCAAACGTGATTGGGCCGCGTCGCCGTGAACGTGCGCGGGAGATACGGGAAGACGGGATGTGCGCGGTGGCGCCGGTGTCGTCTTCGGCCGCTGATAGACCGCCGTGATCCCCATGCGGCGCATCAGCGTTCTCACATGCTCCCGGCCAACGACGACGCCCTCGCCGTTCAGGAGATCGCGGAGCATGCGACTACCCGCAAAACGGCAGCTCGAGATGGAGTTCGTCGATGCGCCGCATGCGCGCGAGATCGGCCTCGGTCACCGGCTGCGCCGTGTAATAGACCGGCGCCCGCGAGAGCCCCAGGAGCCGCGCTTGACGCGGAACCGACAGCCGGTGCGTGCGGTCGATCATCGCTTTCCGCTCGGCCCGCGATCGCGACTGAGCGCGTGGGACAAAAAATCCCGTTCCAGGGCCTGTTGTCCGATCTTCGCGTGTAGCGCTTTGACGTCGATCGACGGCTCGCGCTGTTCGCTCTCGCCGCCAAACGCGTCCGCCGCCTTGGCGACGAGCTGTCGGCGCCATTCGGTGATTTGGTTCCGTTGGACGTCGAAGCGCTGCACGAGTTCGGCGAGCGTCTGGTTGCCTTCGAGCGCGGCCAAGGCCGCCTTCGCCTTAAACGCCGCGGAGTGGTTTCGGCGGGGTCGTCGCATTCGAAAGGGCCTCCTGGTCGGCGAGAGTATCGCCTCGTGGAGCGCCGATTTCCACCTATCCCACCTGTCTCAAATTCTCAGACCACCTCTCACACCTCCTGCCTCGAATCTCTGTCGAGGCCCTGGAGGTGTCCACTAAATCGGGGGAACTTCAAACCCCACTTTATCGACGCACCTTTGCCGTCAACGCCACTGTAATTGGCTGACCGCAAACACTCTCGGCCACGCGTACGCCGCCACTTGACCAATCACTATAGCCGGGCGTCCTCACAACGATATTGAAAATTCCAGTCTGGCCGAGCGCAAGCGCATAATGGTTCGGCGGAATAAGGGGAGCACTGACGGAATCGGTGTAGCCCTCGCTCATCGCGATAACGATTGAGGCCGTTGATGGCGCAACTCCGCTCACGCTATCGATCACTGTTAGGTCAATGCCAGGCCGCAAGATATCGGGACATCCGATCTCGGCTGAGCGGCATGCAGTTACAACGACTACGCCAGCGAGAATCGTAGCTTTGAGCAATCGTCCATTCTTCAAAACAATCACCAGCTTCATTAGACGGGACTCCGTCACTCTCGTTCGTTCCAAGACGGCGACGCGCAACACGTGGTTTCTACGCACGCGAGACTTCAAATGGGCAAGCATTGCCAACACGTGCGTGAACAACTAAGGCGAAAGCACGAAATAGATTTCGTTACTAATCCCGGACACGTCCCGCTTGTTGGTCGCAGAGAGTTTGTACCCAACCCAGCCATAGTTGCCTATGCCTGGGACACTGCCGCCGTTATATGAGCTAACCGTCATTTCAGCATCGACATCAGAGGTTGAATACACTTTGCCGACATACTCCCATCCGTTTGATCCGCTCGCACAGGAAGGCGAAAGCCCGTCATAGACGCACCAGGATCGCGAGAGCTCGTACTCGGTTGCTCCCGAGATCGATGCCCAACTAATCAATGGGTGCGACGAACTTACACTTCCACTGATCGATGGCGCTGACAGGGATGTCGTCCTTGCAATTGACATCGAAGACGTGAAGTCGTAGTTAATTTGCGTCAGAGGCGAGAAGTACTTGTGAGATCCGTCGTGAAGGGCGTGGATCCCTGCAAACGATGCAACGTTCACACCGTCCCAAACGAATACTGGCCCACCACTGTCCCCCCCACTAGAGTAATAATCCGTTTCAGTATTGCAGAGCACTTTAATGCCGCCATTATCGTTGTTGGTAACATCTACGCATGTGGCAGTCACAGATCCATACGTCCAACCAGTCGCTCTGCCGACTTTCTGAACAACGGTTCCAGTACTCACACTCGGGCTTGTTCCGGTGATAATGAAATAGGGCCGGTCTGTGTCCCATGTGAGAGATCCGGCATTGAAATATGAACCATAGGTGGTTCGAGCGATTAGCCCAATTTCCGACGTGTCTCCACTGAAAAGCCTAATGATTGAGGCGTCGCTGCTTCGGCAAGAGAACGTAAATGGCCAACTCCCGCACGTGCTTGTTCCAGGGTCTGCGGATTCATAACCATAGGGGATGTCCGGCTGATATAACGTGTCACTATCCGGCGAGTACGCTGTTTTCGTACAGTGCGAGCACGTTAGCACACTCCTGACCCCGCCGTAGTTCAGAACGACGCCGATTGTAGAAAGGATGTACCCCCCAGGGGAGACTGCGACTTGGGCGACGCCGCCAATGAGGGTATCAGCGTGATTGGTGATCACGTTCCCGCCAACAAACCCTCCTAACGATCTCGCCTCAGACAATGCTCCCGATCGCGCCACGAGACTTACAGCGTTGCTATCAATGCCGTACGACGCGAGTACTTCAGGAAGTTGTCGTCGCATTGCGTCTAGCGCGCCCGGCTCCACGCCAACAACGACGCGGTTTTCTTTCTCGTTGAGATCGAGGCTTTTCAGCTCTCGAAAGCGGCCTAAGACGTGCTCAAAAACCGAATCTCGCCAGCCCGCCAATTCATAGAACGTGAAATCCGCGGGTTGAACCTTTACTTGCCCCTTCCAACGGTAGTCCGTTCCGATTGCTCGAGCAGCCACTAGTTGAGCTACGCTCGCGTTGGCCGCGAGGAAGTCAGCTGAGTCCCTGACGCGTACCACGAGCGTCCCCGTCTCGTCGAAAAAGAAACCAGCCGCGCTCGGAGCGGAGGAGCTTAGCGTGGCGAAGGCGCCTCGGCTCGCCTAATGGAAGCTGGCCTTTTGCCGACCGAACGACTGGCCCTCGGTCGTGGTCGAACTTCAGTAGTTGTCGTATCGCGATCTTCACACGCACCGAGAACTACTACGGCGCCAGATATCAAAACGAAACTCATCAAGCGCCATGGGTGTGAACTCGTTTTCGGCACGCGTGCACCTACGCTGGCGTTTGAAATGAAGAGCCGTTCCCATAATCGCAGCGACTTCATCTTTACAGCGCTCCTCGGCAGGTCGACGTGAGAAGGTCCCACCACAGGTCAACAGTTCATTGAAAGGCGACTCGGCTGATCGGATCTTACAGGGACCCCGGCGAAACGTTCGCTCTGGGTCTCGCTTCAGGCCCCGCCGGAGCGGGCTCGCGCGGCTGGTCGCGGCCAGCGCTAAATGCCGCGAGTATCGATTGCGGCAGATGTGCCACGCGGCCTAGTAGAATTCCATGCTGTCTGCGTGCGTGAGAAATGCATTTTCGCTCCGTGAATAAGAAACGACCAAGCCGTAACAGTCGACCGGGCTGGCCGTCGTACCTCGTTCGTCGCTCGCTCGTCGGGGCGATCAACGCGATACTCACCACGCGGTTTCCAATCGGCCTCTCGAGTGGCATGAAAGGCTGAGTGGACCTCTAACAGGTGCGGTTCGAGGTCGGTCGAGACGTAGTTGTGTGGGCTGCATCGCCGTCTTGCGCTTTCCAATCAGTCGCGCGGAGACGCGAGGTGCTTGGGCACCTCGGGTCGCGTCCACCGCTCGACGCGCAGCTTCGGAGGGGCCGAAGCATCGATGACCATACATCGTCATCGATTCGCGCAGTGTACTCACCGTGATCAATTTCCGCAATAGTCTAACTGCACGCCTCTCAAATAGTCGTTACGCAAGCCACGGCACACACACTATTAAAACGCTCGGGTCTTCCGGCTTTGTAGTGGGTTCAAAGATTAGAGCGTTCTCATAATCACGGAGCGAGATTGAGGCCGCCGCAGTGGAAGTAGATCGCCAGCTTGAACCGCTCGCGATTCCGAAAGCCACGCGACGAATACTTGATCCATGGATCTTGGCGTTCAGTCCCTCCGTGACCGCATTCGTGAGTGGGTAGGCGATGTAGTTGAGGACATTGTTGAGATGACGCCGGATGATCCCGGCGAAATGGATCATTGGCTGGAGCCGCGAGCAGATCGCCCACGCCTGCCAGCGCTCGAAGAAGGCCCCGCGCGGCCGGGATCGAGCGGTAGTCCGAGAGCCGGCGGAAGGCTTCCTTCATCGCCCAGGCGCGGGCCATTTGAGTGTGCTCTTGCGGAGCCGGCGAAACTGGCGTCGAGGCGCTGCCGTGAAGTCCGTGCCCGCAACGCGCGTCTTGAGGCACAAAGACTTGGTTCCGGTGAGCCGGTGATCGCCCTGCTGCCGGAGCACGCGGTTCTCGCGCCGCCGGACCTGATCCATCGCCTCGATCACGTGGCGCATCACGTGGAACCGGTCGAAGACGATCTTGAGGTCCCCGTCCGGCACGTAGTCCAACACCGTGCGCCGATACGGGTCCCACATGTCCATCACGACCGCCTCGATGGCCAGCCGCTCGTCGATCGACAAGCCCTCGAAGTAGCCAGCCAAGATGTCGGCAGTCCGATCGTCGGCGAGATGCAACACGGTCTGGCGCTCGAGATCGACGACCATCGTGACGAACTGAAAGTGCTTGAGATAGGAATGCTCGTCGATGCCGAGATAGCGCGCCGCCGCGGTGGGCCGGCGGGCGAGTCCGCGGCGGACCGCGCGTTCGACGATGCCATTGGCTTCTTCCCACGTGAGCCCTAAACGGCGCGCCACGGCCGGCGGCGTCGCCTCCTTGAGCCACGCGATCGCCAGTCGCTCGAAGAGCACCGTGAAGCGCGAATGGGGCGCGGCTCAGGGCACCGTCACGGTCTTCACGCCGTGCTTGGCGCATTCGACGCGCGGCACGCGCCCATGGAGGCGGGTCTCGTACTGGTAGGTGTCGAGGTGCCGCCAGCTCCGCTCGACGTGGTCGTACGTGGCCGACACCGTGCCGCACTCCGGACACGCGAAACTCGCTCGGCCCGCTCCTCGAGCCACCCATGCACCGCCTTCGCTGCGTCATCGAGCTCGACTCGGCTCACTTGCCATGGCGGCGCGATGCCCAGGATGGTCGCGTACAACGCCCGGTCGTCCATTGCGGTCCTCTAATGAGGAAGTCCGTACTATCCTGGACAACCCACCGAAATCCCGGAGGACCCGAACGCTCTAATAATCATATGTACCCAGTAACGGCTCGTCGGAAGGCGAATCACGGTGCGTTATGCAGGTGTCATGTTGGCTAACGTTCTGATACTTGCCGAGGGTGGTTGCGGGCTCGCTCGAGACGAAGATGACTTCCCAACCCTTTCAGCCCAACCGGTGTCTAGCTCCAGTAAGCGGCATACTGGAACACCACTCGGGGGGGCTGAACGATGGATCGCTCCGGCGACCTGCTGCCCGGAACGTTCGAGATGCTCGTCCTCAAGGCCGTCAGCCTTGGCGACATGCACGGCTGGGGGATCGCCGAGCGCATCGAACGATTGTCCGGCGGCGTGTGCGGGGTTCAACAGGGAACTGTCTATCCCGTGCTGCAGCGACTCCTCCGCCGCGGATGGGTCGTCGCCGATTGGCGCGTGAGCGACAACCAGCGCCGCGCGCGGTACTATCGGCTCACCGCGGCCGGCCGCCGACAACTCGCCGACGAGATCAGTTGGTGGCGCCGGACGATCGGTGGTGTGGATCGCGTGCTGGGCGCTGAGCCTCGGGAGGCGTGATGTCCTGGTTCCACGCCGCCAAACAACGGCTCGCCGACCTCTTCGCCCGCGAACGCGCCGATCGCGAGCTGGCCGAGGAGATCGCCCATCACCTCGAGCTCGAGACGGCGCGCCACGTACGCGACGGCCTCGATCCCGCCGCCGCACGCGCCATGGCGCACGTGCGGTTCGGCAATCAAACAATGATCACTGACGCCGCGCGCGCTGAGCGCGGCCATCGTCTCGCGGAGGGCAGTGTGCAGGATCTCTCATGGGCCGCCCGCTCGCTGCGCAAGAGCCCCGGGTTCACCGCGCTGTCCCTGCTCACACTCGTCCTCGGCATTGGGGCGTGCACCGTTGCGTTCAGCGTGTTCAACACGGTACTTCTCCGTCCGCTGCCCTTTCGCGACGCCGATCGCCTCGTCTTCATTCGCGAGAAGACCGCGAAGGGCGAGCTCCGTCCGCCGTCGTTCCCCAACCTTGTGAGTTGGCGCGAGCAGACGAAGTCATTCGCCGGTGTGGCCGCGGCACAGTTCCCTTACCCTCGCACCGTTTCAGCGGCCGGCGACGCCGAGCCGGTACGCCTGCCGTCGCTCGAGGTGACGCGTCACTTTTTTTCCACTCTGGGAGTTGCGCCTGTCATCGGACGTGAGTTCTCGGACGCCGAGCACGCGCCCGGACCCGGCCGCGTCGCGATCGTCTCGTACGAGTTCTGGCGCGATCGCATGAACGCGCGGCAGCCGCTCGGTCTCATCCGCCTCGGCGACGTTCCCACGCCCGTCGTCGGTGTGCTGCCGCCGGGATTCAAGTTCCTGCAACCGGCCGACATTTACCTCCCGCACGAAGGTCAGGCGGGAACGGTTCGCAGCTCGCACAACTATCTCGTTGTCGCGCACCTGCAGTCCGGCGCGACGCTCGCCGGCGCGCGGGCCGAGATGTCCGCCCTCTCGCGGTCGCTCAAGACGGTGTACGGCACGGAGACGGAGGCCGTCGACGCCGATGTCCGGCCGCTCCTCGACCACATGGTCGCGAGCTACCGCGTGCTCCTCTCGGTCATTTTCGCCGCCGCGTCGTTGGTGCTGCTCATCGCGTGCACGAATCTCGTGAGCGCGCAGCTCGCCCGCGGCTGGCACCGCGAGCGCGAGGTGGTCGTTCGCGCGGCCCTCGGCGCATCTCGCGGCCGGATCGCGCGACAGCTGGTCATCGAAAGCACGCTCCTTGTGGCACTCGGGACGGCGCTGGCGCTGCTCGTGGCATTCGGCGCGAGCTCGGCGATCCGCGTCATTGGCGGAACGCTCGTCCCGCGATTGAGCGAGCTCTCGTTGGACGCGCGCGTCGTTTTCTTCTCGGTTGGCGTCGCGCTGGTGACAGCACTCGTCGTCGGCGTCTATCCCGCTTTGCGACTCGCCCGGCGCGACGCGGGTCTCGTCTTACGAAGCGGACGAAGTGGCGCGTCGGTGCGATCGTCGGTGTGGCGCGGGCTGGTCGGATTCGAGGTGGCCCTCGCCGTCATGCTCGTCATCGGGTCGGCGCTCCTCATCCGAACCTTGCGCAACATCGTGTCGGCAGACACCGGCTTCGACTCTCGTGGCGTCGTCACCGCGGCGATCACCCCGCAGGAGTCGGACGCGGCGAAATTCGACGACGTCGTGAATGCACTGCGCTCGATTCCCAGCGTCGAGGGCGTCGCGTTCACGAGCAACCTTCCGTTGCAATGGGGCAACTGGTCCGGCCCCGTGCGGCGGCCGAGTGATCCGAAAGATCGAAATTGGCCGGCGATGGCCGGGTTTCGCGTCGTGAGCCCCGAGTACTTCACCGTGTTGCGTCAGCCGCTCCTTCGGGGGCGCGCGTTCACCGTCGCGGATCGCGTCGGCGCACCGGGTGTGGCGATCATCACGCCCGGCATCGCCGAGAAGCTCTGGCCCGGGCAAGATCCCGTCGGTAAGACCATCGCCACGAACTACCTCTTCAACGACTGGTTGACCGTCGTCGGCGTGGTCGCCGAGGCGTCCAATTGGTCGATGCCCCACGGGACGCAAAACGAGATTTATGTGCCGCTCGCGCAGCGCGAGAAAAGCGTCGGCCAACAACTCATCGCGCTGCTGAGGACGGAAGGTTCTCCGGAACCGGTGATGGTCGCGGCTCGCCGGCGATTGCACGAGATCCTCCCGCATTCACCGGCGCAAATCGGAACGATCGACGAGCGCATTGCCAAGAGCGCGGCCGACCGCCGGTTCGCCATGATCGCCCTCACCGCGTTCGGCGTCATCGCGATCGTGCTGGCCGCGGTCGGCATCTACGGGGTGATGTGGTATATCGTCAGCACGCGTACGCACGAGATCGGGATCCGCATGGCGCTCGGCGCCACCGCCGCGCGTGTCCGACGCGACGTGTTGACGAGCGCGACGACGATGGCCGCGACCGGCGTCGTCGTCGGCATGGCCGCTGGGGCGTATTCGACGAAGTATCTCCAGTCGTCGCTCTACGGCGTCTCCAGGCTGGACGCTCGCGTCTATGTCCTCGGCACGGCGCTGACGCTCGGCGTCGCCGTTCTCGCCGCGTACTTGCCGGCTTGGCGATCGAGTCGCGTTGACCCCATGGAGGCGATCCGCGACACTTGAGGATGCCGAACGGACCGCGTTTTCCCGGTCGTGATGTGCTGTCGCATCCACGACTCAAACAGCTCGCCAGGCTCGACACTGGACAAAAAATCCAGGATTTCATAGACACGCTGCCGATCAACTTCGAGAAGCGTGGCGAGACCTGTTCCTCGCCCCTGGCGTCGCTCGAGCGGGGTACGGTGCATTGCCTCGAGGGCGCGTTCGTCGCCTGCCTCGCGCTCTGGATGAACGGCCATCCGCCGTTGGTCATGGATCTCAAGACGACCGATGACGACGTCGATCATGTCGTCACGTTGTTCAAGTTCCGCCGGCACTGGGGTGCGATCTCGAAGACCAATCACGGCGTGCTGCGCTTTCGCGAGCCGATCTTTCGCGACCTGCGCGAGCTCGCCGCGTCGTACTTTCACGAGTACTCTCTCCCCGACGGACGCAAGACGCTCCGCTCCTACTCGGCGCCATTCGACCTTCGACGATACCGTGGCGACTGGATCATGACGCCCGAGCCGTTGTGGACGCTCGAGCGACAGATCGATCAGTCGCGGCACTTCAAGCTCGTCAACCGAAGTCATATCGCGCGGCTCAGGCGGGCGAGCAAGATCGAGATTCGCGCCGGGCGGCTTGTCGAATGGCGCGGATGACGAAGGCGGCTCCCGTGTTCGTCGCGCCCGCCGGCATCGGCCGCGGTGTCTTTGCCGCTCGCACATTTCGGCGCGGCGACACCGTGCTCACGATTGAAGGACGCGTCGTCAACTACGAACGCCTGTGGGAACGCGAGGGCTCACGATACGCGGCCAACTGCATTCGCTTTGGCCCGGAGACCTACCTCGATCCCGGCGATGGACCCGCGGCGTTTCTCAATCACTCGTGCGCGCCGAACGCCGCGATCGGCAAGACGGCGAATCGGCTCCAGCTCATCGCCGCGCGACGAATCGCGGCGGGTGAGGAGCTCGTCTTCGATTACTCGACCACGATCGGCGACGACGACGTGTGGCGCATGCGCTGCCGCTGCGGTCAGCCGTCATGCCGCCGCTTGATCCGCAATTTCGGATCGCTACCGCCCGCGTTGCGCCAGCACTACCTGGCAAACGGCTTCGTCCCGCCTTTCATCGTTCGCACCCTCGCCGACCCTTCCTTCGTCATGTCCCGTCACGCGGGACTGTCGTCGAGCCTTATCAGGCCGCGGTGAACCGCTGGCCCTCCTTAGCCTGCGCTTCGTAGGCGAGGATGAAGGTGACGTTCTTTCGCTCGAGCGGCGTCAGCGAGCCGAGGGAGAACTTCGGGTCGGCGTGATACCAGGCCTGACTCGCGAAGTACGACTGAAGGTGCGGGTCTTTGAACGTGCGGCCATGGCGCGCGAAGATCTCGTTCCGTAGCCGGCGCGCAATCTCCGGAAACAAGCCTTCGACGTCGTAATTGGACAGCTCGCGAGTTGAAAGCTCCTCGTGTCGCCGAGCCTCCACTGCCTGGATGACCTTGATGTTCTCCTTCTCGGTCTCCGACAGCTCGGCGATCGTGAAGCTCGCACGTGGTGTGTACCACGGTTCGTTCTTGAAGTAGTCGCGGAGCCACGGCGTCTCGAAGCGCCGGCCGTGCCGGGCATAGAGCTCGTTTCGGATGACTCGTAGCTCGTACAGCGAGACGCCGCGGAGCAGCGTGTCGGTGAGCGCGGTCGTCTGGAACAGATACATGACGCCCGGCGCGACGGCGAGCTTGAGATCCCGCATCCGCGCGAGCGCGATCGTGTCGGCGTTCGCTCGCTCGATCGCCGAGAGCTCCTTGTTCGAGTAGTCTCGGCGACGATGGTACCAGTACCGCTCGTCGAAGAACTTTTGCAGCACCCATGTCGCGCGCCCTTCCGCGTCCTCCTCGTCCGGCTCCTCGTCCATGAAGGTCTGACCGTGCAAGGCGCCGATCTCGGCGCCGAGCACCTCCCAGTCGCCCGCCGTGTGATGCCCGAGCATGGCGGTCGTGATCACACGGTTCTGGTAGTACCGCATGTCGCCGGTCTCGATCTGGGTGTGCTTTCGCGCCTCGGCCGCGCGAATGACGTCGACGTTCGCCTTCTCGCGCGCGTTGAGGCGCTGATTCGTGAAGGTGGTGTCCGGGCGGTACCAGGGTCGTGTCTTCAGATATCGCAAGACGTCGGGATCGTCGCTGAACGGCCGGCCGTGCTTGCCGAAGACGATGCCGCGAAGCTGACGAAGCGCGAGGAGCGACAAGTGGTCGATCGCCGCGGAGTCCACCTGTCCGTGCGCGAAGTCGAACTTCTCCCACGACGTCGGCGACTGCGCGCCGGCGCTCGCCGCGAGGAACAGTGCGGTACTGAGCCAAACACTTCGCCAACGCCGGCCGTCAGCCATCGAGAGCCCCGTGAGCAGGTCGCCGCAATGATGCACAAAGCGCCGACCTGCCTCAAGGACCCGAGGCCACCGTCACTCGCGCGTTACTTTCAGCCGGCGACTCCACTCGATCGCGCGGGTCTCGTAAGGATCGAGTCGCAGCGCCGTCGCCAGCGCTTGGTCTGCTCCCCGGAGATCGCCCGAGGTGGCGAGGGCTCGGCCCAGCGTGACGAACGCGCGCGACCAGGTCGGGTAGATCTCGGCCAGTAGTCGGGCGACCGCCAGTGCCCCTTTGCGTTGTCCGGCCTCCAGCGCGCTCACAGCAAGCTGGTTCTCCTGCCACCAATCGTCGTCCACCTGCTTGAAACGCTCGTTCGACGGCGGCGGCGGCTTGTACAGCGCCTTCGCTCGAGCGAACGCCGTGTTTGCGTCGCGGTCGTTGCCCGACAGCGCGAGGACGTAGCCCCGCAGGACGTGGCTGCGCCAGTTGTCGAACAACGACGTCATCGCGTCGGAAAGCGCCAGTGCATCGGCGGTGCGTCCATCGTAGACGAGGGCGCGCGCCGTGAGCTCTTGCCCCGTGTAGTACGCGGACCATGCCGGACCTGGCGTCCCCGCCATCGTCCGCCCCCGTTGCGCTGAATCGCGCGCTTGTCGGAGCCGGTCCACGTACGCCTGCACGCCGACCTCCTTGAGACGCGACACGTTCACGCCAACGCCCGGCGAACGCTGGCTCACAAGGTCCGGCAGCCACCCTTCGACCTCGATCGAGATCGAGACGCTGTCGCCCATCGTGGCGGCGCGCGCCGCCGTGAACCACGAGTTGTACTGCGATCCGCCTGTGATGCCGAAGTCTTTGCGCGCGATACGGCTTTCCGAAGCGGCGTCGAGGAGAAGGTTGTTCGACTCCGGGCCTCGCTGCGGACTGCCCGCCGCGAGTTGGATCGGCAACGAGACATTCTTCGTCACGCCGTGCATGGTCAGCCGCCCGTCGGCGATCCAGCCCTTCGACGCGGGCCGCAGTCGATCGCTCTGGAAGATGATCTTCGGGTAGCGCTCGACGTCGAAGAAGTCGCTCGTGCGCAAATGCTCGTCGCGGTGCGGCCATCCCGTGTCGATGCTCTTGGCGTCGATGACGGCGGTGATCGACGAGCTCGCCGGATTCGCGCGATCGTAGAGGATCGTGCCGGTCCACTCGGTGAACCGGCCCTTCACCCGCGTGAAGGCGAATGGAATCGAGAACTCGATGATCGAGTGGCCGACGTCGACGGCGTACTCCTCGACCGCCGGCTGTTGTTGCTGCGCCGAAGCGGCGACAGGTGTCGCCACGAGCGCGATGAGTATCGTCGAAAGAGCGCTGGACCACCGCGACATGTCGCACCTCGTGGCTGGGCGGATACTCTCAAATGCCCGGCGAGGCGCGAACGTTACATGCCGCTTTGGCTCACCAACGTCACGACGCGCTCGCCCCCCCCGCCGGGCGGCGGGTTCGGCTCGACGAGTCGTACGGCGATGCCGTCGGACTTGCGAACCCAGTAGTCGATCACGCCTCCGGAGTGGCTGATCGTCATTCGCCAGCAGTCGAACGTCCCGGCAGGGACGCGCACGCGCTCCTCGCCCGTCACGCGAAGTTGCACCGGACGCAGCACGTCTTTCGGGATCACCGCCCAGCCGAGCAGGGTGACACTGCCCTGCCACCGCGCGCTGAGTGGAACTGTCGCGAGGTAGACGGGCGCGAACGCATCGGAGAGATATGGCGCGTACGCGGATGGAAGCCGCCGCGCGATTGGCCGCATGCCCTTGATGTCGTCGAGCGTCATGCGACCGTTGACGCTGTCGCCGGTGATCCGCTGTTCGATGTTGATGCCCTTCCAGTGTGTATACGGACGCACGTGCACCGCGCGCGTGATGAGCCCAAGGTCCTTCTGTCTCACGAGCAGCGTCTCCGCACTCGTCACCGGCGGGCCACTCGATCGCTCCTGGTCGATCCGTGTCACACGCCATGCGGCGACACCCGTCGAACTGTCCGCGGTCAACGACAACACGCTCTCGACGGTCTTCGTCACGTGCTCCAACGAATCGCTGAAGACGCGGCGATAGCGCAGCGTTCCGGCGTGCAAGCGCTCGGGACGAACGGGAAACGCAGCCGGAAGACTCGGCGCACTACCCGGTTGTTCCGCGTACACAACACTGCCGAAGAACGAGTCGAGCACGACCGGCTGCGCATTGCCGACATCGTCGCGACTCGCGCGACGCGACGGAAGCACAACCAGCCCGACGATCACCGCGACGGCCGCGACGAGATATCGCACGGGAAACCCACCGGCGTTTCGCTCCACGGGCAGAATGATCCGTGCGCCCGCGGCGCGATCACTCAGTATGCGCTCACGCAACGCCGCCGACGGCGATGGCGTCGTCATTCGCGCCAGCTCCGGCCGAATGGCCTCGCCGAATGCGCGATCTCTCTTGCCGGACCAGATCATTCTTCCTCCAGCTGGCGGCGCAGCGCGCGCAGCGCGCGGTGCAGCCTGACTTTCGAAGCCGCCACCGAGATGCCGATCATGTCCCCGATCTCGGCGTGCGAGTATCCCTCGACTTCCTTGAGCACCAGGACGGCGCGGAGGCTTGGCGGTAATGCCGCCACGGCCGACTCGAGGTCGATCGCCGCGGCGGTGTCGCGCTGCGGAGCGCCGAGCGACGCGTCCAACGACTGCGCCGCACGCACCTCATCGCGACGCAGGCGGCTGAGCGCCACACGCACGGTGACCCGCTTGAGCCAACCGGCCAACGCGCCGCGTTCCTCGTAGCGACGGAACGCTTCCGGCAGGCCGACGAACACGTCGTGGACGACGTCCTCGGCGTCGTCCTTTGACATCAACAGCCGGTAGGCGACGGCCAACAGGATCCCGGCATAGCGGTCGTACAATCCGCCGAGCGCCGCGAGATCGCCGCCCGCCACCAACGTGACGAGCTCGGCGTCGCTTCGCGGCGTAGAAGGCAGTCTGTCGTTCCTGGCGGTGGCCGTCACAAATATCAAACGCGATCGATATGTCGAAGGTTACACACGCCCGAGCCCCTACTTATCTTGCCGCGTGCGCTTCAATTTTTCAAAACTCCGAACGGCCGCGCTCGTGGCCGCGGCGTTTATTGCCGCTTGCGCCAGCGCGCCTCACAATCCCGTGCTGGATAGCTATCCGGCGGGCATCGTCGGCCACACGAGTGTTCTCTACTACGACGTCCACGGCCGCACCCTCGACGAGTTGCGCGCCGACATGCGTCGGCTCGGACCCAAGGTGGCCGACAGCAGCTTTGTTGGTGAGACCCGATCGCCAATGCGCTGGAGCTGGCGCACTGAATCGGCCAACGGGACCTGCTCGATTCGCGACGTCAGCGTATCCGTCAACGCGCAGATCACGCTGCCCCGTTGGACGCCGCCCGCTGATACCGAGCCTGGACTGGCGAGCGAATGGACTCGCTTCATCGCCGCGCTCGAGACTCACGAGGCGGGACACAAGGACATCTCCGCCAAGGCGGGCAGCGAGATCGTAACGCGTCTGCGCGGATTGTCGGGCCTCTGCTCACAGCTCAATACTCGGGCGGCCGACCTTGCCCGGATGATCGTCGAGAAGGCGAACGACGACCAGAAGACCTATGACGCGATGACACGGCACGGTCTGACCCAGGGTACCGCGTTTGGCGCCCGCGCGCGCATTGCGATCAACGCGAACGCCCCGCTCGTGTTGCTGCCGGCGCCACGCGCGGGAACTGTCCGCGCACCTCTCACGGTCCCGGTGGCCCGCGCATGGAGTGCGATGCACGACGTCTACGAGGCCGCCGGTCTTCGTGTCAATGCGTCAGACAACTCCGCTCACGCGCTCGGCGACTCACTCACCGTGCATGGAATGCTCACCCGATTCCCGGTGAGTGACCTGGTCGATTGCGGTACGCCGCCGGCGGGACGGAACGCGGATTCCGTCGACGTCAAACTGTTCGTGACGTCGCGTCTCGACGCGGCTCCGTCACCAGCAACGGGCAGCTGGATGATGAACACGGTCCAGGCGGTCGCCCACCCCGCGGGCGCACCGCCGATCGCCTGTCGTTCGCTCGGTACGCTCGAGCGTTATCTCTTCGATGCGTTGCGCGGCCGCCTCGCCCGCGCAGACCCCTGACTCGTTCGGCCGCGATGCACGCATAACATTCGCCGGACGCCCGACGCCCTACCCCTTGCGTCACCAAGGGAAGGAATTGTACTATCCCCTTGTGTCACAAGGGGACTCTCGCCGAGTCGCCGAGTCGCCGAGCAGCCGAGCAGCCGAGCAGCCAATCATGGCCGACGCCGAAATCGATCTTCTCCGCAGCAGCCTCGATCTGCTGATCCTCAAAGCGCTCAGCTGGGCGCCGATGCACGGCTACGCGATCAGCGAGTGGATCGACGACGCGACGCGGTCCGTGCTGCTCGTCGAGGAGGGCACCCTCTACCCTGCCCTCCACCGCCTCGAGCGCCGCGGCTGGATCGCCGCCGAGTGGGGCGTCTCCGAGAACAACCGCAAGGCCAAGTTCTATTCGATGACCCCCGCCGGCCGCGCGCGACTCCGCGCGGAATCGCGAGTTTGGCAGCGCAACGCCGACGCCATCGCGGGGGTACTGCGCCGAACATCGTCGGATGCGTCGTGAGCTCCGGTAGACGCTGGCGACCCCTCTTCCGTCTGCCGCGCGGCCGCCGCGCCGTCGCGCGCGACATCGAGCACCAGCTCGACGACGAGCTCGCCTTCCATATACGAATGCGCGAGGAGCGTCTCACGCAGCTTGGCATGTCGCCCGACGCCGCTCGCGCCGACGCCGTCGCGCGCTTCGGCGACCACGAGCGCATCCGCGCCGAGTGCCTCACGATCGATCAGCAATACGCACGGGAGATGACGATGATGGATTGGCTCGAGTCGGTCGCCGCGGACATCCGCTTCGCGCTTCGCACCCTCCGCCGCGCACCGGCGTTCACTGTCATCTCGGCGATCACGCTCGCCCTCGGCGTCGGTGCAACGACGGCGATCTTCACCCTCGTGAACGGCATCCTGCTTCGTCCGCTGCCGTATCCGCACGCCGAACAACTCGTTCGCGTCAGTCAGTCCTTTCCCGAGAAGGGCCTCGATTCCTGGCCGCTCTCCCAGCAGAACACCGCGACCTACAAGAAGGATGTGACGGATTTCGTGCATTTCGGTGCGTACACGCTTCGGGGCGTAACGCTCAGCGGGAACGGCGCGCCTGAACGACTGCTCGCCGTTCAAGTCACGGGCGATGTCTTTTCCGCGCTCGGCGTGCCAGCGTTCGTCGGCCGAACGGTCGTCGACAGCGAGGTCACGAAGGCGAGTGCGCCCGTCGCGATTCTCGGCTACGGCTTTTGGCAATCGCATTTCGGCGGCGCCGCATCCGTCATCGGCAAGACGATCGATGTGGACGGCACACCGACGCGAATCGTTGGCGTGATGCCGAACGGGTTCTCGTTCCCGCGGCGTGACATGCCGTTGTATTTGCCGTTCGCGGTCGACCCGAATCGGCGGTTCGGTTGGTATCTCGCCGGTATCGGGCGCGTGAAGCCGGGAATCGCCGTCG
>Ga0068864_100000652_pt1 | contig 28966 bp, 28 predicted proteins | sample KBSSwiS72_FD_66586 | JGI IMG/M metagenome (GOLD analysis project Ga0068864, IMG submission 66586) | Switchgrass rhizosphere microbial communities from Kellogg Biological Station, Michigan, USA - KBS Switchgrass S7-2 | ecosystem: Host-associated > Plants > Roots > Rhizosphere > Soil ...
GAGACCTTCCGCCGCCTTTTTTATGGCCGACGTTCAGGCGCGCGGCGCGATAACCCGCAAAGCCTGCTTGAGGATTCGATAGTCGAGCGGCGGCGCGGCGCTGATCACTTCGCCGTCGAGCGAGACGGTCAACCGACTGCGGTGGCTCGCGACCCCAAGACGTTCGACGCCGTCGATCCGGACAAGATCATCGGGGCGCGAGCGGTTGAGCAGCGCCCGGATCGTCGCCGCGATCAGGCCCGCCCGGGTTTTCTTGCGCATCACCAGCACGCACAATTGCCCGTCCTCAAGGCTCGCGCGCTGACCCGCGGCGCCGAGATCGACGCGGTAATCATTGTTGCCGACGAACAGCAGCGGTGTGTCGATCCGCGCCTCGGCCTCATCATTGACGGTCAACGCGAGCCGCTGGTGCTTGAAGCGCACGAGCGTCCGTAATGACGCCACGACCATCGCCAGCCGTTTGCTCCGGCCGAGGCGCTTCTGTTGTGCCTCGCGATCGACGACCATCAACGGGTAAATGCCGATCGCGCTATTGTTGATGAACACTTCGCCGTTCATTTCGGCGACGTCGACGCGGCGCTCGCTGCCGCTCGCGATCAGCATGGCGGCCTCATCCAGGTCGCTCGGAAGATCCAGGTCGCGGGCGAAATGATTGAGCGTGCCCAGCGGCAGGATGCCGAGCGCGGTACCGGTTCCCGCAAGCGCTGAAGCGACGGCGCTGACCGTCCCGTCGCCGCCGCCGACGATCAGCAGCGGTTGCTCCTGCTCCGCGGCCGCCCGCGCGCGATCCTCGGTATCGGCGCCGTCGATCAGTTCGACCTTGGCCTCGATCCCGGCCGCGTCGAGCGCGCGGCTGACCTTCGCGGCAATATCAGGGTCCCGGGCGACCGCACCGCCATCGCGGTTAAGAAGGACGGTCGCTGTCACACAGTGCTTAACACCTCAATCGGCAGGACCGATCCGGAACGCGGCAAGCTTATTGCCGTCGGGGTCGCGGAAGTAAGCGCCGTAGAAGGCCTGCGGGCCGTCGTCGCCGCGCACGCCCGGAGGGCCCTCGTCGCTGCCGCCAAGCTCAATCGCCTTGGCGTAAAGGGCGTCAACCTTGGCCCGGCTGTCGCAGGCTATCGACGCCATATTGCCGTTGCCGGCAGTGGCCGCATGGCCGTCGTAGGGCTTGCACACGGCAAAGCCGGGCTTGCCCATGCCGGTGCCGTACATGGTGAAATTGTCGCCGAACTCCATAATCCGGCCGGCGCCGATCACCGGCATCAGTGCGTCGTAGAAGCTGCGCGATTTATCGAGGTCATTCGACCCTACGGTCACATATCCGATCACTGCCCGACCTCCTTGTTCTTGGCGTTGACTTCGTCACCGGTGCATTCGCCGAGGCGGTGCGATTCAATCCGCGACTTCATGTGCATTCCGCGCTGGCGCCCGCCGGCCATGTCCATCGCCATGGTCGCATCGTAGGAGTCCGATGCGTAGGTCCCGTTGACGGTCATGGTCATCGTCCCGCCCTGCTGAGCATTGCAGGTCATTGCCGCATCGATCGTCCCGCCGCTCATGGTGAAATGCTCGTAGCGGCAATTCTTGCTGCGGCCGGCGAAGAAATCCTCCTTGGGCTTCTTGACGTCGGCCTCGGTCAGGCAGGTTTCGGTGGTCGTGGCCTGGACCTTGCCGATCGTCTCCCTCATTCGCTGCGCGAATTGCGGCGGCATACCGGGCATGTCGACATCGAGCACCGTTACCTTCGACTGCCACTTGCCGGGCTCGACCAGCGAGCCGCTGCCGGCCGCTTCGCGAACCTTTTCGGCGACTTCGCCGACACTGGCGTTCTTGACGTTAACGTCCGGGCCTTTGTTGCAGGCGGCGAGCGCCGCGATGCCGGCGATCAGGATGATGCGTTTCATGAATTGCCTTCCCCTGTTTCCACCGGCCAGCATAGCCGCCCCGGTGGGGCCGGCAAAGCGCTGTAAGGAGATGCCGCGCGGGGCGACCTCAGTTCGAAGCGAACTCGGAGAGCTGGCGAAGCCGATTGTCGTAAAGCCCTGACAAACATTCGCTGGTCGTACAGTGCGACCGCTGGTCAAGGTAAAATACCCTGTCGGAGATCATTTTTCCTCGTCGCCCCGGCATTCCCCGACATATTTGCCGCGCAAGGCGAAGTTCATGACCAGCGGTTTGCCGTCCATGGTCGCGTCCGTTTTCATGATGATCTCGTAGGATTGGGATTGATACGTCCCCACCCCCGCCGCCATCATATCGCCGAACGGCATGGCGCATTTTCCGGCCATGGCGATTCGGCCATCGGCAACCGTGCCGCCGGGCTTGCAGTCCTTCGCCGAGTCCGGCTCGAGGAAATATCGCGGCGGTTCCGCGGCGAATGCCGGCGAGATGCAGTCGAAGCCAACCGAGTTCTTGAAGATTTCGTTCGGCAGGGGCTGACCATCGAGCAACACGCTGAGGAAGGTGGTGTTCACCTCCCACCGGCCCGGCGTTAGCTGGACCGTGTCCGCCGCCATCGCCGCGAGTGGCACACACAGGCCCGCGGCCACGCCAAATTTGAGAATGCCGCGCATCCCTGCTCCCCCCAACGAACCTGACTTGCCGCAATTGCCGGGCCAAGGCCACCATCCCATATAGAGAAACGATGGCCATTCAGATCCGCACTTCGCTCGCCGAACCCGACACGGCCGAGACTTATGTCCCGCACCGCCCGGCACGGCCCGACAAGGCGGAGGGCGGCAAGCCGTTCGCGCTGGTTTCCGAATATGAGCCCGCGGGCGACCAGCCGACGGCAATCAAGGAACTGACCGAAGCCGCGCTCGACGGCGAGAAGAACCAGGTGCTGCTCGGCGTCACCGGCAGCGGCAAGACCTTCACCATGGCCAAGGTGATCGACACGCTGCAGCGGCCGGCGCTGGTGATCGCGCCCAACAAGATTCTCGCCGCGCAGCTGTACGGCGAATTGAAGAGCTTCTTTCCGGACAATGCGGTCGAATATTTCGTCAGTTACTACGATTATTACCAGCCCGAGGCCTATGTCGCGCGGACCGACACCTACATCGAAAAAGAGTCGAGCGTGAACGAGGCGATCGACCGCATGCGCCATTCGGCGACGCGGTCGCTGCTCGAGCGCGACGACGTGATCATCGTCGCCTCGGTGTCCTGCCTCTACGGAATCGGCTCGGTCGAGACTTACTCGGCGATGATTTTCGATCTGAAGAAGGGCAAGGCCGAGGACCAGCGCGAGGTCATCCGCAAGCTGGTCGCGCTGCAATACCGCCGCAACGACCAGGCGTTCGCGCGCGGCAATTTCAGGGTGCGCGGCGACAGCCTGGAGATCTTCCCGTCGCATTATGAGGACCGGGCGTGGCGGGTATCGTTCTTTGGCGACGAGGTTGAAACCATCAGCGAATTCGACCCGCTGACCGGCAAGACCATGGCCTCGCTCGACAGCATCCGGGTCTATGCGAATTCGCATTATGTGACGCCGGGCCCGACGCTCAAGCAGGCGATGGAAGCGATCAAGCACGAGCTTGCCGAGCGGCTCAAGGAACTGACCGCTGAAGGGCGGCTGCTCGAGGCGCAACGGCTCGAGCAGCGGACCAATTTCGACCTCGAGATGATTGCCGCCACCGGCAGCTGCGCGGGGATCGAGAATTACTCGCGGTTCCTGACCGGCCGCCTGCCGGGCGAGCCGCCGCCGACCTTGTTCGAATATCTGCCCGATAACGCCTTGCTGTTCATCGACGAAAGCCACCAGACGGTGCCGCAGATCGGCGCGATGGCGCGCGGCGACCATCGGCGGAAAATTACACTGGCCGAATATGGCTTCCGCCTGCCGAGCTGCATCGACAACCGCCCGCTGCGCTTCAACGAATGGGACGCGATGCGCCCGCAGACGACGTTCCTGTCAGCGACGCCCGGCCCGTGGGAAATGAACGCGACCGGCGGCGTGTTTTCGGAGCAGGTGATCCGCCCGACCGGGCTGATCGACCCGCCGGTGACGATCAAGCCGGTCGAGGACCAGGTCGACGACCTGGTGCACGAAGCCAAGGAGACCGCGCGCAAGGGCTATCGGACGTTGGTGACGACGCTGACCAAGCGCATGGCCGAGGATCTGACCGAATATCTGCACGAGGCGGGCCTGAAGGTTCGCTACATGCACAGCGACGTTGAGACGCTGGAGCGGATCGAGCTGATTCGCGAACTGCGGCTCGGCGTCTATGACGTGCTGGTCGGGATCAATTTGCTGCGCGAGGGGCTCGACATCCCCGAATGCGGGCTGGTCGCGATCCTCGACGCCGACAAGGAAGGGTTTTTGCGCTCGGAGACGTCGCTGATCCAGACCATCGGCCGCGCCGCGCGCAACATCGAGGGCCGCGTGATCCTGTATGCCGACACCATCACCGGTTCGATCGAGCGGGCGCTCGCCGAGACCGACCGGCGGCGCGCCAAGCAGCTCGAATATAATGTCGAGCACGGGATCACCCCGGCGAGTATCAAGCGTAACGTCCACGACATCATGGCCCATCTCGCGACCCGCGACGGGGTGGTCATCGACACCGGCGACGACGAACGGCCCCACCTCGTCGGGCACAATCTCAAGGCCTATCTCGCCGACCTCGAACAGCGCATGCGCAAGGCCGCCGCCGACCTCGAGTTCGAGGAAGCCGGACGGCTGCGCGACGAGATCCGCCGGCTGGAAGAAGACGAGCTTGGGATTCCCGACCCCGAGCGGTTTGCGCCGCGGCGGCCGGGCAATTCGAACGAAGGCAAACCGGGCACGCGCAAGGGGCGGTTTGGCAAGCAGCAGCGCACACGGTTTGGGGGACGGCGAGGCTAGGCCATGCCTTCGTCGGTGATCCGCCGGTTCGATTATGATCCCGCGACACGCGCGTTGTGGATCGAGTTCGTGACCGGGCGGCGGTACATTTACGAAGACGTGCCCGGGGAAGTTGCGGAAGCGTTTGGCCTGGCTCTGTCCAAAGGCATCTATTTCAACCAGCGGATTCGCGACGATTTCAAGTCGCGCGAAGTCACCCAATCTGAAACCGAATCTTAAGCGGCCTCAGCGATACTCCCGCGCGATGATTCCGATGCGCACCAGTACGATTTTCAAAAGCCGGTGGATGGCCCTGCTGTGGGCCGCCGGGATCATCTGGTTCGCCTATGATTTCGCCGCGCCGTCAGGCGACGCGACGGGCGCGAACGCCGAGCAACCCACCGACGTCACCGGCGCGACCATCACCGACGAAGACGCCAAGAAGTTCCAGCAGGCGGTCAACAGCCTCTAGGCCCGTTTCTTCTTCAGCTCGATTCGTTCGATGTGCCAGCGGCGCTGGGCCTCGGTCGAGCCATCGACATCATTGACCCGGCGCAAGGTCACCTCAGCGGGCAAGCGCAGGTCCTTCCCGGCTTTTGACTGGCCGTAGAACACCACCGGCTCGGTCAAATAAATCGAGCCCGCCGCCCCTTCAGGCTCGCCGAGCTTGCCAATTTCCAGATGGATTTCGCCGAACTTGCCGCCGAGCATGGTCGCGAAGGTGCGCGCGGCGTTGATGTCCCCCCACAGTTTCTCGGCCTTCAACCAGCGCTCGCGTTCGATCAGCGCGCCATAATGCTGAACGACCTGCCCCGCCGCTTCGGCGCTCTTGGGATCGATCGGTCCCCTGGGTTCGATCAGCGGCGTGCGATCGTCGGCCGCGGCTGCGTTGGCAGCAACAGCAGTGGCATTGGCGACAGGTGCAGCGGCATTTACTGAAGGGGCGGCGTTGGTGACCGCCGTCGGCTCGGGCGCGTTGGCAACCTCGTCTTTCACCTTGTGCGGCTTGCACGCGACGAGCAGCGCCAGCGCAATTCCAACCACTATCCGCTTCATTGCAAACTCCTTTTGCGGAACCCCCGCCTGCAAGCTTCGTTCGTTTCGCCAATAGAACAGCGGAATACAGGGAGAGTTTCCATGGCCGATAACGATACCGACCGCACGACCATCGTCGAGACCGGCGGAGGCGGCGGTGGTGGAGTCCTCGCCGTCGTCCTGTTGATCATCGTCGTCCTCGTCTTGCTGTTCCTGTTCCGCGGCCAGCTTGGCCTCGGCGGCAGCAAGACCACGGTTCAGGTTCCCGACAAGATCGACGTGAACGTCAACCAACACTGACCTGGAGAGGGTCAGGTGAGCGCGGGCGGGTCGCGAGTCCCTGCCGGCGCCGCGGGCGCGGCTTCACCATGGAGCCGCGCCCGTTTGAGTTTGCGGGCGTGACGCTTTAACCGGCGCGCATGAGCAACGGCTACATGACCGGCTTTGGCGGCCATTTCGAAAGCGAGGCGGTCGCCGGCGCACTGCCCGAAGGTCGCAATTCGCCGCAACGCCCGGCCTTCGGGCTCTACACCGAGCAATTGTCGGGCAGCTCGTTCACTTCGCCGCGGCACGAGAACCGGCGCAGCTGGCTGTACCGGATGCGGCCGACCGCCGATCACCGGCCGTTCTCGGCCTATGCCGGGGCACGGTTGTTCGGAGCGGTCGCTTCGGCCGAGCCGCTGGCGCCCAATCGCCTCCGCTGGGACCCGCCCGAATTGCCCGAGGGCACCGACTTCGTCGACGGGCTGGCGACCGTGCTCCAGGCGCGCACGCCGGAGGACCTCGAAGGCGTCGCGGTTCATGTCTATCGCGCGACCAAAAGCATGGACCGGCGCGTGTTCGTCGATGCCGACGGCGAATTGCTGATCATCCCGCAGCAGGGCGCCCTCGACATCCATACCGAGCTCGGGCGAATCGACGTGGCCCCCGGATCGATCGCGATCATTCCGCGCGGGATGAAGTTCCGGGTCGCGCTGCCCGACGGCGAGGCCCGCGGTTATGTCGCCGAAAATTACGGGCTGCCGCTGCGCCTGCCCGAGCTGGGGCCGATCGGATCCAACGGCCTCGCCAACCCGCGCGACTTCGAGACGCCCGTCGCCTGGTACGAGGACATGGACGAGCCGACCGAGGTCATCCAGAAATCGCTTGGGGCTTTGTGGACGACAACGCTCGACCATTCGCCGCTCGACGTCGTCGCGTGGCACGGCAATTACGCGCCTTGCCGCTACGATCTGTCGCGGTTCAATGTCATCGGCAGCATCAGCTTCGATCATCCCGACCCGTCCATATTCACCGTGCTCACGTCGCCCAGCAACGTGCCCGGCCGGGCCAACGCCGACTTCGTGATTTTCCCGCCGCGATGGATGGTCGCCGAGGACACCTTCCGCCCGCCGTGGTTCCACCGCAACGTGATGAGCGAAGCGATGGGTCTAATCGCGGGCGCCTATGACGCCAAGGCCGAAGGGTTCGCCCCGGGCGGGCTCAGCCTGCACAATCTGATGAGCGGGCATGGGCCCGATGTCGACAGCTGGAAGAAAGCGAGCGCGGCCGAATTGAAGCCGGCCAAGATCGACGGGACAATGGCATTCATGGTCGAAACCTGCTGGCCGTACCGCCCGACCCAATGGGCGATCGAACACGCGCAACACGATTACGATCTGGCGTGGGCGGGCTTTCCCAAGGCGAAACTGCCGTGACTGACGAAACCCACGATCCGGCCCGGACCAGCTGGGTCGCGAGCGCGGAAGGCAGCGATTTCCCCGTCCAGAATCTGCCGCTCGGCATTTTCTCGGAAACCAAGGGCCGGCGCCGGCCCGGCGTCGCGATCGGCGACTATATCCTCGACCTCACCGCCATTTCCGATTTGCTCGACGAGAGCTGGCGCGGCGATTTCGCCCAGCCGGTGCTGAATGCGTGGCTGGCGCGCGGGCCGAACGCCCAGCACGACTTGCGGCTGCGATTGTCCGAGATCTTGAGCGACGAACGTTATCGCAACGATGTCGAGCCGGCGCTGATCGGGCAGAGCGAGGTGCGGCTGCACGTGCCATGCCTGATTGGCGATTACACCGATTTCTACGTCGGGATTCATCACGCGACCAACGTCGGTCGGCTGTTCCGCCCCGACGAGCCGCTGCTGCCGAACTACAAATATGTGCCGATCGGCTACCACGGCCGGGCGAGTTCGGTGCGCGCCTCGGGCGAGCCGGTGATCCGTCCAAACGGGCAGCGCAAGGCGCCCGACGCCGCGGCGCCCGAATACGGCCCCAGCCGCCGCCTCGATTACGAGCTCGAGCTCGGCATTTGGGTCGGCCGCGGCAACGAGCTCGGGTCGCCGATCCCGATCGGTGAGGCGAGCGAGCATATCGCCGGCTATTGCCTGCTCAACGACTGGTCGGCGCGCGATTTGCAGGCGTGGGAATATCAACCGCTCGGCCCGTTCCTGGCCAAGAATTTCCTGACCAGCGTCAGCCCATGGGTGGTCAGCGGCGACGCGCTGGCGCCGTTCCGCAAGGCGATGTCCCCACGCCCGGCCGGCGACCCCCAACCTCTCGCCTATCTCGACGATGCGGCAGACCGGATAAGCGGCGGGCTTGGTGTGCAGCTCGAAGTGACCTTGACGAGTGACGCCATGCGCGCGGCGGAAATGGCGCCGCAGGTGTTGTCGCGTGGGTCGGCCGACGCGGCGATGTACTGGAGCGCGGCGCAGATCGTCGCCCACCACAGCTCGAACGGCTGTAATCTGCAGGCGGGCGACCTGATCGGCACCGGGACGCTGTCGACTGGCGACGACCAGGGCCTCGGTTCGCTGCTGGAGATCAGTCAGGGCGGCAAGGCGCCGTTGAAGCTGCCCAGCGGTGAGACGCGGACGTTCCTCGAGGATGGCGACGAAGTGACGTTAAAGGCGTGGTGCGAAGCCGACGGGGCGGTCCGGATCGGTCTTGGCGAATGCGTCGGCCGGGTGGTTGCCGCAGCCTAACGTTCGTTGTCCCAGATCATCGCGACGATCCGCCAGCCGTGGTCGGGGTCGCGGAACAGCTGGATCGAATTGATCCCGCGCCGCTCAGGCTCGGCATCGTTGAGCGCGGCGCGCGCTTCGTAATTGCTCCACGCGTGCGCGATGTTGCCAAAGACGTCGATCCGGCGGCCGGTCTCGATTTCGTAGAAGGCGTTGGCGGCGAAAAACGGCGTGGTGTTCGCCTCATATTCCTCGAGCGTCATGCTCAGCCGCTGGGGCCGGCCCTGCGCATCAACCCAGGTGCGGATCTGGCGCGCGTCGGGGGTGAAGCAATTGGCTTGCCGCGACCAATCGCGCGGACCCGCCGGGCCCGAGATCATCGCATACATTTCATCGATAACGGAGCCGATTTGTTCTTGCTCAGTCATGCGCTTTCCCGCTTGTTTCAAGGGCGGCTGTAACGCCGACGGCTGCGTAGGCGAGTCGAATTCGACGAGAGGAAACAGTGTCCGGCAATTCGCTGTTCGTGATTGACGATGAACCTGCGATCTGCGCCCTGATCCAACGGGTCGGCGAGGGCTGCGGTTACGCGGTGGCCGTCGCATCCGATCCGGCGCTGTTCAAGCAGCAATTCCACGCCGTTTCGCCGAGCGTGATCTGCCTCGACCTGGCGATGCCGGGGTCCGACGGGATCGAAATGCTGCGTTACCTCGCGGCGCAGGGTTGCACGGCCCGCGTGCTGGTGATCAGCGGCTACAACAGCGCGATGGTGCAGATGGCGGTGCGGCTGGGTGAAGCGCTCGGGCTCGAGATGGCGGGCGTGCTGGCCAAGCCGATCCACCTCGCAGAGTTGCGTAACCTGTTACTGCAGTTCAGCGGCCAGCCTCGATCCGATCAGACCGCCGCCGCGTAAGCGGGAAGCACCATGGTCGCGGTCGTCCCGGCGCCGGCGACGCTGTCGAGCTTGACCGTTCCGCCGTGCAGCTCGGCGAACAACCGGGCGAGTGGCAGGCCGAGTCCCGACCCGTCGAAACGACGGGACAAATTGTCCTCGAGCTGCACGAACGGAAGGAATACGCGATCGATAGCGAGCGGGAGGATGCCGATCCCCGAGTCCGAAACCCCGATCTTGACCAGATTGCCGTCGACCGCCGTCGCGATTTTGACTGAAGCTCGTCGTTTCAGCCGAAGGCCCGGCGAATGAACCTGACCCAGTGCTTCTCAAGCTTCTCGCGCACGCAAACGCGGCGCGGGAGGCTGTCTCTACCGGAGCATCGGACCCGATGGTGTCGAACTACAGCAAACGCCACCTGTGGCAGCTGCTTCGCCTGAACTGGCTAGCCCCGGACATCGTCACAGCGATCGTGGAGGGCAGGCAGCCTCCCCTCGTTAACTGGACGCCGCCTCCTGAGAGCGGCTGATGTACCGCTCTCGTGGGAAGAGCAGCGCCGGTACTTTCAGTTCAGCTAACGTTCGCCTCAATCAGCATCTGCATCTGGTGCCAGCGAATTTGGCCTCCAGAGAATTGCGGCCATGGGTCGCCGTTGCCGAGCGGCCAAAGTGCTCTCTTGGCGCAAGCGTCTGATGCTCGTCTGGGCACATGTAGCGGAACTTACACGGTAATTCGGGCTGCGCCGCTCACGACACGGACCTGGTCTCTGAGTGCGTGGAGGGAGTGGTGCCGCTTAGGTGACTCGAACACCTGACCCCATCATTACGAATGATGTGCTCTACCAGCTGAGCTAAAGCGGCTTGGATTCCCGGAAGACGCGCCCACTATCAAAGCGGCCCGACGCGGGCAAGGCCGGGCCAGCGCCGGTCCTGAACGCTTATGCTTAACATTTTGGTAACCGCAATCCGCCATTTTCCCTTTGAACTGGAGAGTGGGGCCGGTCAGAATGGACAGTTACCGCGAGCATCCGAGCGATTTCGACCAGTCAGCGGCCAGCGAGTCGTCGACGGCGGACGACGTCGCGGCGGCGATCGGCACCGACGAGCGGCGCATGCATGTCCGCGCCTACAATTATTGGGTGGCGCAGCTGCAGGGCCGCGACTTCCCGTCGATCGAGGATCTGGAGCCCAACGACGTCCTCGATTTCGCGGCGAACAGCGTGCTGTTGGACTTCACCTGCGGGCGCGACAATCCGGCGGTGCCGTACATCGGCGGCGCGATCCGCGAGGAATGCGGGCTCGACGAAGCGACGCGGACCATCTCCGACGTGCCCAGCCGGTCGCTGCTGTCGCGGCTGACCGACCATTATCTGCAAATCATCGCCAACCGCGCGCCGATCGGGTTCGAAGCCGAATTCGCCAATCAGCGGAGCGAGGTCATCTGCTATCGCGGGATCCTGCTGCCGTTCTCGTCGGATGGCGACACGATCGATTTCATCTATGGCGTGATCAACTGGAAGACGGTCGGGGAATCGGCCGCGGCCGCCAACGCCGAGGTCGATACAGACGAAGCGGCGATCGACGTGCCGATCGTCGCGCCGGAGCCGGCACCCTTCGCCCCGCTCGGCGTCGACGACGACCGGCCGATCGACTTCGCTCTGGCCCCGGCCGAGGAGCATTTGATTTGGGAAGACGGCCCGCTTGCCGCGACGGACGCGGAAATGGATGCCGACGCCGAAACGGATGCGGTTGCGGCGCCCGAGTTGGCCCCCGATGCCGGCCTCGCCGACCGCCTGTCGGCCGCGCGCGAAACCGCCGAAGCGGTCAAGTCCGCCGACGGCCGCAGCCGCACCGCGCTCTATCGCGCTTTGGCCGTCGCCTACGATTTCGCGATCGCGGCGCAGCGGGCCCCCGAGGATTATGCCGAGCTGCTCGAGGACTCGGGCGTCAAGGCCCAGGCCCGCGCGCCGATGACCCCGATCGTCAAACTGGTGTTCGGGATCGATTACGACAAAGCGCGGCTGACAGAGTTCGCGGCGGCTTTGTCCTATGCCCAGCGCGAAACCATCGAGCTCGGTGGATTCCAGCAATTTATCGAGAAGCAATCGGGCGGGTTGAAAGCGCTGGTTGCGGCCGAGCGCGACGCGCGCCGGCCCGAGCCCAAGGCCGATACGCGCGGCGATGCGGCCCGGGCCAGGCTTCGCCAGGCACCGGTGCTGTCGCTGTCCGAACTGGCGATTGACGACGAATTCGCGGTCGTCGTGACCCGCCGCAACGCCGACGGCAGTCACGAGGCCGTCGCGGTCCTGAACGACCAAACTTTGGTTGAACGAGCCATCCGCCGCGCCATTTGAACTGATCGCGGGGTTGTCACTGGCGGGCGTCGGTCTATAGGCCGCCCGCACGTGCACCACTCGCGGAGCATCACCTTTCCATGACGGCCCACATGCGACTGACCAAGACCCTGGTCGACTCGCTGCGCAAGGCGCTGACCACCAATGCGCTTCCCGGCGAAACCCAGGGACTGAGCCGTGAGGCCGAGCGGGAGGCCGCCGAATTCCTCGCTGGCGTCGCGGCGCAGCGCAAGCACGGCGAACTCGCGCTCGAAATCGAATCGACTGGCGGCGAAGCCGGCAAACGGCGGATGCGGATCGGCATCGTCAACGACGACATGCCGTTCCTGGTCGATTCGGTCGCCAATGCGATCGCGGCGCGCCAGCTGACGATCCATCGCCTGCTCCACCCGGTGGTGTGCGTACAACGCGACGACCATGGCGTGCTGTGCGAAGTCAAGTTGAAGTGCGCCGACAAGCCGCACCGCGAATCGATGATGTACCTCGAGCTCGACCGCGCCGACGCGCGCGGCCGCCAGGAACTCGCGGCCGATCTCCGCCGGGTCCTGACGGACGTGCGGCTCGCGGTGCGCGATTGGCGCAAGCTCCAGGCCAAGATGCGCGCCGACGCCGCGGATATCGCGGATCCCGAGGGCAGGGCGCTGCTCGAATGGTTCGCCGACGGGGCCATGACCCTGCTCGGCTATCACGTTGAAAAGCCCTATGAAGTGCCGTCGGAAGCGCTCGGCATTTTTAGCATCCCTGGCGCCCCGACCGACGAAGGCGGCTGCCTCGACGCGATGCGCTATCTCGAGCACGGCGGGGACCACCATCCGCTGATGGCCAAGGCCGAGCGCAAGTCGACCGTCCACCGCCGCGTACCGCTCGACCTGGTCGTGGTTCCGGTAATCGGCGCCAAGAATCAGGTCGCCGGCATCGGCGTCCACGCCGGACTGTGGACTAGCGAAGCGCTGCGCCTGCCACCCGAGGAAGTGCCGGTGCTGCGCCGCCGGCTGCAGCAGCTCGATGACGATTTCGGCTTCGACCCCAAGGGCCATTCGGGCAAGGCCCTGCGCCACGCGATCTCGTCGCTGCCGCGCGACCTTTTGATCACCATCGATTACGATGCGGTGCGCGCGTTGGTGATGATGGCGATGTCGCTCGCCGACCGCCCGCGGCCCGGGCTGCTGCAGGTGCGCAGCATCCTCAAGGGCCAGTTGTTCAGCTTCGTCTGGCTCCCGCGCGAAGAGCTGACGACGTCGCGGCGGACGGCGATCGCCATGCTGCTCGAGAACGAAGTCGGTCGCGAAGTCACGAGCTGGTCGGTCGAGCTTGGCGACGGCGACCTCGCGCTGATTCGCTATACTCAATATATCGAGGCCGAGGCGCCGCTGCCCGACGCCGAGGCACTCGACACCGCGGTCGTGGAAATGGTCCGCGGCTGGGCGCCGGCGGTCGAAGCCGAGCTGATCGCCGCGGCCGGCTCGCCCCGCGCCACCCGCCTCGCCTTCACCTACCTCCCGACTTTCTCCGAGAGCTATCGCTCGCGCACGGCGCCCGAAGACGCCGCAGCGGACATCCTTCGCCTGAGCAGCCTGCGCGACGATGCCGATCGCGGTATCCGGATTTCGCGCTCCGAGCTCGATCCGCCCGGGCAGTTGCGGCTCAAGACCTACCGCCGCGGCGGGCTGATCCCGCTCAGCGAAGTGGTCCCGGTGCTGGAGAATTTCGGGTTCCGCGTACTCGAGGAAATTCCGACGTCGCTCGGCGGCGGAGCGCTCGGTTACATTCACGACTTCCGGGTTGAAGTTGCCGGCGAGGCCGAGCTCAAGCCGCTGTTCGACCGGATCGGCGAAATCGAGGGCGCGATCGCCGGCGTCCTCTGCGGATCGGCCGAGAATGACGAGTTCAACCAGCTCGTGCTTTATGCCGGGCTCGACACCCAGCCGGTGGTGTGGCTGCGCGCCTGGTTCCGGTACCTGCGCCAAACGGGGGTCGCCTTTGGGCTGGTGACCGTCGTCGACGCGCTGCGCCGGGCGCCCAATGCGACGCGCACGCTGATCGCGCTGTTCACGGCGGCGCACGATCCGGCGTGCCACAAGCGCGACTCCGAAGTCGCCAAGCTGCGCGCGCGGTTCGACGATTCGCTCACCAAGGTGCGCTCAATCGATGACGACCGGATTTTGCGGCGGCTGCGCGCGTTGGTCGAGGCGATCCTCAGAACCAACGCCTTCGCGCCGGAGGCCGCGGAGGCGCTGGCGTTCAAGCTCAACAGCTCGCTGGTGCCTGGCCTGCCGGCGCCGGTGCCGTGGCGCGAAATCTGGGTGTACAGCCCGCGGGTCGAGGGCATCCATTTGCGCGGCGGCCCGATCGCCCGCGGCGGCCTGCGCTGGTCCGATCGGCGCGATGACTTCCGCACCGAAATCCTCGGCCTGATGAAGGCGCAAATGGTCAAGAACGCGGTGATCGTTCCGACCGGCGCCAAGGGCGGTTTCTATCCCAAGCACCTGCCACCGTCGTCGAACCGCGACGCATGGCTCGACGAAGGCACCGAAAGCTACCGCATTTTCATCCGCGCGTTGCTGTCGATCACCGATAACCTCGTCAACGACAAGGTCGTCCATCCCGAAGACGTGGTCATCCATGACGGCGACGACCCCTATTTCGTCGTCGCCGCCGACAAGGGCACCGCCGAATTCTCCGATGTCGCCAACGGAATTGCCCTGAAGCGCAATTTCTGGCTCGGCGACGCCTTCGCCAGCGGTGGGTCGAACGGCTACGATCACAAGGCGATGGGGATCACCGCCAAAGGCGCGTGGATTTCTGTCCAGCGGCACTTCCTCGAGATGGGCGTCGACGTTCAGTCGGACCCGGTCACGGTCGCCGGCTGCGGCGACATGTCGGGCGACGTGTTCGGCAACGGCATGCTGCTGTCAAAAGCCATCCGGCTGGTCGCCGCGTTCGACCACCGCCATATTTTCATCGATCCAAATCCCGACCCCGCGACCAGTTGGGAAGAGCGCAAGCGCCTGTTCGAACTGACACGGTCAAGCTGGGACGATTACAACCGCAAGCTGCTGTCCAAGGGCGGCGGCATCTTCCCCCGCACGCAAAAATCGATCGCGCTGAGCGCGGAAGCACGCAAAGCGCTCGGTATCGAGGCCAGCTCGGTCGATCCGACGACCCTGCTTAACGCGATCCTCAAGAGCCCGGTCGACCTGCTGTGGTTCGGCGGCATCGGCACCTACATCAAGGCGACGACGCAAAGTCAGGCCGATGTCGGCGACCCGGCCAACGACGCGTTGCGGGTCGATGGCGTCGAAGTGCGGGCGCGGGTCATCGGCGAAGGCGCCAACCTCGCGATTACTCAGGCGGGGCGGATCGAGTTCGCCGAGCATGGAGGACGGATCAACACCGACTTCATCGACAATTCGGCCGGGGTCGATTGCTCGGACAATGAAGTAAACATCAAAATCCCGCTCAACCGCGAGATGCGCGAAGGGCGGCTGGCGCGGGGCAAGCGCAACAGCCTGCTGGTGCGGATGACCGATGCGGTGTCCGACCTCGTGCTCGAGGACAACCGGCTGCAAAGCCTTGCTCTGTCGATTGCCGAGGCCGGCGGCGCCCAGGCCGTGCCGGGCTATGTTCGGACGATCGAATTGCTCGAAGCGTCGGGCCGGCTCGACCGCAAGGTCGAAGGGCTGGCATCGAGCGAGGATCTCATCCGCCGGGTCCAGGAGGGCCGCGGACTAACCCGGCCTGAACTGGCGGTCGTCCTGTCGATGTCCAAGCTGGCGCTGCAGGAGGCGGCCGAAAAGCTGCACCTGGCCGATGACCGGCTGATGGACCAGCAACTGCTCGCCGCCTTCCCCAAGCCGATGCAGAAGGGGCACGCCCACGCGATCCGCGTCCACCGGCTGCGCAACGAGATTCTGGCGACCAAGGTGGCCAACCGGTTCGTCAACCGGCTTGGCCCAGGCGTAGCGTTCGACCTCACCGAGGAGGAAGGCGCGTCACTGCAGCAAGTCATCGCCGCGTTCCTGGTCGCCGAACGCTTGCTCGACTTGGACAAGTTGTGGCGCCTGATCGAGGAAGCCGCGCTACCCGAATCGACCCGCGTCGAATTGTTTACGATCACGGCGGCGAGCATCCGTTCGCATCTGTCGGACATCCTCCGCTCGACCGGCGGCGAGACGCAGGTTTGCGTGCTGTGCAGGCTGCTCGAGCCCGGCGCGAAGAAAATCGGGGCGGCAGCGACCAAGTTGATCCGGTCCGAGGTCCGCAGCGAGGCCGCGGCGCGGCGCGACCGTCTGCTCGAGCTCGGTGCGAGCGACGACATCGTGCGCGGGCTGGTCCGGCTCTACGAGCTCGACGGCATCTTCGGCATCGCCGCGCTGGCCGCGCGCAAGAAGCTGGATGAACTGTCGCTAACCAGCGCCTACACCCGGCTGGGCGAGGCGCTTGGGCTCGACTGGGCGCAGCAGCAGGTCGCACGCTTCATTCCGACCGACCAATGGGAACGGTTGCTGGTCGCCGGACTGGCGCGCGATTTCGAGCAACTGCGGATCGATTTCCTCGCGCGCACCCGGAGCCGCGATCCCGACGACGTCGTCACCGAGTGGATCCAGGACCAGGCCGCGCGGATCGACCAGTTTCGCCACCTGATCGGGCGCGCCCGGGTTGAAGGCAATGTCGGCGCCTCGATGCTCGCGCAGATCGCCAATCAGGCGCGCATCCTGCTCGCACGCTAAGTGCTCATCGCGGTCCTGACCCCAGCCCCGGACTATCCGGAGCCGTGGCAGTGGGCCTTTGACGTCGAAGCCGATGCGCTGCGCCAGCTCGGCGCGACGGTCGAGCCGGTGCCGTGGACCGACCCGGGCGACCTCCAGGGATACGACCTGATCGTGCCGCTGGTCGCGTGGGGATACCACCATCACTACGGGCCGTGGCTGCGGCTGCTCAACCGGTTCGACGCCGAGCGGCTGCCGGTCGTGAATCCGCCAGACGTCTTGTGGTGGAACAGTGACAAGACGTACCTCACCCAGCTGGCGATCAGGGGTGTGCCGACGGTCGACACAATCGAGGTCGACGCTTTGGATGACGCGAGCCTGGCCGCCGCAGGCGAACGGTTCGGGACGCCGGAACTGGTGGTGAAACCGCCGGTGTCGGCATCGGCCGCCGGAACTCATCGCATCCGCATCGGCGAGGCGATTCCCGAAGCCGCGCTGGGCCGGCGGATGATGATCCAGCCGTTCATGTCGGGCATCGTCAGTAGAGGCGAATATGCGGTCATGCTGTTCGACGGCGAGTACAGCCACACCGTCGTGAAACGGCCCAAGCCGGGCGATTTCCGGGTGCAGGAAGCGCTCGGCGGCGTGGTCCTGCCGGCGATGCCGCCGCCGGGCGCGGTGGAGCTCGCCAAGCAGGCGCTGGCGGTGGCGCCGGCGAAGGCGGTTTACGCCCGCGTCGACATCGTCCCCGACGAAGATGAGGTGCTGCGCATCATGGAGCTCGAACTGATTGAGCCGTCCCTGTTCCTCGAACATGCGCCCGATCGCGGCGCGGCGTTCGCCCGCGCCGTGCTGTCAGCCGCGCGCCGTCCGATCGAATAGCCACTGGCGGATAGCCGAGGTCAGGTTGGGTGTGCGACTGGCGTCCAACCGTTCCGCGTCGATCTCGGCGACCAGGGCATTGACCGCGCACCCGCGCTCCTTCGCCGCGGCTTCGAGCGCGCGCCAAAACATCGGCTCAAGGCTGATCGACGTCTGATGGCCGGCGATCAGCACCGACCGTTTCTGCGGCGGAGCGTAATCGCGCTCCATCAGTACATGTGCTGGCCGCCGTTGATCGACAGTGTCGAACCGGTGATGAACCCGGCGTCCTCGCCGACGAGGAAGCCGACCCCGCGCGCGATCTCGCTCGCCTTGCCCAGCCGGTTGACGGGAATCTTCGCGACGATCTTGGCCAGCACGTCCTCGGGCACGGCGGCGACCATGTCGGTGTCGATATAGCCGGGGGCGATCGCATTGACGGTGATCCCCGAGCGCGCGCCTTCCTGCGCCAGCGCCTTGGTGAAGCCGTGGATGCCGGACTTGGCGGCGGCGTAATTGACCTGGCCATATTGCCCGGCCTGGCCGTTGATCGAGCCGATGTTGACGATCCGCCCGTAACCGCGGCCGGCCATGCCTTCGAACACCGCTTTGGCCATGTTGAACACGCCGCCGAGATTGACGTCGATCACTTCGCTCCATTTGGCGCGGTCCATCCGCTTCATCGTCGCATCGCGGGTGATGCCGGCATTGTTGACCAGCACATCGACCGGGCCGAGCTCGGCCTCGACCTTGGCCACGCCCTCACGGCAAGCGTCGAAATCGGCGACGTCCCATTTGAAGCTGGCGATCCCGGTGCGGTCGCTGAATTCGCGCGCGCGTTCCTCATTGCCGGCGTAATTGGCCGCGACCTTCATGCCCATGTCCTTGAGCGCGATGCTGATCGCTTCGCCGATGCCGCGGGTGCCGCCGGTGACGATTGCCACTCGAGCCATATCGTTTCTCCCGTCCGTCCTGGGTGCGGCGCTTAGGTCGGCTCCAGCCAGCCTGCAAGTTCGCGCGTCAGCAGGTGCTCCAGCATGGGCATGCCTTCGGGCGAATCGTTGAGGCATTCGAGCAGGGCAAATTGTTCGCCACCGGCGTGGCGAAATGTCTCGCGGCCGCGAATTCCGAGCTCCTCGAGCGTCTCGAGGCAGTCGGCCGAAAAGCCCGGCGCGGCGATGGCGATTCGCTTTACGCCCTGGCCGGGATAGGCGGCGAGCGTCGCGTCGGTCGCCGGTTCCAGCCATTTGGCGCGGCCGAAACGCGACTGAAAGGCCACATCGACCTCGCGCCCCAGCGCCTCCGACAGCAAGCGGGCGGTTTTGCGGCAATGGCAATGATACGGATCGCCGAGGTCGAGCGTCCTCTGGGGCATGCCGTGGAAGCTCAGGAGCAGCCGATCGGGGACGAAGTCCAGGCCATCCAGCTGGCGGGTCAGATTCGCCCGCAGCGCTTCGATGTAGAGCGCGTCGTCGAAGTACGGCGGCAAGGTGCGCAGCGCCGGCTGAAGCCGCAGCGCCGCCAGTGCCGCGAACACTGCGTCGTTCGCGGTCGCGGTCGTCGCAGCGCAATATTGCGGATAAAGCGGGGCGGCGAGGATGCGGGTGCAGCCGGCCTCGATCAGGCGCTCGATCGCGCCGGCAATGCCGGGATTCCCGTAGCGCATCGCATATTCGACATGGACTTGGTCGCCCATCCGCTCGCGCAAGGCATGCGCCTGACGCCGCGCGATCACCGCCAGCGGCGAACCCTCGTTGGTCCACACCTGGCTGTAGGCCTCGGCGGATTTCTTCGGCCGCGTCCGCAGAATGATTCCGTGCAGGATTGGCTTCCACGCGATCGGCGGAATTTCGATTACGCGGCGGTCGCTGAGGAATTCGGCGAGGTAGCGGCGCACGGCCCGCGCATGGGGCGCGTCGGGCGTGCCGAGGTTGATACACAGGACGCCGACGCGCGCCGTTGGAATGGGGGGATGATCGGCCGGGGTCACGCGGTGGCCATAGGATCGAACGGCAGCTCGCGCATCCGTTTGCCGGTGCCGGCGAAGATCGCGTTGGCGGCGGCGGGTGCGAGTACGGTTGTGCCGAGCCCGCTGACGCCGCCCGGCGAGGCGGTGCTCGGAATCAGCCGTACGGTGAGGTCGGGCGTGTCGGCGATGCGCGGCAGCCGGGTCTCGCCGAACGTGCGGGCGCGCGGCATTCCGGCGATCCACTCGGGCGCGGGCATGGTTGCCTGGGCGAGCGCCCACAGCAATCCACCGGCGATTTGCTGGGTGACGAGGCCGGAGTTAACCGCGCGGCCGCAATCGACCGTGGCGACCAGCCGGTGGACCTTGATCCGCTGATCCTCGCCGATGGTCGCGCTGGCGACCAACGCGATGTGCGATCCGAACGCCGAGCAGCCGGCGATGCCCATGGTGCTGCCGCGGCCGCCGCCGTCCCACCCGGCGAGCTGGGCGACCTGTTCGAAGCAGCGCGCGAGGCGCCAGTCGCCGCCGAGCATCGACATGCGAAAGGCGAGCGGTTCCATCCCGGCGGCGCGCGCCAACTCGTCGACGAAACTCTCGGTGAAGAAGGTAAACTCGCGCTGCAGCGAGCCACGCATGTAGCCGGCCGAAAACGGAATCGGCGCGCGGACGGCGTCGATCGCAACGTGCGGGATTGAGTAAGGCGGGACCGAGCCATCGAGCGCGGTTTGGCCGAACTTTGCCGATGCGTCTTGCCCATCGAGCGCGGCCAGCGCCGAACCAAGGCCGTCGGCGGTTGCCACGCGCAGCTTCCATGCTGCGGTCAGTCCCCCGGTACCGGGCAGCGCCATCACCTTCGCCAGCGCGCCGGCCGACGGGCGATCGTGATTCTGGCTTGCCGATTGCGACAGCGACAGCTGGACCGGACGCCCGGTTTCGCGGGCCAGCGTCGCGGCGATCTCAGCTACGCCGTCACCCAGCGCACGCCCTGCCGGCTCACCCACCGGCATCGGGTAGAGCATCGCGTCGCTTGGGCCCACGCCCGGCGCCTGGGTCGGCGCCCAGACTTCGAGCTGACCGCCCGAATCGCGTGCCGTCGCGGTCAATGGCTCGAGCCCGAGATGCTGTGACGGCGCGACGTAATAGGTCGCGGCGAGCGGGTGCGACCCGCGCACGGTCGCACCGTAGTCGCCGCGGCTGAACCAGTTTTGCGCATCGCCCGAAATCAATGCGTCGTCGAACAATGGCCGGGCGTCGGACCCGGTCGCGGGGCCGCTGAATTTGGGGTCCGCGGCCTTGATCGCGCGCTCGGCCGCCCACCAGGTCTCGGCGACAATAGCGAGCCACTGGTCGCGAGCCGCGATGTGCCGAACGCCGCCGCTAGCCTTCGCCGCATCGTTCGAGAAACCGGTCAGCCGGCCGTTGGGCGGCGCCAGTCGAACCGAAGCAAACAGCATGTCGGGCAGCCTGACATCGCCGGCGTAACGTAGGCTGCCATCGGTCTTGGCCGGCGCGTCGAGGCGTTGCAGCGATTGACCGATCAGGCGGCCGCGGGTCGATTGGCGGAAGGCGGGTCGCTGCGGCGCGCTGCGGCCGGCGGCTTCCTCAGCTAGTTCGCCGAAGCCGAACGTGCGCACGCCATTGATGACGAACCCGTCGGCAGTCTCGCAATCCCGCTCGCTGATGTTCCAGCGGTCGGCTGCAGCGCCGACGAGCATCGTACGAACGACCGCCGCCGCTTCGCGCAGCGGCTGCTCAAATGCGCGGACCGAGGTCGAGTCCGCGGTGATTCGCAGGTCCTCGGGCCAGCCCTCGGCCTTGGCCAGCGGATTGGCATAGATCTTTTCGAGCGGCGCCGGCTCGACCGCGATCGATTCCCACGTCGCGCCGAGCTCATCCGCAACGATCTGCGGCAGCGCCGTCCAGATGCCCTGCCCGGTCTCGACCTGCGGTACGGCGACGGTCACGCGGCCGTCGCGGGTGATCTTGATGTAGGCGCCGAACGTCTCCTCGTTGGGCCGCGCAGTAAGCGGTGACCTGAGGTGACGTGGCCACAAGGCGTAACCGGCGATCAGGCCGATCCCGACCCCGCCGCCGATCAGCAATGTCCGGCGATCGAGTATCAAGTGCCGTACAGCGCTTTCAAGGCGCGGCGGTCGAACTTGCCGGTGCCCAGCCGGGGCAACGGTTCGGCCGAAAAAATGAAGCGCTCGGGGATTTTGAATTTGGCGAGCTGGCCGACGAGAAAGCTGCGCAGATTTTCCTCGCTAAGGCTTTCGCCGTCCTTGAGGCAAACGACCGCGACCGGAACTTCACCGAGCCGGTCGTCAGGCGCGCCGAACACCGAGACCTCGGCGACCGACGGGCAGGCATAGCAGGCGGCTTCCACCTCCGCGGTCGAGATATTCTCGCCGCCGCGGATGATGATTTCCTTCTTGCGGTCGACGATGAACAAATACCCGTCTTCGTCGAAATAACCGACGTCACCGGTGCGCAGGTAACCGTCGGTGGTGAACGCTGCCGCCGTAGCCGCTGGGTTGCGCCAATAGCCCTTGATGTTGGCAGCGCTGCGAATGCCGATCTCGCCTTCTTCGCCGGGCGGCAAATGGCGGTCGTCTGCGCCGAGGATCGCCATCTCGACCAGCGGCGTTTGCGCGCGGCCGGTCGACGACGGCTTATTGGCGTAATTGTCCCAGTAATTCGCGCAGCCGGCGGCGTTGCTTTCGGTCAGGCCGTAACCGAGCGCCGGGCGGGCGCTCGGGAAGGCCGCCTGCAGCCGCTCGACATGGCTGACCGGGCGCGGCGCGCCGCCGCCAGTGATGTCCTTGAGCGACGACAAATCATATTTGTCGCGGTCGGGGTGGTTCATGATCTCCAGGCTCATCGTCGGGACGCCGACGAAGTAGGTGATTTTTTCCTGCTCGATCAGACGCAGCGCCTCGGTCGGGTCCCATTTGGGCATCAGCACCATGCCGCGGCCGATAACGAAACTGTTGAGCATCACCGGGACTTCGCCGGTAACGTGGAACAACGGCACGGTGAGCAAGGTACGCGCCTGGGCGGTCGGCGCGCGGCCCTGTTCGGTGAGGACGCCGAGCAGGACGATCAGGCCGATCGAATAAGCGTAAGTGCCGGTGGTGACCGCGCGGTGGGTCGACAGCGCGCCCTTGGAATCGCCGGTTGAGCCCGAGGTGAACAATATCGTCGCATCGTCGTCCGGTAGCACTTCCGGCAATGCCGCATCGTCCGGGCCGCCCAGCAGCTCGGCCAGGGCCTGCTCGACCGGCTGTTCGATCGGGACGGTCAGGATGTCGCACGCCGAGCAATGGACCGCGATCCGCTTGGCGCGGGGGGCATCGGCAATGACCAGCTTGGGATCGGCGAGTCTGATCCCATGCTCCATCTCGTGCGCCTCCCACCAACCGTTCAGCAGGGTGGCGACGGCGCCCGCCTTGACGATGGCCATGTAGGAGACAACCCACGACGGGCAGTTGCGCATCGCGAGGGCGACGCGGTCGCCCTTGGCAATGCCGCGCGCGACGAGGCCGTGGGCGACGGCTTCAGACAATCGGTCGATCTCGGCGAAGGTCAGCCGTTCGTCGCCGGCGACGACCGCTTCGCTGTCGGGATAAAGCGCGCAGAAGGTACGCAGCAATCCGGGTACCGTGTCCGGAAAATTGGTGACGATCGCTCGGCCCTCGCCATCCCGGCCGATGGCCACCCGCCCGCCGGGTCCGGTGACCTCGGCGAGGATCTCGTCATATTTGCGATCGAGATCGGTGAGCAATTGCGTCTCCTTTGCCTTTCGCGCGCCGCACCTTATGAGGCGCTGACCCAAAAGGGGGAAGTCCTTGCAAGCCGACGATTACGCACGCTTCACATCCTTCACCGATCTCGGCCTGTCGCCCGTCGCCTTGCACATCTGGCGGTTCGACCTTCGCTGGTACAGCCTGGCTTATCTCGCCGGCATTTTCCTCGGCTATTGGTATTTGCTCAAGCTGACCAAGAAGCCGGGCTCGCCGCTCGGCCGGCGCCACGCCGACGATCTGGTTTTCTACGCCGCGCTCGGGGTCATTCTCGGCGGCCGTCTCGGCTATGTCCTGTTCTACAATCTCAGCGAGTACCTGCGGCACCCAATCGAGATATTGAAGCTGTGGGACGGCGGCATGTCGTTCCACGGTGGGGTGATCGGGACGTCGCTCGGGATATTCTATCTCGCGCGCAAGGAGAAATTGTCGTGGCTGCGGATCCACGATTATGTCGCCTGCTGCGTCCCGTTCGGGCTGTTTTTCGGGCGCCTCGCCAATTTCGTGAACCAGGAATTGTGGGGCGCGAAGACCACGGTTCCATGGGCGATCCGGTTCCATGAGGTGAATGCCTTCGGCCAGCAATATCTCGGCCCGCCGCGTCACCCGAGCCAATTGTACGAAGCCTTTCTGGAAGGGATCGTCCTGTTCGCGATCCTCGCCTGGATGTTCTGGAAGACCGAGGCCCGCTACCAGCCGGGCAAGCTCGTCGGCGCGTTCCTGTTCTTCTATGGCTGCTTCCGCTTCGGCATCGAGTTCATCCGCGAGCCGGATTCGCAGCTCATCCAGTTCGCCCAGATGACCCATCTGCACATGGGACAGTGGCTATCGCTGCCGATGATCCTCGGCGGGCTGTACTTCATGCTCACCGCCAAGGGACGCCGCGTCCGGGTCGAAGGGATCGCGGGGACGGAGAGCGTCGCTTGACGTCCCTCCCGCAAGCGGGAGGGTGGACCTGACACCGCTCGAGCGGTCGCTGCGCCAGCGGATCGCGGCCGAGGGGCCGATCACGGTCGAAGCCTATATGGAAGCGTGCAACGCTTATTATTACGCGACCCGCGACCCGTTGGGTGCGGCCGGCGATTTCACGACGGCGCCCGAGGTCAGCCAGATGTTCGGCGAACTGGTCGGCGCGGCGCTGGCCGATTGCTGGAAGCGGGCGGGCGCGCCGGGCGAAGCGGTCTACGCCGAACTTGGCCCGGGCCGCGGGACGCTGGCGCGCGATGCGTTGCGCGTGCTGCGCGCCGCCGGATTCACCGGGGCGGCCCATTTCGTCGAGGCCAGCCCGGTGCTGCGCCGGGCGCAGAAAGACCTCGTACCGGCAGGGCGCTGGCACGATTCGATCGGCACATTGCCGCGGCGGCCGTTGCTGCTGGTGGCCAACGAATTCTTCGATGCCCTCCCGATCCGGCAATTCGCCGATGGCTTGGAGCGCTGCGTGAGCCTGGTCGGGAACGAACTGGCATTCGATCGCATCGGCGACATAATGGAGGATTCGCCCGTTCGCGATCAAACCGCCGCCGATGTCGCCACCAGGCTGGTTGCGCACGGCGGGATCGCATTGATCGCCGACTATGGTCACGCGAAGAGCGCCCCCGGCGACACGCTCCAGGCGGTGCGCGGCCATCGCTTCGCATCGGTGCTGGCCGATCCGGGCGAGCAGGATTTGACGTCGCATGTCGATTTCGAGGCGGTGGCCGGTGCGGCGGCGGGTGCGGGCGCGGTGCTGACCCGGCTCGTTGCCCAGGGCGAGTGGCTCAACCGCCTCGGGATCGGCGCTCGTGCGGAGGCCCTGATCCGCGCCAATCCCGACCGGGCGGAGGCGATCGAGGCGGCCCTTGAGCGGCTGACCGGTGCGGACCAGATGGGGACCCTGTTTAAGATTATCGCAATCCATTCGCCCGATTGGCCGGAACCCGTGGGCTTCGCATGACCATCATCTATCGCGACGTGACGCCGGCCGATGCTGCCGCTCTCGACCGGATTTTCGATACGGTGTTCTGCGACACGTTCGGCCACCTCTATCGCACGGAGGACCTGCAAGCCTTCCTGACGAGCTTCGGCATCGCCGATTGGGAGGCGCAGCTTGGCGATCCCGCTTTCCCCACCCGGATCGCCGAAGTGGACGGCGAGCCCGCCGCTTATGCAAAGCTCGGGCCGATGAAGCTTCCGCTCGAAACCACGCGGCCGGCGATTCTGCTGGACCAACTGTACGTGCTCAAGGAGCACCACGGCGCCGGGATTGCGCAGGCGCTGATGGACTGGGCGTTTGCGGAGGCCAGGCGCCGCGGCGCCGAAGAATTGTACCTCACCGTGTTCGTCGACAATCACCGTGCCCGGCGGTTCTACGACCGCCTCGGGTTCACCGCCGTGGGTCGCTACGATTTCATGGTCGGCAGCCATGCCGACGAGGACATTATCATGCGGAAAGCGCTGTGAGCGAAGTCGAGATCAATCGCGCGGACGCGTTGGCGGGGCTGCCCCACGGCTTCCTCGGGCGCCGCGGCGGGGTTTCGGTGGGCGAGCTGGCCGGGCTCAACGTCGGTTATGGCAGCAACGATGACAAGGAAGCGATCGACGAGAACCGCCGGCGTGCGATTGCCGCGCTGCTGCCGGGCGCTGCGCTGGCGACGGTCCACCAGATCCATTCCCCGCGGGTAGTCGTCGCCGAGCGCGCCTGGCCGATCGACGCTCGCCCCAACGCCGACGCCATGGTCAGCGTCACGCCCGGGCTGCTGCTCGGTATCCTCACTGCCGATTGCGCGCCGATCTTGCTGGCCGACACGCAAGCCGGGGTGATCGGCGCTGCCCATGCGGGATGGCGCGGTGCGCTGGCTGGCGTCGCCGAAGCGACGGTGGATGCGATGGAGCGGCTCGGGGCCGAGCGCGAGCGAATTGTCGCGGCAGTCGGCCCGTGCATTGCACAGGTGTCGTACGAGGTCGACGCAAGTTTCCGCGCGAATTTCATCGAACAGGACGCGGCCAACGACCGCTTTTTTGTCGAGGGACCGTCGGGCAAGCCGCGGTTCGACCTTGAAGGCTTTGTCGCTCATCGCTTGATCATTGCGAACATCAGACAGGTCGAGCCCCTTCACCTCGACACCTATGCCGACGCCGACCGGTTTTATTCCTATCGACGGGCAACGCATCGCGGCGAAGCCGATTACGGCCGACAAGTCAGCCTTATCGCCTTGCCCTGAACTTCACCTTGCCCTGCTTTGGTCCGCGGCCTAGCGCAGCGTCCCAAGGAGATTTCCCTTGTCCACCGACGATAGCACGCAGAACCGCCGGCCCCGGCCGTCCACCACGAACATCGGCAACCACAAGCTCAAGGCATCGACGCTGATGCTGGGCTATGGCTTCGACCCCGAGCTTAGCGAAGGCTCGTTGAAGCCACCCGTGTTCCTCACCTCGACCTTCGCGTTCGAGAACGCGGCCGCGGGGAAGCGCTTTTTTGAAGGCGTCACCGGCAAACGCCCGGGCGGCGCCGAAGGGCTGATCTATTCGCGTTTCAACGGCCCCAACCAGGAAATCCTCGAGGACCGTCTGAGCGTGTGGGAAGAAGCCGATGACGCGTTAGCCTTCTCCAGCGGCATGGCCGCAATCGCGACCCTGCTGCTGACCTTCGTCCGGCCAGGCGACTGCGTGGTCCATTCGGGCCCGCTCTATGCGGCGACTGAGACGCTCATCAACAAGATCCTCGGCCAGTTCGGCGTCACCTGGATCGACTTCCCGTCGGGCGCGACGCGCGAGGAAATCGACGCGGCCATCGCCAAGGGCAAAGAGAAAGGCCGGGTCAGCCTGATCTATCTCGAAAGCCCGGCCAACCCGACCAACCAATTGGTCGACGTCGAGGCGGTCGCCGCGGCCCGCGACGCGGCGTTCGGTGCCGATGCGCGCCCGCCGATCGCAATCGACAACACCTTCCTCGGGCCGCTCTGGGCCAAGCCGCTGAGCAACGGCGCCGATCTCAGCGTCTACAGCCTGACCAAATATGTCGGCGGGCATAGCGACCTCGTCGCCGGCGGGCTGGTCGGCGAGAAGGGCTTGATCAACCAGGTGCGGATGATCCGCAACACGATCGGCACGATCTGCGACGCCAACACCGCGTGGATGCTGCTGCGCAGCCTTGAGACGTTGGAATTGCGGATGGACCGCGCCGGGGCGAGCGCGGAGAAGGTGTGCGAATTTCTGCGCACCCACCCGAAGGTCGAAAGCGTCGGCTATCTCGGCTTCCTCGAAGAAGGATCGCGCCAGGCCGACATCTACCGCCGCCATTGCACCGGCGCCGGTTCGACCTTCTCGCTCTATCTCAAGGGCGGCGAAAAAGAGGCGTTCGCGTTCCTCGACGCGCTCAGCATCGCCCACCTTGCGGTCAGCCTCGGCGGCACCGAAACCCTGGCCAGCGCGCCGGCGGCGATGACCCATTTGTCGGTCCCCGACGAGCGCAAGCAGGCGCTCGGGATTACCGATAATCTGGTGCGGATTTCGATCGGGGTCGAGGACCCGGACGATCTGATCGCCGACTTCGCCAACGCGCTCAACGCGCTCAACGCGGTGTAGCGCGATGGTCGGAGTCGATCGTCAGGGGCCGATCCTTCGGCTGACGCTCGACAATCCGCCGGCCAATGCCTTGTCCGTCGCCGTCGTTGAAGCGCTTCAGGCGGAGCTCGATCGCGCCAGCGACGACACGAGCGTCAGGGTCGTCGTCATTGCGGCGGCGGGCAGCCTGCTCTCGGGCGGGCACGACCTCAAGGAAATGACCGCCCATCGCGGCGATGCCGACAATGGCAAGGCGTTCTTCGAGCGCATCTTCGCCGCGTGCGCGCAGTTGATGCAGTCGATCGTTGACCATCCGAAACCGGTGATTGCCGAAGTCGACGGGATCGCGACCGCGGCCGGGTGCCAGCTGGTCGCGTCGTGCGACCTCGCAATCGCTTCGGACCGCTCGCGGTTCGGCGTCAACGGCATCGACGTCGGCCTGTTTTGTACGACGCCGGCGGTGGCGCTGACCCGCAACATTGGGCTGAAGCGCGCGATGGAAATGCTGCTGACCGGCGACATGATCGATGCCGCGACCGCGCTTGAATTCGGGCTGGTCAACCGCGTCGTGCCGAGCGAGGCGCTGACTAATGCCGTCAACGACTGCGCGGCGACCATCGCCGCGAAATCGCCACTGGCGGTAAAGTTGGGCAAGCAGGCAGTGCGCAAGCAAGCCGGGCTTAGCCTTGCCGACGCCTACGATCGTGCGTCGCGGGCAATGGTCGAAAACATGCTCGCGGCCGACGCCGAGGAGGGCATCAGCGCCTTCTTCGACAAGCGCTCGCCGGAGTGGCGTGGAGAGTGACGACCTCCTCGAATGTCCACAATGGGTGGAAAGCGGACATTCGGAGAGGATAGTTCGGCGCTAATAGATACTCCTCGCACTAGCTCGTTGGACGCGTCTCCAAACCTCGTCGGACATAGCGTTCTGCCAGCAACAGCCCAGCGCCCAGCGAAATCGACCGTCCTTAGCAGCCATGGCTTCAACCAATAGGATGCATTGCTCATCGTTCTTCGC